>JAAUXU010020509.1_pt1 | contig 37265 bp, 37 predicted proteins | sample 7278151 | NCBI WGS metagenome assembly JAAUXU01 (sample SAMN14350113, study PRJNA611818) | marine sediment metagenome | isolation source: surface marine sediment (1.8m) | place: French Polynesia: Moorea | collected 2018-08 | reverse complement strand
ATAGAACCCGGGTTGGGCCTCCGGGTCGTTCGTCCGGGCCGGCACGACCACGTACCCGGAGGTGCCTCTTGGGCCCGCACCAGCGCTGGAGCAGTTTTTTCGGCAGTGCGTCAGAAGCAGCAGCAGCGCCAGCAGCAGGCACAGCAGCAGCAGGATCCCGCCAAGGACTGCGCACACGTACGTCAGCACCGAGAGTGCGTCCAACGTGCCTGACATGATGACATCAGCCTAAAAGAAACACTCAAATTGAACCCGCGCGTTAAAAAAGTGTCCTTTTTCTAGACGCGGTCTTCTTCAGCCTTAGCGTGTGGAGAGGCCAAAATGCAGTGAAGCTTACGTAAGGGTGGACTCTGATAAATGGGACTTCGCCCTGTGAACGGGGTTTCCTCAAGTACATAGCCTCGGTTGGAAGAGACTCAGTTTTATGAAATCTCAGATGAACAGGTAAGAAAGCTCTTTTTGCCAAAAATGGTGAACAGTTTGATTGAAATTTGACCAAAGTCAGATATATAAAATATGATTACCTTGAGTTGATGGAAAAAATTGTCTCTCACTGCTAACGATAAAGAAAAGAGGCTTGAAATTAGAACTCCTTGTTTGTCCTTAAAGCAATGGACAAGGAGTCTTCAGTCAACAGCAAAAGCGAAGCATCAGTCTGCTGTTCTAAACAGTGTCATGACTAGAATTCGACATTTTAGGTGGCCTTGTACGTTGAAGTAACTTTATTAGTTTGGATTACCGTATCATCTTTGGTTTGGCTGAAAGTGAAATTTTAGGAAGCAGAATAAAAGTGACCACATTTTTCCAGTGTGCTTGAGTTTGCTCAGGAGCACCCACTTTTTCTGTCTGTTTGCTTGTTCTTGTCCCTATTCTGTTGCCAGTAATTTCTCAATTGGCAGTTCTGTCCGCTGACCAGAACATAACCAAAGGAAAGAGGAACCTTGGGTTGAAAGGAGCTGCCACAACATTTATTGCTACTGCGTGCTGTGAACGACGTCGCAGACATCGACATCACCAATACTGTCACGCAATTGCTTTCAGATGAACCTTTGCCAAAAATGACAGTTTACACCGTATTGTTTTATGTGAGGAGTTGAATCTAGAAGTTTGGTGATGCCAAACCCAAGTCAATTTCAATTGAAGCTCGTATCATTTCAAACGACCGTCGAGTTATGGAGCTACACATCATGGTCTGAGTGAAGCTAACCCCAGTCTAGTGCTGTGCTGAGGCTTCTCGTCAAGACCATCCCTCCTCGCACCCTCGCTCTGTTTTTATCGGTATGCAGAGGATTGGTAAAGGAGGACAAACCTTGGCAGAGGTTTGTCCTCTGAAAAGGGGGTCTCCTGGTCCTTTGGTCCTTTCTGGATCCTTCCGACGACTTGGTCCTGAGGAGGATTAGTCCTTGATTGGACCTGTCTGACCATTGGACTTTTGCTGCGATTGTGCTGCCGCCGATAACATCTTATCAAGAGCAAGTGAACAAAAGAAATGGACGTACTCAAATGAAGGCTGCAACTCAGGTGCAGGAGGAGGACGCTCATGAGGCCCAGTGCTCAGAAAGGACCGGTTTTCAAGGGATCAAACTTCAAAAGGCTAGCAAATTTTCCGAGAGGATTGGTTTTCAGAGGAAAAACCTCGAGGAGGACTAATCACCCTGGAATCCTTTTGACTTTCCCTACTTTGTTTCAAGTGACATCATTGTCATCACATGCTTGTGCGTAGTACGCACGTTTGTCAAGCTGAACAGGTTGTCAGGACCGAACTATGCTTGTTCTTGTCTTTCCTTCTTTGCTCTATCATCAAGGAACATGCATGAGTTCCTGCAAGTACATCAAGATCCCCACGTTTTGGCAAGAGTGAGCAAATAATGATAGCACTTCCTAGTACCAAACGCGGCGTTTACCAGACGATTGAAATGATCAGGTTGCAGGAAGTCTGAACGTCCCCCAGGGAAATACAAATTTCTGCCCAGTCCAATGATTCATGTTTAAGTAAAGGCTGAAGTTACGCAACTCAAAGCGTTTGGTAGCAGAGATTTTCATCCCTAAAGAAATGACATCAGCTGAGAGTGCTCGTGAAGCATTCAAAGGCATCGGGAAGTCAAACAACCCATAATCCAGAGGGGCTGATCAAAAATGCGATCCTTCTACGAGGAAGCTATCCTTGACTGTCTTTCCGACACCTTCACCTTTCTCTACCTGAAGGATTGTGAGTTCCCGGGGGATGAGAATTAGTTGATCAACATTTATGACAACTTGAAAAGTTGGTCGATCGGACATTTCTTATACATTGCTTCTAATGTTCCCTTGGCACAGCTGCGGTGTCAAGCAGTTCAAATAGAAGCTTGAGGCCCCTTGAACTGAACATGAAGCAACCGTTTCTTGAAAGGGAGTTTAAATTAGCGACGAGTAATGAGTGAAGTTTGCAGCCACGAGGAACCAGGGATGGAACCTCTGATAAAACTTGGTCAAACTTGGATTTCTGATACTTCCTGAAAAAATTCCAGAGAAGAGAGTTCCATTACCTCACTCCATAGACCTTTTCTTAAAGTCATTTCAACACTCACCCATGGCCTTGATTGACTCGGAAGACGTGATCACAGACCTGGTGTCATAATCTGCCAGAAATCAGGAAAAGCCTTTTCGCTAGGGCACTATTTTTTGGTCACACATTAAAATGTAATTTTAACCACACATGTGCATTAGGTTACATTTTAAGACTATGTTAGGGGACGCTTCGTGACCAGTCTACATTCAGCGACTTAGTGACAATTGATAGCCTTTTCGTCCTGCATACCACTAACTTAAGGATTTATAAAGATCACATACCCGAGATTCTGTCTCCGAGGTTGAGCTGTGTTTTTCTCTCTGTATGCGTGTCTTTGGTGTGTGCGAGTGTCACCTGACATGTGCCAACCGCATTAACAACAGTAGGCATACCTGTGCTACACGTATGTATTTATATTTCGTGCAGCTGCTTCTCTTTTATCGAGACTGACCTTTTTTCTTCTGTCTCTCTGATAAAGTTGTTCCTGGAGCCTTATTATGATGACATCACGTGTGACTCTGCGCGACTCAGGTCCTTACTAAAAACATTTTGTGTTAGAGAACTGTTGTTGTTGCTGCTGCTGTTGCTGCTTCTGTTGTTATAAAACAATCGATGAAGTTGGCTTTTTGGTCTTCCCTTCCCCACCACTGGAGCACTGAAAACAGCCGCAGCCGCAGCGGCGGCGGCGGCGGCGGCGGCGGCGGCGGCGGCAGAGCCCAGCCAGTTCGTGACGTTGGCATCTTGCGTCGGGCGGGCGTGTTCGCTCACGCACGCACGCACGCACGCACGCAGGAACACATGCTTGGAAAAACAGGTAGCTGTATAGAGAGTCCTTCTCCACTGGACCCCAAACGAGGGAGGGGACTGAAATTGGCATACCAGCATAGCTATGAAATGTTATCATAGCACACATTCTTTTTCATTCTTCAAATACCTAATATTTGTGACTCAGCATTTGGAGTGCGTGTGTGTCTCACCATCCGCCAATTGGTGCAGAGGGAAATGTGTAGGAATGAAAAGAACAAAGTGAAAAATACTGTTCGTTGCACACTCGTGACGGAAACGGATCTTGGACTCACGCACCCTCTCTTTCCCCACTCGGACTGCGTGAGTCGTGTGACTCACAAGTAGCGCAACGCATACAGGATGCATTTCCTTTTCAACTTCAATCAGTTTCTTGAACACAAATGGGTGAAGCGGTTTCCACCCACAAGTCCACATTCACAGGTTTGCATCAGCTTTAGGGACAGCAGCAACAGAGAAGAGAGTCGAGTCCATCTTCGTCATTGTCAAGAGTCCCGAGGTCAAGCCCGTGTGTGCCACTCGGCCCATCTTGGGCCCGGCCAACGTGCATGAGGGTTTGAAAGTGTGTGTTCACTTTTGTCTAATTTTGGCGGGTCCACTCAGGGCACCTTCTAGGGCTGTTGCGGACAGTCTGTCGATTTTCCGGTGCATCCCTCCGAATGTAGCAAATCAATGGCAAATACAGTGAAGCTGAGTATTTGCAGGCTGTGAGGTATTATTGGCCATAGACTGAACAATCTTTGAAGAGTCATACCTAAATTAGCCAGTGCAAGCTTGGAGTAGCTTTGTAATGCCTCTGTGGAAATGAGTTCTCAGGGCACCGCTGCAATGGCCAAAACCATGTGTCGCGCTATGTATAAGCCACACGGCACTTTCTGTATATAGTGAACACAGACACAAGAGAAGAGAGCCTTGCCCGGAATCCCCATAATGGTTTTTGATGCGAACTTTTTGGGCTTTTTTGGGGGGTGGGGGAAGCCCAAAAAAGGGGACCTTGTAAAGGAAAGGAGAATGACAGAACAAAATGACAGTTCTGAGCGCTGCTCACGAACTCGAAGATTTATGGAAAAGCAAAGTTAGCTACTTTCCAACTACAGATAGGAAGGATTGGCCGTAGGTATAAACTTTCCAATCTCAGACTTGAAAGGAATTTGCTTTATCAGAGGACTTTTCAAGGCTTGTATATGTGTAAAGCGCATAAAGTGTGCATGACCGACGATGTAGAAAGGAGCTTCTCAGAAGGGAAGAGAAAGGCTTCCCCGAGAATTACTGGAGCATCTCATGGGACTACAGCAGCAGCAGTCAGAACAGCAGCCGGAGCGGTAACATTTTCAACCCTGACAGAACGGACTCAGCTACAATTTGAAGACTTTTTACCTTCTCAACATGCCTTTCTGTGCTACTTGGCAGGTGGCCGCTCTTGCAGCTCACTGAAATCTTTCTTTTATTCTTGGTCCAATCATTTAGTCAGAATCTGAGCTCTCTTTACGACTGCCGAAATGCAGTTTTCACTGTCCTTTCTCTCTCTTCTGTCCTCAGGCCTCTTCTCTCTCAGCTGTGAGTACAGCTTGGTCGGGACCTCGGGACGGAGGACGGAGGACGGAGGACGGAGGACGGAGGACAAACAAAGGCCTTGGCAGCTCGGACCCCGCTTCTTTTGCGCACTTACGAACAAGATCAAGTGGGAAAGGACGAGAAATTGCGGCCCCTTCATTCGTCATACAGAGGGAGAGGCAGAAAGAGGCGGTTTGGTAAGTGAAGAAACAAAAGTAGCAACTTTCACTCACGAGGAACAGCGAAAATAAAAGTTAGCCATTGCTTGAATCCTCTCGCTTGTGTGAGTGGCGAGATTGGCCGCTGCTGAGGTGGTGAGTGGGTGTGTGTGGGTGTGTGTGGGTCTGCATTGAGGGGGGGAGGGGCTGTATGAAGACGAGGGTTTTCGCACACTCGTTATTGTTCATAAGAATGGGAGTCAGACAGTTCTAAAAGAAGCAAAACATACACAGACTCACTGCACTGGAGAATGTCTATGTTCCTACTCACTTGCAGGATACGAGAATTCCGGCGAAATCTACAGAATTTGGCTGCATAAAAATCCAACACGCCAGTGTCGGAATTTTTATGACAGACACAAAATTGTAGCCGACTTTTTTCCCCAATTCATTCTCCATCTACTCAGAGCTCTGCCAGACAAAAAAGGTGTTCCCATTCTTGGCCTGCAGTGCTTTCTCACACTTATGACTCACTTGTGTATTGGCACGTCTAGCGGAGTTGGGGGCGGCGGCCACTGCCGCAGCCGCCGCCCTGACTGCATGGCAGTCAGGGCAATAATGAAACTTTTTTTGTCTGACTTATTGCGGCGTCCTCGAGCAGGGCCAATTAGGCTTTGTTGCTTTCTCTACCTTCGCTGCCATTTGATTGATTTTCTGCTGCAGGAGATAAATTATTCAAAATTGGTTCAGGCTCAGTCCTTGCCGCAACCTCCCCTCCCCCCTGCGATCAAATGCAGACAAACTGTTGAAAGTTTTAAGCAGTGTTGCCGCACCACAAGTTTGCCCCAAACTTGTGGCCAGAGAGCGGAAAACTATGTGATTAAGTATGGCCAGAAAAGCGTAATCTCAACATGACTTTTCAATGCACTTTTCTGGTACATAATGAGAAGGAACTGGCAAATATGTGCTACGAGTACACGCCTTTTTCAGGTCGTAACATAGCTGCCAATGTGAATGTTTGAAATGTTTCTCTGTTTGTATATCACTTGGTGGTCAAATGTCACCGAGACTGAAACAGATCATCATTGCTGGCAGACAGTGAGCGGCGAATCTAACCATCACTGGATAGACTGATTAATAATATGCTCGGCCAGAACGTGAGCATTACATCCGTCGTCCACGGTAGCTGAACAATAATCAGGTCTCGTTGCTTCGAGTCAAACGTTCTTGGTCATATCAATGCTCTCCATTGTTTCATGACTTTTTCGGGGCTTCCCCCTGACCCAGTTAGGACTGAGAAGTCACCGGACTCGTACTATAAGCGTCACCTTGGCTGAGAACGTTGAGAACGGCAACGGATTTGAAACCTAACGGGTGGCCGATATTTAGCTTCGTGTCGGCATCGCTGCACTGATCGATGGCCTCAGCAACGCAACGCTGGCCTATGAAACAACATACATACAAAGTGGATGATTTAGACTTCCTCGCTATTAAGTTACATATACGAGATGCGACTTATATACGTGGTTCTCGACACATCTCAGAACAGTCACTGAAACATAAGAATGGTGGTACCTAATAAGAAAGGAAGCAGGAAAATGAGTCTAAGTAGAGGTTGGAAACTTAAAGGTCATGTTTTAAATGAGATCACGGGGCAACTGTTGAGGGTGCAACTGATTCCTCCTTGCTGTCTTGCAACCTCCTCCATTTCATTGAAGTAGCTTTTGAGTGCTCCCTTATTATCAATATTCTTGTCCGAACACTCAAAATGCTCTGAAAAGTCCTTGGCGAACAAAAGTCTCTCTATCGTTGTCAATCTCGCCTCATACACTCAAACACCTGCACTTCATTGCCTAAGGGAAGCTAAATATCGGACACCCATTACATAGCACTACAGTATGTGCATGAGCGTATATATATGTGTGTACAGGTGAAGTGGTGCCAATAAGGTCTGAAACCCATGGACCTGTCAGTAACTTGAGAACCATTGAGGCTAAGAGGGAGCTTTAAATACCAAATTAAACCAAGCGATCACACAGTTCTGCCCGTAGTTAAACGGTCCCATTTTTGTAATTTTTCTTTCTAATAATTAAAGATAGAAAGGCGCTCTTAGGGGAGGGGGGATTATTAACTTTCTCTGCTATGTGGACAGAAAAAGAGCGCATCCGTAAATGTCAGCATATGGTTTGATAGTCAATCCTGTAGTCGTTTGTTCTCGAGTCACTCACAAGTTTATGGGTTTCCCAACTGGAAAGGGTATTTTACGGCTCTCAACTTACGACACATCCATTGCATTTTTCAGCTTTAAACAGTCGAAAGAGGATTTCACCCAAGTGAGCTTACAGCGGACGCACTCACAAAAGAGTGTGCAACGCGCGCACGCACGCGAATACGCACTAAGCAGACACCATGTAATTACGCAGCCAGGTTCATTAGAAGAAGAGCTTTTTTATTTCGTCACTTTTCAGTTTCATGCTGTAAGATTGTGTGGTTTTGACGCATTTCCTCGTGTCGTCGTCTTTGATGCCTTCTAAATTGCTGTTAAAAAGTCTTTTAGGCATTTTGGTCCATTATCCTGAGAACAATGTGGCGTATTTGTTACTACATGCACGTAGGAACCATTCATCAGTCGCTTACACACGCACACAAAAACACAAACACACACAGGGGTTGCGAGGGAAATACGCACGTACAGGAGCCATGAGAGCTTGGATTCTTCACTCTAGTGCAGGGTCGTGTACGTAGTAGGTAAATTTAGAATCTCTCCTGATCATAAATTACAAATTATTATGAAAGTAATAGACTCACGACTGGAGACCAGAACAGAATGAGAATCCGAGAAGACTCTAGAAACTGAGTAATCGACAACATGAGACTTAAATTAGGCATTCACTAACGTCCTCCGATCAAAGTTGAAGAAATGTCTAGTTCAAAATGTAATCATCAGTCTGTGTTTCAGCCGTGTAATGTTCCAGAATTACTTTCTAATGCGAGACCTGAACTTGCGGGAAAAATCCCGGATTTATCTGCAACACCCTGTAATCTCCCTCCGAGTTGTTATCCGCCACCACTTAGAATTTGAACATCGTCCCCTGTGTGAGAGGAGCTTTGAAAACTCCAAAATCCCCACAAAGACCCTTTCGATTCTTCTGTTCCTTTCTCCCAAAGAAAAACATACCCCAACCTCTACGCAACAACTGTTTACATCGCGAGGAGGGCCTAAAGTAATCTAACTCGGTGGATTAGTAGAGTAAACATGGCAAGTTAGACAGGACAACTTTTGCTACCACACATGCCTTTAATGGGGCCCATCCTTACTGTAGGCGAAGATTCTGACCCCCTCCCCACAAAGGGCTCAAGGGGCCTTTTAGCACCATATCACGTTTCATCCGACTCAGTCCAGAAGTCTCGGACATGCGGACGGACAGACAAACACACAGACAGACACTCTCAAAGTCATGCTTTCGTTTTCCCTTGGTCTAGTAGAAGGTTTTTCGTGCGCATGAAGTTTCTCTCAGTTGGTGTGTTGTGATGAAGTAGAAAAAACTCTAACTTGGAATGACACGATCGAAACTGTGACGACGTTTCAAGAAATGACGCATGCACTTCGTCGTTTTGAAATGACGCGGAGACTTTTGAGACATCCTCGCCTCAATTAGGCAATTAAAGGGATAGCTGCAATTAAAAAAAGGAGACATTTTCGTACTTAGGGATAAAAAAGCACCAATGCTTGAACGTCGTTTATGCTTGCCAAACTTAGACAAGTACAAGGATCAGGAGGTGATCAGACCAAGAAGGATTCGGACACAACAGCAACTCTGCCCAGCTCAAGAGGCCCTCAATGATATTCCAAGACTTGGCACTAGGTGACATCTGGTGCAAGTGACCAAGGAAATGCCGAAGAAGATATTTCTGACATCTGCTGCTACAACTATGTTTGTGCACGACAAGAATGGGCTCCTACAGCGTTCTCTGTTTGAGGTGCCAAACGTATTTACGTTGACATTGGCACAGGAGTAACTGGGAGATGTCGAATCTGCCCTTCGCTATGCCCTTGTACAACAAGCAACCTGTCCACGCTGGTGGGCCTCGTCCACTGCGGCAACCTACACAGTCGCGTTCGCGTCGAACTTGTCTTCTTCAACGGTTGCGTCCCCAGCGCCGCATGCTCTTTGCCTCCCGGCGACAAGATTCTCTGGGATGTCCTGAACCACATAGGCCACAAAATCTCCCAAGGCCTCCTCATCCGGCACAAGAACTGTCATAGTTGATTTGCCTATTAGACTCCTCGTTACACTCTGCAGCTCAAACAGTAGATAACTAAACTTCGACTTCAATGTACCGATACCGCATTGCTTTGTGTTCTACAACTATTTTGAGTGTTGTTGCATTGGTCTGTGTGATCCAGAAACTTCCGACAGCATTAAGCACGGTGATTTTTGAATGGCCAGAGCAACCACGTCATTTCTGTTGCATCATTTTTTTGTCGGTGCTGTTGTGACGTTGGACGAAATGACGCAGACACAAAGACGATTGTGCCATTCCATTGACACCGCCCAACTTTTTTGGGGGCGCTTCAGGAACCATTTTCTTATTTTGGATAGATAAAAAGTCACTGAGGAAAGTGTAATTCCACTTTTGCAACTCCTTCTTATGTTTCTTTTCTGTCCAGTGTGCAGCACCAGCAACACCTTCCAAGAACTAGGACAACTACAGGGTGTCTTCCACCTGTTCCCCTCTGTTGCTTTGACACGCCTGTGCAGCATGTAGTTAAGGAACGTCTACACGAGAAAATTGCACCATCCGCAAAAGAGAAAAAGTCTCATAGGGACCTGAAGATTGATTCTTCATCACCCTTCGAGTTTGCAAAATCTAAAAAAAGGAAGAAAAAAGCAATTTTTCATGGATTTTGTCTGCTTCTTTTTTGCTTGAGTTCTTTGCTACTGCTTCCTTCTTGTGCAGAATAGGTTCAAATTGAGCCTTTAAAAATAGAAAAAAGAGGAGGTAGGAAAATATTTCCACGTGCAGACGTCCCTTAAAGTCAAGTTGTGGCGAGCTAACAGAATGAACAACAATCTTAGGATGTCCGGAGCCATGTACTTGATGCTCAAGAAGTCCGCCGACCGCAGGCAGAGGGAGGCGCTGGCGGAGGCCTTCGAGGCAAGTAGCAGCACATCAGAGAGGCATCTTCTCGACCAGACAAAAGCCTAAATTCCTCTTGAGCCTGACGATGCTTTTGTCTCGTGGAGAAGACGCTCCTTTCTTTTCCCCCAGTCTACTCGTAACCAACATCTGCTGTCTGCAAGCCACCAGTCAGTCAGAAACGAAGACAAAAGTCTGTGTTTGGTTTGACACATTTTCCTGAGCTGTGAAGTTGGAGGAGTGAAAGACGCATCCTATTTGATATGGCTGTGGGAGGAGACAGTACTTGAAATCAGTGTCAGCGACACTGCTGCAAACTAAAGCCCCGTGTTCACTTACGTGACTGCTCTTCCAGCGAGCCGACAAGGACAAGGACGGTTTCCTCTCGGTGGATGAGTACCACCGCATCCTGGCCGAGCACGGTATCGAGTGCTCGAGGGACGAGATCGTGCACATCATGCAGGTTGCGGACAAGGACCACGACGGGTAAGAAAAAAGTCTACTGATGACTACCATGCATGTACAGTAGAATAGCGTCCAAAGTATGACTGATACACGCAGGAAATCATCCATGATGAGGAAGAGGCGATTTCAGAGAACTTTTTGTCCTCTGTCCGCACCCAATTGGACGCCTACAACGTACAGATTTTGTCCTCTTTCAGCTTAATCAGTCGGGAAGAGTTCCTGGGGGAGCCCTCGGGCTCGCAGGGGTTCAGTCAGTCCTCATCGGCGCGTCGCACGAGTGCAAAAGCCGAAAAAGCCTTCGAGCTCTTTGACAAGAACCACGACGGCTTCGTCACCAAGGACGAGATGCTCAACATGTCCAAGAAAATGACCAAGGAACAGGTGAGAAAACAATATCAACCTTGTATAACAATTTTATACGTTCTGTTCCAATGTGCATATCAGTAGCTAGGGGCCTGCAACACTTAAACAGATTTTAGAGAACTTGTGTGTAAGATTTTACTGTTGGTCGTGATTGGAAGAGTCGCCCTGTTTAACGGCATGGTCGTTACGTCTATACACTGCTTACATTTGATGTAGTTAATCCTCCCGGAAGCAAAATCTATTACAAGCTTCTCTTATAAAGATTGTCATGTATTGTCAAATATTTGAAACGTGCCAAAAGTGAAGCTGAACTTTGCTCTCCAGGTGGACGCAGTGTTCTCCCGCATTGACGAGAACCACGACGGCAAGCTCACCTTGGCTGAATTCAACGAGATGATGCAGCACAACAGGCACAATCAGCATCGCGACTCCTAAAAGATCCACGTGGATATGCATCAAATTCGCGTTCTGACTACTCTTATCTCTCGTATACGACACTCCATGTACAACGTGAGTCAAACAAGAAGAAAAGCAAAAAAAAGCGCAACAGGGTCGGGGTCGTGGAAGGAGTCCCATATATGATCATTGTATGCACCATTTCAGTCAATATTGCTGTTTCTTCTCCCGCTGGTGGCCATGAAGAAGCTCTCATGCATTATTCCATCCAAAGTTTTGTAACTTGGGATTGACCTCGTACACGTTCACCACGACGGGACTGTTGCGCGCATTGTCGAAAGTCTTGCGCTTTGAGGAAGGGATAGGGGAGGGGTATTTTCTCCCTCCTTCGAATGAAAGAAACACTAAATGTTTTCAAATTTGAGTTGACCTTTTTACTTCGAATGGCATTTTTTACCAGTGAGTGATAGGTCCCCCTCTGTTGCGTTTTTTTTTCCACTCACACCGTATTACACTAACCTGTTTCTTATTTACTATTTACGCATATCATATAAATACATGATTGTACGCGCACAAGAAAATATAAACTTGATGCAGTACAACTGAACAATTATGGCAGCTCCGCCTGGTCGGATGATGATAGTCTTAAAGAAAGTCATTTATGCCCAAAGTTTTGCAAAAGTATGCTCGTTGTGTGAAAATGAAAGCCCGGCAGCAGCTGATAGTCTTGGCTGACAATTAATACTGAGCTGAGACAAGTTTGCACTAAACTTTTTGCTGTGTCTCTTGCGGCCTCCAAGCTCTATGCACAGGTGACAAATAAAAAAATGACCTCTCTGAAAGAGGTTTCAATGTTTTATTTGTGCTTTAAGTGCTAAGTAAAGTCTTTTTTTATAAGACAAATTTTCACAGGAATCTTTTTGCTCTGTCAAATTTTAGGCTATCCTCATTCATTTATGCCAAAAGTTCTGCAACACCGTGCTTATTTCAAGCATTGTGGCCTTTGACAAAGCACTTTGTAGAGTTTCTTCTTGTTGACAATCACATGGTTGACTTGTCAAGGAAGGACAAGAACTTCACTGAGCTCAAGGACTGTTGTGGCTGCCGTTACTCTTTTTCAAGTACAAAGAGTTCTGTCAGTACGAATGACGTGTGGGGATCATCAATCTTGTGTCCTGCCTGGTCTCAGGATTGTCTCCTTCCCTCTGCTCAATACTGTGCCATTCGTGTACTCCAAGGCTTCTCAGCAGTGCTCTGGTCTTCTGAAGTTGATAATTTCTCACTCAACAACTCACTCACGTTATCATCATCGTATGCATCGCCGTACGTATGTGTCGCACCTTAAGTCTGATATTTAGTTCAGACCCACCCACGGGTAAGGTTGTCTGCTCCCGCCGATGGAACACTCGGGTGCATCATTCCGCAAACACTTACTTTTTATTTGTCAACCAGGATCATCTGAAGTGGGAGGTGCAGTCTGACCAACTCTGGCCACCAGCGTCTGACCAACAGTGAAGACACTGTTGGTCAGACCAAATGCTAAGAAACTCAACACTTCATCACTGAAGTGTTCTGCTCTTTGCTCCTCTCTACAACCTATCAGCGAACAGCTTGGATGCGCCCATGAAGCAGTTCTGACGGCAGTACCTGGGCTTCGTGTTCTGTACCAGGTCCCGTCCATAGACCCTAGTGCATTCGTTGTAGTGGAGAGGGTATTAGATATTATGCTGCATTTGACGGTACGGACGGAATATTGATCACTGCCTTCCGAGCAGCTCCACTTCTGACGGTGCCGGAGAAAGTTGAGACTTGACTGCCTAGTAATTTTGAGTCATTCATTGGCGCGGTTCCCGCCTTGAACTAGTGTGTAGTACTAACATTCTTAATAAGTGTTTTCTCTCCCACATGTGTATTTTTTGTCCACTCAGTACATCATGGTGGAAACAAATGTCCATGAAAGGTTCTTTTTCTATAAGGGGGGTTGGGGGGAGAGAAACCCCTAAAGGTTAAAATAATGTCAAAACAATGACGTTTCCAGCTTGTTTCACCATGGAAAATTGAAACCGGTGCGCCATCATTGGCGTTATTGACAGCCAACACATGAAAGGAGCGCCCGCATGAGCAGAAATCCTACCTAACGTTTTGTTCTTCCGCTGTCGTGTTAAGGTGCCAAGGATAATGGATGATGTTACAACAGTAGCAGCCTTGGTCTCCAAACATGAAATAATATAGCATCAAGGAAATTTTTCGGCGCAAAATTTGAATGCCTTTTTTTCTTTAGTCATCGATCCCCCCTTTATTTGGCAGCATCTCGGTTTTCCCACCACAATTGGACTTTTTTACAGGTGCATTTACATGAAGTCCATTTTGAAACCTCTCTCATATTTTTTTGTTTACTTACCGGGGAAAAACCACGTTATTTTTAGTCCCTTGGTGTGTTTTTTTCTTTCTCCGCACATGTGTGCAAGTTGAACACATGTGCATTCTTTCCAGTTGCTCATTCGACCAATGTAGAGCGCCACTTGACATGGAACCGCATCACGGATCGCTGACCACACGTGTCTGGTGGAGTTTTCACGTCACGGATGCGGGGGTTCAAGGAAATGTCACGTAAGGATCATCCGTGTGTTGCTCCAGATATAGTTTTGCCCCTATAAAGCGTGTATATGTCAAATTAGAGATTGCGAAAACACTTTTTTTTTGCTCGAGCCGCCTTCACTGCTTACGCACAACCGTGGTGGCGGCAGCAGAGCAGTGAAGCGCGGTGAAACAAAGAGGGCGTCTGCACACGCGTGCATTACACAGAATTTTTTTGTCCTTGCAGGACACGTTTTAAGTCGGACTTACTCTGGCAACAGTTGACGAGTCTTTTGTCGAGAAGGAGGGAGAATCTTCAGGCGCGGTGAAGCGTGACTTGAAGAGACACAGGCGCAATTGAGAAATGTGCAAACGCACCTTCAACTACTCGTCGGAATTATCGTTTTTTTGCGCCACACGATTGTGAGAATTTTCAGTTGCTTCTGGACCCTCAAGTCATGTAGCAACTGTTGCTCAGACTGTCGCTGACCTGAGGGTGTAAAGACTCGACTGGAAGTGTTTTACACCTATAGTTGCAGAAATACCAGAAACCACGTGTGCAAAAATGTGATAACATCGATAATTCGTGGTAGTTGAATGAAGCCTCAGCTGAGCTTGTTCAAGTTCTGAGACTGTCGGACCTAAAAGAAGAAGGAAGACACCAACGTTCTAGTCAGATTAGCTTAACTCAGAGGATTCGTGGTTCCTCCTCAATCTTCAGCAACCTCATCGACCCCAACGATGTCATGTCCTTTTCCTGTCTTATCCTGACGTTGCTCCTCGCTCAGGCAATGTGTCTCAAGGCTTACAGAGGCCACAGGCCCTCAAATACGGCCTTCATAGGTCAGTGGGTCAAATGTCAACAGCTTAAAGAAAAATAGGGTGTTTTTTCACAAAAAAAATCTTCAGGCGATGTAACTTCGACGACCGAGTACTACCGTTGGAAGGAAATGGTCACGACCTCGCCGCCCTTGATGGTCAACAACTTCAAGCCTGCCATTCACGCGTCCGAGGTGAGCAAGTAAGAAGCAGCGTAGATAAATAACAACATCTTCATAATTTTTTCTTGGTCAGTGTTTCATGTGTCGAACGTCCTTGATCGAGCTCAGTGAGCAGGTTCAGTTGGGCTTCGACCGCATGGAGAGGATCGTAGAGGAAAACCAGAGGCTCAAGGAGGATATCAAGATTACAAGGTTGATGTCACACACATACCTTCCAAAAAAAGGATTGAATAATTGCTGAATTAATATTCGAATTAGAGGTGAGAACCAACGCCTTCATCGACGCCTCCGCCGTGTGGAAAAGGATGTTCGCCGAGATGGAGGAGGAGGTGGAGATGGAGCAGTCGGCGATAAGACAGAACAAGAGATCATCAAAGTCATCACGAATCTAGCAATGAGGTGACGACCATTTTATATCCATGGAGCAGGCGAATTCAAAAGAATTTGAATCATAGCCTTTACCATAAGAGCTCAAAATGAAGATTAGTATCAATGGGAACGAAGCTTGTGTCAGTCCAAGTCTATGACTTAGATTTGGCTGAAAATGGGTCAAAATCGCGGCAAGTGAGCACTCATCAGACGTGACATCCTAAGAAGGAAGTACTGTACGAACTCTCAAAATGTTTAGGAATTTTTTTGTCATTTTGGAGCACTTCCGTATTAAATTATCTCAGGTGATTGTGCTCTTGATATCTTTATGCATCATTTCCAGCCAGTCAATGACTCCACCACAAACACCAGTGCCTGTTCGAATCTTTACTTCAGCCTCATTTTGTTTGGTATCAGTTTAGAGGCTTGTGCTTGAAGTTAAGAGAGCATACATTTGGCTCCCAATTTAACCCCAGCAAGTGTTTTTCTGTGGGTTTGAAATCGATCCACAACGTTATCCTTCGAATCCAAATTCTGATACGAAAAGCTCAGCTCTGCAGTTTCTCTCTGTCCATGTTGTTGCTGCTCGGACTCGTTGAGTCACCGCTGGGTTCATTTCAACTGACACGTGACGATTAAAGCTTAACTGGCGCGCACTCCGCTCATGTGCAGGTGTCACCCTCCACGCCCACGACACTCCCCTTTGCCCTCCCTCCAGATTCCCATTTGCATTCTCCACATACCTGACTTTTTCTGACTTTCTTCTCTGGTCGACTTTCACGCCGCAAATGCAGATTCCTTAACTTCAGGGTTACTCTGGTGGAGAGAGAAATCTCCTCCTTGAGAGACATGCATTCCAACGACTACGAGATCCTCATGAGGAGAATAAACAGCTTGGAAGGTTCGAGACCGGACAATGGATCCCCTAACGGGGATCTTAGGTCAATTCGTAGGCGACTGGAGAGGCTGGAGCAAGAGTCTTCCGGAGCTGCGTCCAAAGAAGACATCGACGCGCTAGAGGAGAAATGTGACGAGGTGAAGGAGAAGAACAAGGCGCAGGAGGGTGACATCCAAAGGTTGGAATCTAGTCTCGACGTCCTGGAGGAAAATCTCATAAAGGTAGCCCAAAAAGTCGAAGATTCAGCGATGACAACAGTAACCTCAAGAAACGTGACGACAACGACGACAACAAGAGCGACGACAAGGACGACGAGGTCGACTGCACCGACGACGACGAGAAGAATAATATTCGGTAAGACTGATTGAGAAATACGCTGATTGGTGCATCATATAGGCGATAAATATTACCCAATCGTATTCACTAGAAATTGTCTCAAACAGTACGTATGTACAACAACGTAACTGAAAATCATGCACCTAATTGACATTGTAAAAAACTTGTCTAACAGTGTAGACGCACTCTTAGATCCTGTAGAAAAGAGCCCGGTGTTGTTCTGCGCATTCAATAGCGGCTCCCAGTCCATGGTCAACATGTCCCTGATCTACGAGGAGGTGTCTGTGGAGGCGGGAGGCCGCTGGATCTCTGCGGAAGACGGGCTCTTCACCGTGCCAAGAGACGGGATCTATCAGCTGAGCTTTAGCGCCTGGACCAGGACGTGCGGCCGCTTCTCCCTCTGCTCGCCCACCCTGTTGGTCCTGGAGAAGAACGGCCGGCAGCTCCGGACCTACTCGACGGGAGCGAGCACTGAGCGACAGAACGACCAGGAGGCTGTGAGAGATTTCGTTGTGTTGACTTTGGCCACATTCTACTACTTCTCTCCGTAGCTGTCGGCCACCTTGTTGGTGAGAGCAGAGTCGGGCGATACCTTCGGCCTCAAGATCCTGGCCACTGCCATGGAAGGAGTGAAAAACTTGGAATTTTGCGGTCACAAAGTTGCATGAAGCGATGAAAAAAGTCCTTACGTCGATTTGTAGGGACGGGATGCGTTATTGTCGCCGATAATAATAAAGATAAAAGAGAGGGATCAGTCTGTGCTGGTGTTGTGGACCGACCCATACATACACTGGGAGGCAGAAAAAATGGTCAGACCTGAGGAATTGACAATTTCTTCCTCGGAATTGACGTCAATTCTTACCCATGACAATGGGTAGAAAATGTGGAAATTTTTATATTGGCTCCTTATCTTGACCGAAAGAAGTCCTACAAAATTTTTCGTTTGAGATTACGTACGAACTTGCAATTGTTGATGGCGCTGTGAATATGTCAAGAACATAGATCATGAAACAGTCAATGTATTCAATAATTTTAACCTTTAAAAGATTCTCTGTGCTGGTGCTGTACGTTCTGTGTTATGGACAGTCCACAGTGGACTTCTCCTTGACATTATTGCCCCTCTGTTCTGAACTCTTCGTGGAAGCTCTCAACAATTGCGACTTGACCACTTGCTCCGCTCCTGTGTAGCCCCTGTGACTTAGGCCCTAGGTCGGGCATTTAACCCGGGCTCCTCCACTGCCCAGGACCGGACCCGCCTGCTTTAAACACCCGGATGAACGATTCGACGAGACTCGCACTAGCCCCTATTTGAGACCAGAGTCATTGTTGACTACGGCGTTTTGAGGATAACGAACACGGTTGGAATAAAAGAAACTCTTCTTTATCGCCTCTGAAGAAGTGGTTTTCTGTCCCTGTAGTAACATGCCAAAAAATGTGCAGTATAATTCTTAGGTTTTGCATTCTGCACACGGTTCCCCACGTAAGACCCTGGATATTGCAGTGGATGGTGTCTCATGAATACTCTCCTGGAGCACATATGTTTGGTCCTCCCACCTCCAAGTTCTTCTGCGTGCCATCACTTTGCCTTTCTCCATCAAGTTTTATTTACTCTGGTCTAGGTGGGTTCGTTGGCATGTGCAGGAAGGAGAATCGCGCACTCACGCACGCACGCACGCACGCACGCACGCACGCACGCACGCACGCACGCACGCATGCACGCACGCGCGCGCTCGGGCCCAAAGAGAGAGTTGGGTCATGCCCTGCCCACGTATAACTGTAAATTTTTTGCACATGGGACAATGAACTCCAAGAAAAAATTATATCGGTACAGAAAATGTGTGCAGCCCATTGTTTGTTGAGACAAACAGTCCTGTTTACTCTTGTGTAACACACGAATTCACTCGTTCCTACGTTGGGATTTCCACCTCCTTGTTTTGGATCACACGACCCTTTGCTGAGACGCTCAATTTTGGCTCAGGCGGAGAGAGAGAGAAAAAAAAGAGATGGATCAAAGCAGGAGTACTTTTCGACACCAAATATTTATTTATTCATACATGTGTGTTTGAAATGCTTGCTGAATATGTAGGGATCATCAATACAATTCTCGATGAGGCCTAAGTCAGTGCATCTGCCTCGACCAGACAAATCTCTAACCTGATTTTGCAAAGGGTTAAAAAAAGTAACAGCAGGGAAAAGGGTTACCTGGTTCGCGGTCCAGGCCTAGAACGGCGCAGTCACCTCTCCCTCCCCGGCGGAAAAACATCTAGCCGAATAAAGAAGAAACTCCAGAGACTCAATATCCGCATTTTGCTCGTCGACAAAAACCTTACACACTGAGCATGATTCTGCGAGCGTTGGCGCTGTCACTCCTGCTCGCGCTGGCGGCGGCGGCGGCCGAGGACGCGAAGGCTGCTGAGAAGAGGGCAGGAAAAGGTGGCGTGAAAAGTATGCAACTTTGAAACATTTTGGGTTTAACTTTACTTCTTTTCCCCAGTGTTCTCCCTCTTCAACGTGGTCACATTCGTGAATGAGCCTTGCTCCAGCTCTGAAAGCATCTCTGGGTATGATCTGGATATTGTATGTGTATATAACCAATGACGAATGCGCATGCAATACGTAAGCCTTTTAAAATCTGCTCCAAATGCTCGGGAAAAGGTCATGCAGTGATCCCCCACAATTTCGTAGCTGACGGCGTCCAACTCCTTCGCCACGAAGGACTTTAGGGCCTCTCAGTTGTCCCGTGGCTTTGAACCCCACATGCGTAGGGAATGAGGAGCATTCATATTAAAGATTGCTTGTATTTGTCAAGTCAAGCCTGTTTTATATGCAACAGAGCTTACGTGCTGGTGTGTGTATCCTTAAAATATTATTGCTTCTAGATCTCGCAACCGGAACGGCACGTGCTTGACATCCACCGAGTGCTCCGACCGGGGAGGGACCATGGCAGGAGGATGCGCGGCTGGGTAGGACTTCACCATAAGGTCATGTCAACATATGCTTAAAAGAATGACTCGTTAGTTTCGGCTCTTGCTGCGTGTTCTTGGTGAACGATGCCGACGGCGGCACCGTCACCCAAAACTGCTCCTACATCCAGAACGCGGGGTTCCCGAGCCCACTGTCTGATGATGACGCCAACGGCAACGTCGAGTACAGGATCAGGAAGTGCTCAAACGGTAAATCGTTGAGGAGGAGTGTCTGTGTGTGACAACAGAGACGGAGGGGGTGGGGGTCAGGCCCAGGTGCTCCTCCTGACCCAGGCCTCCACAGAGGTTACTCGGTACAACCAACTGTCACAGAAACAGTGCTGGACTTATAGGGACAAGGACAAGCATCAAGTTCAAAACTGCTTCTTTGAGCAATGTTACATCGAATTTTTGCCATGTCAGAGGGCTTTTGCAGAAATTGACGGTGATTTCGGAGTTTTGCAAGTGGAAATCGACCTGGGCCGGGAAATATAACTTTATATTTCCCAGCTTTGCTTAACAGAGGGAAATAAAGAGAAAACAAAAATCCTACCCAAGCATAAAAATTGGGACATATTCAGAAACCCCTGTCGTTAAGATAATACCTTGGCTGAGGGTTCGATCATGTTCGACATATTTCAAAAGTTCAAGTTCTGTTCATTCAACATATTCAAGTTTTCTCTTGCCTTCTTTATCCTTTTTATGCCCTCTGTTTGTCAGGCCCGTGAACCACTGGGCTTCCTCAGCAATATCTGCTGCCTCAATGCCTTAGGCATTGGATACAAAAAATATTGCTCGATATCGCGATATGTTTTTTACTATCGCGATATTTGACATCGATACGATATACCGCAGTCTTAGAATGAGTGGTGAAAATTTACGCATCGCAGACGTGTGCGACCTCCGCTTGGACTTCGAGATGTTCGCCATCCGATCGGCCACGGGTACCGACGAGCTGGGCACCTGCGCTGATACGTTCACCGTCACAACAGTAAGAAACGCAACCGACATTCAGTTATGCCCCACGTGGATCTAGCACTTATGCACTCTTCCAGAGCAGGGCTAATATTCAGGGTATTCCTGTAATCTGTGGCCAAAACACCGGGGCGCACAGTAAGGAAGCCAAGCTGCAGTTTTTGTGTTGTAGCTAAATGTTATTTTTCTGCTCAGTGTACATCAGCCTGGAGGAAGGCGAAGATGACACAGCCACCTTGGCCTTCGCGTTTAATGGCAATGACAACAGCAGGCAGTGGGACATCAAGATTACCCAGATTGAGTGCAACAGTGGAAGCAGGTGCGTGGAGCTTTTTGAAGTCCTACGCAATGTTTTGACGTCAGTCTCTGTATTTTTTCAGGCCTCCTAATGGTTGCTTGCAGTATTTCGTCGGTGGTACTGGTAGGATCCAGACCTACAACTTTGACTCTGCAACAGAGACTCACCTGCCGAGGCAACGGTTGGTAGTCTTCACAATGCCGACAGACATAACTTCGAATAGCGTCTGCCACAATAGCCACAAAACAAGACGTATGTCTGAGCAAAGTTGAAATTTCTTTTTCGGTTCAGGTATACCGCTTGCATCCGCCCTGAGGCCGGGTTCTGCTGCATCCGCTACTCCCAGTGCACTGACAACAATGCTTTCACTCCGACCGTGACCAAGAACTCACTGACCTCCCTGCAGGACAGCGATTGCTTGGAGGACTATATCGTCATTGATGGTAAACACGCTACGATGTAGAGGAAGAAAAATCAAGTTTGCCCGCAAGGATTTTCTACTAATCTTTTGAGCATTTTAAGATTGAACTGAGTTGCTATACCAAGATTCAAACCTCATTTTTTGTATATACAGGAGGCGGTAGTGACTGCAGCTCGACTACCAGGACCAACAGGGTCTCTGCCACCAATTTCTGCGGCACTTTCCTCAACCCTCTGGCCGGGCAGATGCAGTCTGCTCCTGTGTGCGGTAATTCTTACAAGGCTGAAAAGATTTTTTCTGCTCACGCAGTGGCTAAGGTTGTTACTGCGATTTCACAGACTGCAGCGCCCCCTTCGTCGTGGGCATCGAGTTTGACAACACCGACGATCAGGCCGGGGCGGGAAACGTCGTGGATAGCGCAATAGCTCTTTCTAGAGGTCAGCATCTTACTACATCGAGATTTGTTCTTTCTGCAGAACTGTATAGGTAATGAAATTCTCAATATGTCTACAGGTGTCTGCCTTACCTACACCCAAATTCCCTGCCAGTGAAGCATGATTGATATCTTGCAAAGAATTGAAAATGGAAACAACAACCGAAGATGAAGGAAAAATGAAGAAAAAATAGTAAAAATTATCAAAAAAAGCCCCAAAAAATCGTAGCAACAATACAAACATTTTGACTGCCAAGCATTTCAAACGCTAGTCTCACTGTTCTTCTCGAGTACACTCTTATTTGGATGTCACTGACTTACTTGGACTGAAAAGCTGCAGGAACGTCGGACTTATTTAGGCCATCCAGCCAAGGTGGTAAAGCGGTTCTCGTATTCAGCCCGGACTCCCTGGTCGGACCATCTGCTTCAACTATTCTACTACCGTATTATTGCAGCAAGTCCAGTCTGAAGCGCATAACGAAAAAAAATTGTTTGTTACATTCGCCTGGATTTTTTTGCAAGTTGCGTCTGAGGGAACGGCAAACTGTTCTACTTAGGCAGACCTTTGCTGCGCCGCACGAAACATGCATATATCCTTCCTCTCGTGCAACCACAGTGCGCACAGTCTTCCCCCGAGGAGGCGCTCGACTCGAGCCGGACGGTGTGCCTCAGGACGGCCTGATTGGTGTGGTGAGGTTTGCCGACCTTTCATATCCTTCCAAGATACCTCAGTATCCGGTATAGCATGTGCATTGTTCATAGCACATCACATGTGAGGTTAACATAACTACAACCACTTCAAGGTTTCATGCACTTTATATTGGACAACGGACATGCTGCATTGTATTGCTATATGACGGGGATTGCAGAGGTGCGTAATATAAACATTCGAATAGATGAAAACCTAAGGAAACACTTCGTTCAACTCCTCAAGAAGTGCCTTACTTCTTGCTTCAACAATAAAAGATCATCCCCATCCGGGCATGGCGGAATCTTTGATGGAGAGGGAGTCCGCCCCAATGGGGTGTAACGTCAATGAAGCAAATCAAAACTGGCGTCCAGAACTCGTCCTGGTCAGTGGCAGCAGTTATGGGTTGTCCCTCATCCATAAATGTGCAGAACCTGCGGCCGTCAGACATCCGGAACCCAGCCAGCGTCATCAATCCCCAAGCTTTGTGCCTCGTGTGCATCCCAAGTCACCGCCATCACCAGCTCCGCCCGCGACTACCTTATCTAAAGGAGATTGACCATGCGGGCTGAGATCATCGATCTTCAATAATCCAAAGGCGTCGTCTCCCATCACTGCCTAGGTCTCGGAGCCTGGAGTTCTCTGACGTTCAAGAGTACGAAATAACCTTACAGTTTATCGCATTATGTCTGCCACGAAAGCATAGAAATTGCACGAAACATTCAAGATTGCAATATAATTTTTATTCGCATAAGGAATCTACTTGATCAAGTAGATGACTCAAGCCTGAGTCATCTATTTGGAAAAACTATCACGAGCAACCTGGACAGCAAGAATTGATCATAACCTTTCCCGACAAACTAAATGTTTGACCGGTACATGTAAAGACGCCAATTGATACACTTACCATCATGCTACTGCACATTCTAAAGTCCATTCGCAATGAGTATAGAAAAATGAGAGATTGCCTTTAAAGTTGTTCGTCTATCTGAGGTCGACTAGAACAATGTCACTCTCTCGGTCTTCTTGGACATGTGAACCCTCACAGAAAAGTGGAGGTTCCTTAGGATGGGGGTGAAAGCCTTTTTCCCTGAGGACATATTCAAGAGTTCATTAATATCAATTCCGCCTGTCGAACGTATCGAAGTGATGACAACCTGCATCTGGCAATGTAGTCCAGTCCGTAGTTGGGCGTAAGGACGAAGAATCCTGTATCGTTGAACTTTGGCGCACAGACAATCGCCACAGCCTCAGGGAGCATCAGCTGGTAGGACAGGTGATTGTGCAGATCCACAGAGCTCAAAAACGCCGTCTGACTGGGGTGAGTGTGGATCTGGACAAAGAGTGTGAGTCAGAACAAGACGAAACAACACTTATTTTAAACTTACCCATCCCAGGGTAATTAGCTCATGCTTGTCCTGATAGTCGAAGAGTGTGATGTCATCATCAGACATGTCACAAGAATCAGGTGTACCTGGAAATATGGGATCAGATACTTCGTGTTGCACAACTCTTTTGGGACATGTCGATCAGCCCGTGTTGAAATTACTGAAGGTACTTTTATGTCAACCTAATTGTGGCACCAACTGCGTCAGTACTTTTTCATGTATACGTCCAGGTACGGACTTGAAAGGAACGGATTAAATGTGTTGAATATCCTCTTCCTCTGTCCCCTCTGCCTGTCCAGTAAGTTTTTTGTATTTAAAGTCTTTTGCTTCCACCTGCAATTTTCAGTATTCCGAGGGTCAGCAACAACAAGCCGACCCACGGGTACACACACAAACGACAAGCACATATGCATATTTTCAAACCTTTCTGCTTGAAATGCATATTTTCAAACCTTTCTGCTTAGGAACCAAGACGTGCGTGACCCTAAATTGATTGGCTGCCAGCTTTCCCGCCAAAATTCCGCACGTCTCGACGTTCTTCTCTGTGTTCGGGGTCGCGATAGACAAGAATTTGGCTATGGCCATCGAGGGCACGATGAGCGTGCGCAACGAACCCTAGAAGAGGGAGAAAGTCAGACGGACCTTTTACAAGTTTTCTTACTCATTCACCTGCTCTGTCGTCGAATAAAGACCGAGGCTGGCATGAGGCTTGATGGACCGATCCGGGATTTGAGGTCTGGAGGCTGAGGATAAAATTGCAATTCCCAGAAGAAGAAAGCGACAAACTTGTTCACAACTTGCAAAACTTACCTTGATCAGGGCCTTTCTTTATATCTATTTCTCTCAGAGCATTGGACAGCTGATCCTAAAGAAGAAATCACCTCTAGAGAAAATTGCAGACAGAAGATGGTCGCTTATTTGCTAAGATCTGCTGATTCAGTAACGTGGAGGACGAAAAGAATTGCTCTCAAATTCGTTCCCCAGCGTCCTAATTTGCATACCTGCTGGAACTGGTGGAAGAGCCTCGCATCCTTATCTCTCAACTCGGCCAGACTTCTCTCCTTGGCCTCTTTGTAAGACCTTGAAGTCTCCTCGAGAAGTGTAGAACTGCCTCCTTCAGCCTTCAAAAAATGTTTCTGGTGATTAACAACATTTTTAACACAATGACTATTGACTGAGGCGGCGGAGACGGACGATGGTGGGTTACTATACTAGACGCCGACATCACCTAGCCGATCGAACTAGGCCAGGCTAGCCTAACTAAACCAAGGGAGGCTGACTTAACCAAGCTAGTCCTCGGCTCGCCTCTGGTTCCTTCGTACTGAAGGGACTCCAATAGCGATCGACTGCCACTAAGTCAAGGCATTATTGTTGTTTCCTTAACCACACTTCTTTTTTGCGTTTCTGCATTGCAAGCCTTCCTTTTCCCTAGTTTTTGTGCATATTGAACTGATGACACTTACCTGTCTCTTTTTCTCCTCCTCTTCTGCCTGAATTCTCCCCTCCTCCTCTTGCGCTCTCCATTGGTTGTACTCTTTCTCGTACTTTGATCTGAAATCCACATTATAGGTACAGTACGAGTCATCTAGAGAGCACAAAGTTTGACAAGTGCATAACCTTGTCGTATCTGCCACGCTCGACCTCATTCCTTCCCTGCAGGAACTCTCTAACATTGATGCATTGCCCTGACAAAGATCACAGCCTAACTTTGACTGAGACTTTTATTCTTGCTTAGCATTGTAAACCTTAAAACGGGGGAGGAGGGCTCCACATCAAATTGTACCCTGTAGTGTGATTTTCGGTCCACATTGCACAGTTGCGAGGAGGTTTTGGATGACTTTAGGTGTTGCAATTGACCCATAAAACCTGTAACTATCCATCAGCACCACTGTTTGTCACTTTTGGCTCCAACTTGGTCTGATTTCTGTAGCAATTCCTGGCCTGAGTGTACACTTTCACATAGAACCCCGAGTAACTTAAAAAATGCTGATTTGTATCAGGAATGATGAATTCATGCTCATCCCCACTATTCATTCATTTTCTTCCATTTTTACTTCTGTTTATTTTTTTCTCCAGGTCTTTACCCTAGTCTTAACCTTCTCTGGGCGGATGAGGGTTGATCCGTTAGGAGTTGTTAAAAGTCACGTGACTCACCACAAAATCCGTTTTATGGCAACAAAACACGCAACGAGTCAAAACTCACGTCCCGTCTAAATTGGTCAATGGACTCTCTTGGATATTGTGCATGGATTAGTATGTGTTCCGGGAGAGATGTGTTTGCTCTTTGTGATGAAAAGGGTGAAATATACAGGGAAAAATGCTTTTGAACCTACATCATATGTTAAGAACGTGCATTGCCATGATGAGCACGGGTGGCGACGTTGTGCTTTGGCTTACTCATGACATGGTATTTTTGGACAGTTTGGCTAAATGACCTAAGCTTTCATTTGAATGAATCGGCAAAGGGGTAGGTAATAGTAATTGAATAAGACTGAAAGCAGGAACTTTGTGGGAGAAGTGGATGATGGGTCATGCCTAAGCTTGCCTACCTGAGTAAAATTTTGAGACGCTCTGACTTCATCATGACCTCCTTGGTATTGGCGTTTACGTGACTTCTCTCGGCCTGCGACACTGTCTTGAATTCCGGGTGGCTACGAATCTGCAGAGCGACGTGAAATTTGCACGCAGTCGACAGAAAAAGTTTCCTACGACATGTACCTTCTCAAGGAAGAGGGTAAGATACTTCATGTAGAGGACGTAGGCGCTCTCGAGGCTCTCCTCTTTCAAGTAAATGTTGCCCATGCGCAACATCTCGGCTCCGGAGCGGTAATACCTGGGGTAAAAGGTTTCATCAGACATTATCAGATCTCTCCGTCACGGAGTGTAGAATTCAGACCTCCTGACTGGCGTGTTCTTGTCCACCTTGAAGTTGTTGGCGACGTCCGCCAGGTTCTTGAGCCGCTCTCCCGGAGTCAGCATCTTCGGTCAGAGCTACAGGCGGACTTCAGATCGAAGGAACAATTCAGCAAATTTTAGTGCTTCAACTCAGGAAGACTAATGGTCACAAGTCAAAACATGTCGTCAGCTGACATCAGAGTTGCCACTCGGGACAAAAGAATGTGAGTTATACTTGTGAAGATGGATAACATCTCCTGCGTGAATTCAAGACGTCCGAAAAGTCTCGTTCACGAGACTCTTGAGTGCAACTTCAAGAAGAGGCCAACCTTCACTTCAGAGGCCACCGCTTGCATCACGACCGAGCACGTCTCCCCAACGCTTCCTGGTTAGGTTGATTGCATTTTAGCTGTGCGTTGGCCTCTGAAGTTGAGATTCACCAGGGATCCTCGTCTAAATGCACATCCTTGACGTCGCTTTGACCTCGATCCATCCACTTTTGAGCCAACTTTTCTGGCCACGCCACGGTGACAGCTCACCAAGCGACAGCTAAACAGCTGGCGCTGCTTCTCTCGTGTAGGGATGGCACAAAAGTGTCATCTCTGCCACTCCCTTTGCTCTTTGGAATCAGTTGCTGGCTCGAGTCTCCGAGCCTCTGTTCAAGCATCCCCAAACTGTTCTCTCTTTCTTCGCCGCTCTTGCCGCAGTTGCTGCATAGTCGAGGATCCGAGGAGAAAGCGAAGGAAGTCCAAGATCCTCCGGGCGCCCCGGGATTCCTGAACCCGGAGATCCCGAGATGATGAGGATTCTGCTGCTGCTGCTGGCCTTGTCGAGTCGATCCCTGGCCAATGAACACGACCACAATGTAAGAGAAAAATACGGGAAAAAGATTATTCGAACATGTTTTGAAAAATTGGACAAAATCGCCGATCAATGTTGAAATTTATTTATCATTTTCATTTCATGGAGTTCATCTCTTGTGTCACGAGGCCCATACACTTTTTTATGCATGAAAGGCTATTCAAGTGTCCCGAAATTTTAGTGTCTTCCCCCACATCTGTTTCAATTGAAAGGTGTAAGTAGACCATTCAATACCTTTTTGCCATTGGCCATGACACAAAAGGATCTCTCCAAGGATTCTAACCTAGTCCTCGACTGCTGACATCTCTGAATACTAACCCAACACTCTAAGTTCTCAGCCCAGCAGTGTTGAGTAGCAGCCGAGATGTCAATGCTATCTGTAATGCTATTGCACGAGTCAAGTACGAATATAATAATATATCTTTGGAGTGGCTTCCATCACAAATCCTCAGACACACTTCAGTGTCACTTGCTCCTTTTGTATTCAAGTTTATTTTAAAATATGAAGGCCCACAACTTTCTTCACTCGTTTTCCACTTTCTTTCAGTATGGGGACCGAGAGGAAGTAGTGCTATGGATGAACACAGTGGGTCCTTACCACAACAGGCAGGAAACCTACTCTTACTTCTCCCTGCCATTCTGCCAGGGGCCCAAGCAGAGCATCTCCCACTACCACGAGACCTTGGGGGAAGCCCTGCAGGGCACAGAGCTGGAGTTCTCAGGCTTGCAGATCGATTTCAAAGGTGCTTTTTATCATTATTTCATTTTGGCAGCAGCAGAGTAAATCTCCATCTTGTTTCTTTTCAGCCAATATTGCAAAAACTGAGTATTGCAAGGTGTTGCTAACGGAGGACAAGTTGAAAGCGTTCATGTATGCGGTCAAGAACCATTACTGGTACCAGATGTACATGGATGATCTGCCAATATGGGGTGAGTCAAGAGAACATCCTAGCAGTCCAGCTTGTTCCAGAAGAGACTGACTCTGCGAACAGAGATGGTTTTTCTCCGCAACCGATAGGCCAGGGGTATGATTGGTGTTTATACGATCCTCAGCATCCCAAATGTATGCTCGCATTAGAATTGCGTTAAGTTTCCCCTCAAATTTATGTATGCACATTATAGCAAAAATAAGCGAAAATTCCCACACAGTAAAAGCAATCACTTGCACAGAATGGAAAAGCTATATTCTCTTATCAGGCATCGTCGGCGAGATGGAAAACGACGGTCAGGACTTGTACATCTGGACGCACAAGAAATTTGAGATCGGATACAACGGAAATCAGGTAAAAATATTTTGAGTAATCTAACTCTTGGTACACATGCGTTTTAAAAAAAATCCTCGTTACCCCCGTGTATTATTGCTAGATTGTGGATGTGAACCTAACGTCGGAGTCCCGCGTTAAGCTCCAGCGCGACGCCCAGGTGCCTTTCACTTACGAGGTCGAATGGAAGACATCCAACATTCCCTTCGAGGACAGATTCGACAAGTACTTGGACCCCAACTTCTTTCAGCATAGAGTAAGTAACTCCGGAAAAGACTTCTTTCTGACACACTCTGCATTGTTAAAGGTATTGGACTTGTAATTTCTGTTTTATCCAGATTCACTGGTTTTCCATCTTCAATTCGTTCATGATGGTCATCTTCTTGGTCGGCTTGGTCACCATGATCCTCATGAGAACTCTGAGGAAGGACTACGCGCGATATTCTAAGGAAGACGACTTGGACAACATGGAGAGGGACCTCGGGGACGAATACGGGTGGAAACAGGTGCACGGCGACGTCTTCCGCCCTGCGTCCAACCCCCTTATCTTTTCCGCGCTGATCGGGACCGGTTATCAAATTGCCACCGTCGCCCTCTTCGTCATCAGCTTCGCCATCATGGGCGACCTCTACACTGAGTGAGAAAGCGACTTTTCGGCACACATTTCAGTAACGTATTTAAGAACGTCTTAAAAATATTAGGCGGGGCTCCCTGTTGAGCACGGCCATCTTTGTGTACGCGGCCACTTCGCCGGTCAACGGCTACTTCGGTGGAGGTCTCTACGCCCGGATGGGTGGAAAGGTCTGGATCAGGCAAATGCTGGTGAGTTGCTGAGACTTTTCTGCTAATTCCAGACTAAATATATGCACCTTGTACAACTATAGCTGTAGGGAGTTTTTAGAATATTTTCACGACTTCAACTGTACAACTTACGTTGCCATTTTGCCCATTCTGACGCTGTTGTCCTATTCAATATTCTAGCTCTCTGCGTTTCTCGTGCCCTTCCTGGTGTGCGGCACTGCCTTCTTCATCAACTTCATCGCCATTTACTACCACGCCTCCAGGGCCATCCCCTTCGGTACCATGGTGGCCGTGGCCTGTATCTGCTGCTTCGTCATCCTGCCCTTGACTCTCGTGGGGACTGTGCTAGGAAGAAATCTCTCGGGCACCCCAGACTACCCGTGTAGGGTGAACGCCGTCCCCAGGCCCATTCCCGAGAAGAAGTGGTTCATGGAGCCCGCGGTCATTGTCCTTCTAGGTGGAGTCTTGCCCTTCGGATCCATATTCATCGAGATGTAAGTTTACGCGTTGTTTATTGTGCAACCCGTCCACCTAAGTAGACAGCAAGAGTGAAATTCGCATCAATTGCAAATTGCATGTTGTGGCAACTCATCTAATTGGAATACATCTCATGATGCACCCTCCATGTCTCGGATTGTGCTAACCGTTGTCATGCAACTTGCATATCAGTCGGCTACTGTGCCTTATTCATGAAACTGTTCCTGTCCCATTTCAGGTACTTCATCTTCACGAGTTTCTGGGCTTACAAAATCTACTACGTCTACGGATTCATGCTGCTGGTGTTTTTGATCTTGGCCGTCGTGACCATCTGTGTCACCATCGTGTGCACCTACTTCCTCCTCAACGCAGAGGATTACCGATGGTGAGAGAGAGGTCGAAAGTAAAATGAAGCTTGCTATGGAATATCATTTTCAGGCAATGGACGAGCTTCTTGTCGGCCGGATCCACCGCCCTCTACGTGTCCCTCTATTCTATCTACTACTTCTTCTTCAAGACAAAGTGGGTCTTTCACACTTCGGCGTCTGAACACCTTGTTAAATATTACATGGTTTTTTTGCAGGATGTACGGGCTGTTCCAGACCACTTTTTACTTTGGGTATATGGCTTTGTTCAGCCTGTGCCTGGGGATTATGTGCGGCAGCCTTGGATACGCAGGCACCGCCTACTTCGTGAGGAAGATCTACTCCACCGTGAAAATCGACTAAATCATGTTTAGAGAAACTTTTCTTTGCTAGAAGTGTTATTTACTATATATATGTAAGGGTCAATTCTGCCCCTCGATTACACACTTTCTAACATTCACAGCATTTGCGCTTTTTTATCTACCGTCCTTTTTTGAAAAGCCTCAATCTGCTGAAAATATTGAATTAATGATTTTTAGCTTTTGATGATATGTGACGACTCTTTAAGCATTGTTGTTTGTCCACGTCACACATGAAGGGGGTATTGGCACATAAGATTACTTCACTACTGCAGTAAACACAATGATCACGAGGGAAGTTTTTCATTTCCAAAGAGTATTTGTCATGTAGCTGCTCCTTTCAGACACAAGCTTTGGACTGTACGTGACTTTCGTATGTCGTTTCTTTTACCACTTCGGTGTTTTAAGTGCTGTTTTCAGTTTTGTTGCGCAATTTTTTTCCTTTTCGATGCTGATCAAGCAGCACAACAAAGTGATAACGGAGCCTCGACGTCTGTTGAGGTTCGCAAATCCCAACTTCAGCACTCACTTTTGCACGTACGACAGCTGCACACGCTGGAGGGGTTAGAACACAACTTCGTACACCCAGAGCTGCTTTTTTTAGTACTACCAGAAATCGTCAAAGCCATTGTGATGAGTGAGAAGCAGAAAAGAAACGTATGAAAGTAATGCTTTGTTTTTGACTAAATGTACGTACGCCCCAAGTATTTTTCTGAAAGACGACGGAAAAAATAAACACATCAAGAAACTCTTGAAGGCCTCGACCTTGCTGTCATTTGCCTAATTATTAAAATGTGCAAGAAGATGTCGAAATACAACTGCGCGAATAAAGATGTTCCGAGAATCACGGTTGCTTGAGTCAAAACAAAAACCATGAAGTCCCGGTGGAGATCCTCTTTTCAGTCTTAGTCTCAATGCACCGGAGTCCTGGATAAACTCAGACTGCTTTCACCCAGCACGTGTTTCTGGCCTAGAATGAGTTTGAAGTTAAAGGAGTGCCCAGACATTTCGACATTTTTGGAATAAGGTCACTGATGAATTCCGTGACGAAGTCCTTGCCAAATTCCGATCCGGATCGATCTCATTGCATACTGGGGGCTTCGACGCGGATGACCCAAGCAGTCTTTAGTCGTAGACGACCTAGGTGAACTTCTTTACGGACTAAAGACTCGTCGCAGACGACCTTGGCAGGACTTCATCGTTGACTGGGAGCGGATCAAGCAGACGTTGTGGGATAATTTCACAAAAGCTTGGCTTCTACTCTCCATTTTCCCCCGCACTGTTTCCAGCTCGTGAGACATTTTTGCATTACTTATGCCACTGTGCTGTTTTTCCAATGGAGAAAACTCTTTTTGATGAAATTGAAAGGGTTGGGCCAGAGGGAGCGCAACAAATGATAAGACAAACGGTAAATCCAACATTTTTCCTGCAGTCAGCTTTAATTTAATTCATTACTCACCGATCTCCTCCCCAAATGTACAATTTGCTCGTATAAAACTTATCGTGCTCTTTTGGATCACCCTGTAGCTAACCATTCTTCTCAGACCAGTTTTCCAGGCAGTGTCTCTGCTTGGTTGAAAGTCCACCGCTTGTGATGCAAGTTCTATTGCTTATGGGAGGTGACCCTGGCTGCAGCTCAGACGTACTAAGGCCACTTTGCACTCTTCGATAACGACGAGAAATGTACTATAGTGCTCTTTTAGTATTTCGCACCGCTGCTGCTGCTAAACATCATGACCAAATTACGCAGCAGTACAGTGGGTTGGTGGTCAAGATTAAAGAAGCATCCCCACTTGTGTGTCCTGAGTGTCACTGACATTGTCTTCAGGACAAGGCCAAGACAATGGCAGAAGTTGTGTTGCGTCATGCAAGGGGCTTTGGCAAGCTTTTCTACATGGTCACACCCAATGAGACGTCTTTTGAGAAGCTGGAGGATGTGCCTGAACCAGACTATATTACTCAGGTGGGTTCTTCCTACTATTGGATTGAATGAAAACGACTCAACTGCAGCTCGAGCCCAGATTAAAGCTTTTCGGGGTCAGCTTGAGACAAATATGAGGGGAGGGTGGATGTTGACCAACTCGAATCAAGGTGGTTCGAATCTGGAAATGAAAAGACAAACACTTTTTCAGCCGGGTCTGGCTGGTTGGATCCGGGACGAAGCCAAAACCGGATATTTATTCCCATTTAGCTCAGCGTTTACTCGATTCGACCGTAGTTCTCACATGTATAGCGTAAGTGCGAAAAATGATGTGTCTGCATTAACTTCAGGCTGCTCCCTACTTCATGGGTATGGTCATGGTGGAACAGCTAGTGCTCCTCTACCAGGGAAAAGCGGGGATCAGGCTCAATGATGGCATAATGTCTGTGGCAAATGGACTTATGATGTCCATCAAGGAGTAAGTGGATGCTTTGCAGCTGCACTTCTCACAGCACATACTGATGAAACCTGCTTTTGTCAAAGCCTCTTATTAAGAGGAGCCACGTTGAGCCTTTACATTCACATATATGAAAACTATCGGATCTACGATCTCCCTTGGGACTCTCCATGGACATGGATCATTGCTGCCATCGGCTGTGACTTTGCCTATTACTGGATACACCGAGCAGCGCATGGTAAGAAGCCTTTGTAGAAAGATGTTTAAACTTGATCTTTCGTTGGCTTGTGGAAAGAGGTGAACCTCCTGTGGGCAGGCCATCAAGTGCACCACAGTTCAGAAGAGTACAACCTCACCACTGCTCTACGACAATCTGTTATGCAGCAGTTTGGATCTATTGTAAGCGGATAGAATGGAAACTTAAGTATTACATATGAGAGTAATAATCACTTCTTTCTCTAGCCTTTCTACTTGCCTTTGGCACTTTTTGTGCCGACAACACATGTGTTAGTGCACGTGCAATTTAACACACTCTTTCAATTTTGGATCCACACCGAAGCCATTGACACCATGGGACCTCTGGAGTACATTCTGAACACACCACAGCATCACAGAGTGCATCATGGTACTGATGAGCACTTTATGCTGCTAAAGTGCACTGCCGATGTGTGTAATTTCTGCAGGCTCAAATAGATACTGCTTGGACAAGAACTATGCTGGTGCTCTCATCATCTGGGATCGCCTTTTTGGCACTTTTGAGTGGGAGAGAAAGGATGAAAAAATTGTCTACGGATTGGTAGATCAACCGCAGTTTTTTAATCCACTGCGACACCAGGTCAGAGACATTGGTCCTTCAAAGTCAAAATGGTATTTTGCATCACATTGTGCACCTTCTCCCAGGTCTTTTACTATGGGAAGATTTGGGAAAAAGCCCAGACCATGAACTCATTTAGAGACAAGGTGTCGGCTTTCCTCAAAGGTCCTGGTTGGTTCCCAGGAACCCCGAGACTGGGAGACATTAAAGGTGTTCCTAAGGTGAGCAGAGGAGTTTCATTGAATGACGGCACTGCAGTAGTCAAGACTGTACAGTTACAGGTAGTTGAATATGTGATCGACACAAATCCCAATGTTTTTCTACTACTTTATGAAATCATTTCACAGGATAGTGATGTTAATCAACTGCACAGTCTTATTAGTCACGAGTGCAGGTTTTGTTCACAGCTGCAGAAATAAACTTTCAGGTTCAGCATCGCCAGAAGTACAATCCCGATTATCCCACTTGGCTGGGCATCTATTGCAGCATTCAATTCCTCACTCTTCTTGTCACAATTTCTGAAGACTTCCCAAAAATGAACATCGTAAGCATTCTGCACTATCCGTCATGGATGTCTTACGTCATTTATTTTCATTACAAACTCCCCACATGACTGTCATCACAGACGATGAGTCAGACTTCTGTACTTCTGATCACTTTTTTCCTCCTCTGGAGCCTAACTTCTCTTGGTCAGCTCTTCGACAAAGCTCCAGGTGTTTGGAAAAGTGAGTTCTTAAGGTATGTCTTTGCACTTTTTAAATTTGTCAAAATCCGCTCAAATCTCTCGTCGACCATAGAGCAACACTACTGCTGTCCCTGCACGAATACTACGGATGTTCTGGCTGGGTGAAAACAACGATCCCACCCGTTTTGATACGGGTATGTCTTGTAGCTACCACTGCTATTGCAGTTCTCATGATGACCATGGATAATTCACAGGGAAAAAAGAATAAAAGTCAGTGATGCGAGTGAAACTACAGTGTCTCCGGACAAAGAATGTGAAGCCTCTTGAATCTAATTTAGCACTCACTTTAAATGTTCTACCACATTTTGAGCATGCGTGGTGTGGATTTATCCTTTGGGAGCAGGTGTTGTTTAATAACAAATGGAGTAATAACAAACTGGCATGGAGGTCACCAGATCAAAAGGTTTCTGCGCTGCTTGACGCATAAACGCTCTACGCACAAGGAGATTTCCAAACTCCCTCCCTTACTAGCTTAGCCTCGTGACCAGGTCGAAGAAGATCAAGGAGGATGGAAAGGACCTGAAGGAAAACCCGTGCCACAACAAGATCGTCGTGTAGTAGTTTCTCAGACATGTGGACCTGGTCTCGCTCTAACTTTTGAGATCCTCATGTAACAGCTACAAGGTCGAGAATTCAAGTGTGTCCCTATCATTTCTTTGTAGCTGCCAACAAGTAAACCTTGAGGTTCTGCTTGTGCCTTGGGCAGAGTCCAACCTGGGCATTTTTGCTCGCGAAATCAAAGCAGCTACGCTAAGTTTTTTATTCAACCAAATGTATTGCAATGTGCTGTAAGACGAGAACTGCTCTGGGAACCTTGACTGAGCTCTTGGAAGGTGGCGTCTCCTGGCAACTCTGCTTGCAAAAGTCGTCTTCCTTATCAAATTGTTACACATGTGTGTCAACTGATGGCAAGAACACAATGGGGGCACGAAAAAGACAACGTATCATCGATCTGGTCCACGCAGGGATCTCAATTCAGGACATGACCAAGATCATCGGTTATGACTGTAAGACCGTCTACAATGTCAAGAAGAAGTGGGATGAGTCAGGCAACATGGCCAGGAGACTTGGGACTGGGTTAGCGAAGCCGGTGAGATCAGAGTCCTTCCTGGAGGCCCTCGAGGGCGAGATCACCGATGACCCATCCAAGTCCATGCGTGCACTTGCCAAGGTGGCTGGCTGTGACGAGAAGGCAATCCGGAACGCAATCCACAAGGACCAGGTCCAAGAGCAATGGGTTCACTGTCCAGCTCTTCTTGGACAAGAAGGCCTGGACAGTGGACCAGGCCCGCAATGCCTGCAATGACCGCTGGCTGGCCTTTGACCCAGGGGATGTCCCACCCATCATGAGGACCAAGCATCCAGCCAGTGTCATGATGTTGGGCGCTGTTGCCTCAGATGGCCATGTCATGGAACCCTCCTGGTTCCAGAATGGGGTCAGGTTGCAGGCAAAGAACTACCTGAAGGTGCTCAAGATGGTGGTCACACCACGGGTGAAGGCCAACTTTGCCAGGCAGAGGGTTGTCTAGCAGCAGGATTCTGCACCTGCCCACAAAGCCAAGATTGTGCAGCAGTACTATGCTGACAAGACAGTGGTGGCTCCGATGCCTTCTGGCCGGCCTCAATGTGCCCCCCCCCACTCGCCCGATCTGAACCTGCTTGATTACAGCGTATGGTGGGAAGTCGAGTGGGTGGCATGTGCGGCTCCTCACTCATCAGTGGATGCCCTGAAGGCCTTGGTGACATCCGTGTGGAATGCCTTGGACGCTGACTATGTGAGGGCCACCTGCACAAGGTTCAGGCCCTGCATTGAGCTTATGATTGCCAGGGATGGTGGATATAGCAGTCCGGTCACATCAATAAATGGTGTTCTTGTTATGATTCTTGATGAAGTTGCAATGGGGAAATTTATGATCTGCACTCTGTGTGTTGGGAATGATTTGTCCTAAATGAAGAAAGTTTTGCATTTTGCAGTGGCGGAAAAAGCCTAAAAGAAATCGAGTTGCTACTCAACTATGACCCTTTTTTCTAGCCGCATGATGCACAGAGAGGTTGTGCGCGCATGCGCACATGTGTAGAGAGAGTGAAATGGTTAATGTTCTCTGCTATTTCTATCATTATTTCTATCGTCATCTCTATCATCATCATGTAGTTTAAGTTCCATGTTCTATGATTTTTGCTTCGTGTTGAGCTTTTTGCTCTATCTTATGTTCATGTACCAGTTGTGACCCTAGTGTGATAAGAATTTCTGCTGGATTGTTCTGGTGAACCAGCTGGATTGGGCTTGCATGTACTCTGGTCGAGTACCTTTCGGATAGTACTTAAGCCAGAGAACGCATCACCAGGGATGGATCGGGCCGCCATTTTGCGGGTTTCGGGCTACGCGGGCTGGGAAGCTGCGGGCTGCGGGCTGGCCCGCGGGCCAGTTCTCAAATCCCCAATTTCCCCACTAACCCAGAGTTGACAAAGTGTCAAAATAACCTGTGTTCAGGTTATTGCAAATCTTTACCAACTCATGGTAGGAATCCTGT
>JAAUXU010005010.1_pt1 | contig 37320 bp, 49 predicted proteins | sample 7278151 | NCBI WGS metagenome assembly JAAUXU01 (sample SAMN14350113, study PRJNA611818) | marine sediment metagenome | isolation source: surface marine sediment (1.8m) | place: French Polynesia: Moorea | collected 2018-08 | reverse complement strand
GGGAAATTTTAAGTGGTCATTACTTTAGCACTTGTGCATAAATAGACCATAGAGAAACATGCATTTTTGCTTGTTCTTCTAGAAATGTAGCAGAAACCCAAGGGTGTACCCAGGAAATAAATTTGGAGAGAGCTTGGTACTACATAAAAAAATAGTAGTTTGAAAGAACAAAACCTTTTTTGAAAAAAGTAATATTTTTGGAAAGGCTTAAGCCGTACAAGTCCTTCCTCTGGATATGTACCTGAACCTGTTTAATTGCAAAGGATTGTGTAACGTTTGCCACTCCCACACAAACATAATACTAGAAAGTTGTTGGGTAGAAGAATTTTTTAAAAGATTTTTTTGCACCTAGCTCTCTTTTTAAAGAATAAGCAGGCGTTCAGAATGTGACGTTCAGTCGCATTCTTTTAGTCCTTGTTTCAGGACATCTGCCCCTCTCCCTCTTCCATTGCGTTGCCGCCGCCGCCGCCTCTGTTGCCTCCAAAGGGCGCGCTTTGGAGGGAGGGAGAAATCCCTCTTCCTCTTCCATCCGCCGCCGCCGCCGCCACTGGTTGATGCGAGAGACGGTCGCGGCGGCGGCGACCGGCGAAGGGCGCCCCCAACCACGGCCAGATAGGGGAGCGCTCTCCATCCCGGGACCAAAGAGGGAGGAAGAGGAGAGAGAGAGGTCATGCCAGCAACTTGTAGTCCCTCTTCCCGTCGGTATAAAATCCCCTTACGACGGCGCGGCCGACCGACACTCTATCCAGGCCGCCGCGACTGAGAACAGGTCGCTCTGGAGAAAAAAAACCTGATATGTGGTGAGACTACAGCAACAGCCGCAACAGTAGCAGCCGCAAGAACAACACCCCTACACCGGTCCGACACAACATCAAGCTGGTAAGTCTAACACTCCCAGTCAGGATTCCCTTGAATATTATTGCCAACATCGCCTTCACTCTGGGAAAGCAAAGTATACCGGTAGTTTGGAGGGAGGTGTAGGAGGGAACAGTTCCTGACAGGTCAGCAGCAGCACAAAACGAGACTGACGAGGGAGAAAATAAGGTTGTTCATCGGTGTCTTTTTGGTTTTTTTCGAGATCTCAATGTCGCTTCTGTTCCATATAAATGTTTTTGGTTGTTTATCTCCTTTTCTCGGATCAATGTCATGCCACCCAGAACCCAATCCAATCCTTGCTTGCTTTGCTAAAGAAAACTGGACCTTGCCTTTTCAATGGCACTTTTTGAAGTCAAATCTCATCTCACCAAGTTTTAGACTTCTTGCATTGTCATGCTGCCTGCAAAACCCAAAGAAAATAAATGTGTTACCTTTTTTCAACGCAAAGTCCCTACTCGATGTCGCACCTCAAACTTTTTCTTAAATGCCTGGACCACCAAGGATTGTCAAAATGCCACTTATCCCCCCTTAAAAACATGAGTTCCTCGGTGTTTTCCATACTCCTCCTCCTCATCGTCACCGGTCACACCTCGATGTGAAAGTGAATGCCGTTTCCTCTCCATAAATGGTTTTTCCTTTGATACGTGTCTTTAAGTTAAGAACCCCATCTTTTTCCTTCACCGTCACCTCACAAGACTTAAACCGATACCCCCGCTCTCTCAAACAGAACATGTTTTTGCATCTCTCAGTGTTTTTTATCCTAAACAACCCCTGCCGCCACCAACCATGCTCGAGAAAAAACAGAATCTGAATGTTCTTTCGTTTCTTAACCTTTTTCTCCTCGTCCCTTATTCCCCTCACGCTCACATAAAGAACACCTACACACCTACAACACACGATACACGACGCGACACCAAAATGCCGCGGTGCTTCATGGCCAAGAAGCTCAAGTACCCGTACGAGCAGTGGAAGGAGCGGCAGCAGGAGTCCATCGGCCCCGCAGCCGTCCAGCAGCCAATGGAGACCGAGGACGAGGATGACGAGATCATTGACGTGGTCACCGACCACCAGGTCAAGGAGGAGCCCCTGTCCATGGTGATGGAGCACAAAGGTAGGTGACGATCAATATGCCAATCAATGTCCTTTTTTGTCAAACGAATTTTTCTGGAATGCTGCACGACGCTTTATTCAGAAAACCGGAATGGATGTGTTACGTTCAACTGCATCTTGGCTGTTATGTGTACTATTTTGGGAGTCCCTGCTTGTTGTACCTTCTCCCCCGCTAATTACTTTTATCGAATCTCGTTGTCCTAATTTCCATATACAGCGAATGCGCCTCCTCAAAGAACAGCCTTGCGGCATGCTGCAGCGCAATCCATCCCCCCTTTTCCCAACGAGATCCGAATCGTGACCCGAGAATATTAATCCGAATGCGAAACCAGTACTTTTTTTGGTCCGTCCTCTCTTTGGCCTGTTGCGGTACTCTGACCCATAAAGAAAGAGGGAGGGAGGGAGGGGAAAGGAAAGGAAACGAGGCAGAGAGGAAACGAAAATATGGGAGGGGGAGGGGACGAATTATTGTTGCTGATTGTTGCCGCATATTTGGCCGCTTCCCCCTCCCGTCCACATTTTTGTCGCATAGCCGCAACAAATCCTAATTGGGGAGAAGGGGGCAAGCAAGCAAACCAAGTCTTCTTCTCATTCCTATCGCCCATTTATCTAGAGAAGAGAGAGAGAGCTGGGCTTTTTTTCGGGAGCAAAATCCGCCTGTGATAAATGCGGGGGGGAAATGCTCCTGCTGCGCAAAAGGCAGGCACGTAATGCAAATGAAGCCTCCTCCTCTTCCTCTCTTTCCGGAGGACAAATAGGTCCACTTTGGCGAATCGTAATGAAAATCTCATTCTCGGAAAAAGGAGAGAGAGGGACAGAGTGAAGGAGATTACCGGCCGGTTAGGCAGAAGGGATGGCTCAATTTTCATTTTCCTTTCGCGTACGTATGTACGTATGTACGTTTTCAAGAAAAGGTGCCGAGTGCCGAGTTGCCGCTAGAGCTTTAGGGACTGGAAATAAAAGTCCCCTCCTCTTTGTTCGGTAGGAGAGGGGATTGAAGAGGACTTTTCCCCATCTTCAAAGCAAAGTCAAAGGAAGCATTTTTCAGACTAGGAGAGGGGAGGGGGAGAAGGGGGCGAGTGAGGGAATGAGGCTGGTTCATCTCTCTGGAGGACTATTTGAGGAAAGAGGGTTGGAGGGGGAAGAGGGGGATGTAACAAGCTGGTGTTGCAAGTAGAAAAAGGAGGGGAGGGGAGAGTTCCCCAGAGATAGCCTCATTTACCGTAAAAACGGTTGCTGCCTCTAACGGGGGAGAAAATAGGCAAAAAGAAAGGGGAAAATAAGGGGGGGAAAATTCCGCCCGAGTCCGTCCTGTCGTATACGCATACAATATTTCAAGTCGAATTTTCATACGTACAATGAGTACTCCTAGGATCCAAACTTAGAAGAATAAATAGCAAGTTCCAACTTTCCACCCAATGCGACAATAAAGACAGCAATTTATTCATTTTCAGACCATGCGGCCATCAGCACCCACCAACACCCTCGCCTCCCCACCCTTGGGGTTGGCGCAAGTGCCTTCTCTCCTCCACCTCCGACGGCGGCTTCTGCGGCAGCAGCAGCCGCGGCGGCGGCGGCGGCGATGCCCCCTCCGCCTCCCGCCGCCCACCTGCTAGCCGCTGCTCAGCACTTCTCCCATCACTACCACGGCTTCTTCGCGGCTGCGGCCGCCGTCGCCTCTGCCGCGGCTGCAGTTCCTCCCCCCCCTCCTCCACCGTCCCACCCGCACCCTCCCTCCGCCCACCACCGCTCCCCCTCTTCCTCTTCCCTGACGCCTCCCCCCGACTCCCAAGCGGCCACCAAGCTTGGGAAGGGCAAGGACCTCTTCCGCCCTTACTGCCTCGAGGACCCCGTCGTCATCCACCACAAGCCGCCTCCCTCCGTCCTCCCCCCATACGGCGCCACTCCTCCTCCTCCGTCCTACCTGCAATGCCGGAACCTTGAGGACATCTCCACCGCCCACGCCATCCTTGACCTCAGCAGGCCGTCAACGAGACCGGCGACTCCTGCTTCATCCTCCTCCTCCTCCGCATCCAACGGAAGCGGCCTAGTCCCTTCTAGTCAGTCCGTCCCCAGCAGCGGCTCGACCAAGACCACTTCCGTCTCATCATCTTCTTTGACAACTCCCACTCCGCTCCTCTCTCCCGCCCTCTCCACCGCCTCTTGCTCCACCGCTGCATCAGGATCTACCTCCTCAACGTCCTCCTCTGGACAGGCGCCGCCCGCGGAGCCATTCAAGGTGAACAATGGAAAGACCACCGCTTATACCTACGAGGCGTTCTTCGCCTCCGACGGACGGTCAAAGAAGAAGACGGCGCCTCCTGCATCTTGTGCTACCGCCGCCGCCGCCGCCGCCACTCCGGGAAACCAGGAGACAAACACCAAGGCCCGCTACCAATGCAGCGAATGTGGAAAGAACTATGCCACCAGTTCCAACCTGTCCAGACACAAGCAGACCCACAGGAGCCTGGATTCAGCCAATGCCAAGAAGTGCCACATCTGCGGAAAGATGTATGTCTCCATGCCAGCTCTCTCCATGCACATCCTCACCCACAACCTGAGTCACAAGTGTGATGTCTGTGGAAAAGCCTTCTCCAGGCCTTGGCTGCTGCAAGGGCACATGAGGTCACACTCAGGGGACAAACCCTATGGGTGCGCACACTGCGGAAAGTGCTTTGCTGACCGCTCCAACCTAAGGGCGCACATGCAGACCCATTCGGCTTTCAAGAACTTCAAGTGCAAGAGCTGCAACAAGTCCTTTGCCCTCAAGTCTTACTTGAACAAGCACTACGAGTCTGCCTGCTTCAAGGATAAGCCCATCCCGGCCATCCCGGACACCCCACCCGTCACCCCCGCCCCCTCAGAGCTGAGCGACGACCTGGCATCCCCGTCGGCCGCCTCAGACCTCTCCTCCACGTCTTCGCAGCTCTCCCCTGCGCCCTCCACCACCTCCTCGTCCTCCTCGTCGCCACCCTCAATTTCCTCCCTCCTGGCCACCGTGCTCCCGGCACCTCCCTCGCCCTCCCCGGCGTCGCCCTTCCAGCAGCAGCAACTCCTCAGTACGTGAAGACCACCTCTCCCTTTCCCCAATACACTTTTGATCCCAAAGAAAGTTCTATACTCAAGACTTACGAAACAAAGTAAATGCAAAGCAATACTCAACCCGCCCCCGTATCACCCGCCCATTTTAGCAACGGAGACTCGTGCCCATTTCCAGTACCATTGACAATACTCAGAAGAGAATACGGCATCCTGCTTAAAGTACCAAAGATTTTACTGTGTAAATACAACTCCCCCCTAATTGACGAATTTTACTACCTAGGGTCTTTACCAGAAAGAGAGAGAGAATTTTGTACTTTACCAATCTCGCAAGAGACTCAGCTCAGGCAGCAGCAAGCGTTTCAAAGACAACGAACACGATTTGTTCCCAAGAAATAACCAAGAGGCATAATAGCAGCGGATTTGAATCGAATCTTGTTCTAAAGTAAGCTCTAGTCAGACATTTTTCTTCTTTTGGCTAATATTGACAGCCGTGATTTTTTGCTCCACTTTGGATCTCGCCACTCTCAATTTACCCCCCACCTGAGACTGAAAACCTACATCAAAAAATCAAAGAAAAGAAGATCCGAGCGGCGGCGAACAAAGCATCAGCCATTCCATAGATGATCTCAGTATGCGTTTGTGCACCTGAATCGATTACAGTACCAAACTCACACTACACCCCTCCCATGACACACACCAAAGAAATTATCCCAAAGAATTGAAAGAAAGAATGGGAAATTGTGCAAACTCCAACTCAGTTACTGTAAACTACATACTGTACTTATTGCACCACAAGGTTGTGAACGTCTTTCCACTTTCCACTTTCCGACCTCTCTCAAGCAAAGAGGGAGTCAAAGAAGCAAGCACTTATGTTTCCACATTTTCCCCCGTTGACAGCCGCAACATTTTCCTTTCCTCCTTCTTCACTTAGCGACAGAATAGTATAGTCGCTATGCTCGAGTCAAATCTAGTCTCCTTCCGCCCCTTGATTCTCCCACGAGAAATAAGAAGATTTTCCTCTTCTCCCACCCAAAAGCAGAGAGCCAAAGATCCTATATCTTAAAGACTTTTCTTTAAAATATTTTCTTTTTGTTCCCCCGTATTTCTACGTACGATAGAACGCCGATCTCAAGAAGCGAAAAACGCAAGCAATAATGTGCGGGCAATACTTACAAAGCGCGGAGCGAGATTTTGCGTCGTCGAATCGTCGTCGAGCAGGTATTCCAAGAGCAATAATAACGAAAGCCTGAGGCATAAGTCCGCAGGGACGCCCTCGCTAATAGGGGGGACGAGTCTTCTGTCGGTGGCTTTTTGCAAAGGCGCGAAAACATAGTATAGCAATACAAAGAGAGAGCGAGAGCACTCTTATATTTTTCGAAGAAAGAGAATTAGAAAACTCTAGCAAGTCACGGAAGAGTGAGAGAAAGGACACGAATGTGGGATTTCCCCCGAGCGGCATTAAAGAATGCGTTTAGGACTAATATTGTCCAGACAGAAAGACCCGTTCCCTTTCCCTCCCCCCAACCCAAAGGCAGACTTGCAATGATCCCATTACCACAACGATGATTGATGCCCAATGCTATTGTACCACTGTACACTGTACGACCACCACCACCACGAGTACCAACCACTGACACCACCGATATTTTGCTAAATAAATATGACGAAAAGATAAAGACACAAAAGAGTTACAGTGGCGATTCTTTTTCTTGTCGTCGGAACAAGTTATCATACATCTTATTTGGAATCCTTCTTTTCGTTGATTTGAGAATCCGGTATTCCGGCGACCACCCGTCGTCGACATTTTTGCTTCCGCGTTATATATACGAGAGGTTGAAAAATTTATCGGCACTTTTTTACGACCGGCTTCAATCGCGGTTTCCACTTTTTGGGCACACAATTGAAATGAATCGCTGTTGAGGTTTTTACGATTGAACACACCCGCGGCAGAATATTGACAGCAGCAGCAGCCTCTTTTGAATGGGCTAACGAGCCACCACATTCCTGTCGATTTCGTCAAAGGGTTTTTTTTCGTCAAGGAGAAAGGCTTTAATGACCCACTCGAGAATGGTTCAGCGATCCCTCCCATCCTACCCTCTTTGTTATCCGCCCACCGCGGGAGATTTTTGGGCAGATGCAACAGAGGAAGAATGAGGGGAAATCGCGGCGGCTTTTTTCGGACTGAGACTGACCATTGTTATTGTCTGTTTGCTCATCCCTTCCCTCAGTTTGACCCAAACCCACCAAAAAACCGCGCTCCCCAAAACACCGGCGGCGCGTGCCCGGCCAAAAAAGGGAGGGAGACACTCTGTTTTGAGGGGAAGGAGGATGGTTCGAGGGGGAGGGACACTTTTATCCCCTAGGATCGACAGATGGGTTTTGGGTGGCGGCCGTCGCATCATCTGCCTCCAGGCGGCGGTGGAGGAAGAGGAACATGATTCGTTTCTATTTCGAGACACGGGAAATTGGGACGAAGAGCCCTGTCAAAAAATAATATCTTGCCCCCAAAACCATCCTGGGGCAGTAGAGAGCCGCAGCATCTGTTGCAGTGGCGTCCGGGAAAGAGAGGAAATCATTTGGCTGCGTGCAACTAGGGGGATATAATCTCCCCCTTCTCCCTTCGAACTAAAAACCCGGCGCGCAGTGGATACCATTTTGGGATCGAGGCGGTTCAACAATCGTCCGGTTTTTACTCCCCCCTCTCCCCCTCTTCTACTTTGATGCGTGTCCAGTGTGTACGGCTGAGGCGGCATCGTATCGTAACGTGCGCTCAGCCATCCGTGGAGGTCGGCTTAGGTTATAGTAAGCACGTACACAACCAGGTATATACTGTATAACGATAGAAGGGCAGTGACACCGCGGTTCGGTCGGAGGAGGAGGGGAATCATTGTTGCTCCGGTCGAACATTCACCAACGTTCATCGCTTTAAGCCTGCGCAATATTTCTCCTATCGCACTCTAGCTGTGAAGTGCAAACCCCAGTTCAATACCTTTAGGATGCTGGTTTGTCTCGTTTCCTTGTTGAAATCTATACCGTGTAGCTACCGGAATTAGATACCGCCTTTTTTGTCCCATACACAACGTCCGAGCACAGCCGCCGTTTGGTCACAAAAAAGTGTTGGGGGGAGAATATCCGTCATCCTCCGTCTCGGAATAGGCAAAAAGTGCGTGTTTTCAATGATGTTTGGAATTCATTTTTCTCCTTCCCGCGCCGCCGGACGGTTCATACTGTGGTTTGTCCCCCTCCACGTTCGGTTGGCTTTTCGGGGCTCGAATTCGTCGCGTGGAAGATGCCCCTAAATCGACAGAACACCCCTCTACCTTGGCAATTAGGAGGAGGTGGAAGGGGTGAGCTGAGTCAAGGCAGCTGGCCCACGGCAATGTTGTGTTTTGTGCTTAACGCGTGGCTTTTTGGCAGATGATCCGTTTCTCGTTCGGTGTCTGTCATTAGTGCTTCATGGTAATTGAGTTAGGGGCGAAGGAGGAGGAGGAGGGCAAGTCCGCTTTTTCGAACTTTTTTTCCGTTCGTTCGGCAGGGAGGAGGAGGGGAGGGCAGATCTACCCCCCTTTTACCTATAGTCTGTTTAGTAGTTACGACGACCCGGGCTGATACCGGGATACAGGGTGGTAAAAAGAGAGAAGGAAAATCAGGAGTCATTTCAACTCTGCTTGTTTTTTTTAAAAAAAGACTCAAACTTTTGCGGCAAAGTGGAGCAGTTCTTTTGGCCACCCTTTGGTCGATCTATATCGGTCCGTCCCTCTGCCAATATGTGTAAGTTGGTCTCCTCGACATTGAACCCGTCTCGGGGGCAGCGGAGAGGGACGGAGCAGCAAGGGGAGAAAAAAGTTCAATGCCGAAAAACACTCGAATTAGCTATGCACGGGTGGCTTGACTCCGGACTCCGACGCCGAGGCAGAAAATGGAACTGAGCTATGAGGCCATTTTAATGCTCGCTACGTATTCCAAATTTCTGACAGATGGACGGACAGAGGGGTCGGAAAGAGGGGGGGGGGAGGAATAAGGCTTTTCACAAGTTTTTTTACTCTGCAGCGGACAAAAGAGGAGGCGGGGTCGACAGAGGGAGAAAAAGGCATAAATTTTAAAATGGGAGGTCATTTATTTGTTTCGTTATTTCCATTGAAAAAAACAATGACCCCCCGTTCTTTTCGGGGGCGGAGACGATTTTTTTTAATCAGCAGTAAATTTTCAAAGAGCGTTGTACATATTGTGTGGCATGAAAATTAGATACAGAGTGGTATGCTCACGGTTTTTCACCCTTTCTCCCTTCACGCAAATTAGGAGAGAAAATAAAGTAAGAGTAAAAAAGTGTCTTCCCCCCCGGCCACGCCCACACACCTTTTCATTTCAATGAATGAGCACGCGCTCAAGTATGGAATTGGCCCGTGTAAAAAAACTTTTGTTGAAAAAAGGAACATCATTTTGTGCAATCATGTTTTGTAGCAAAAAAGTAGGTGGCTACATTCGAAGTTGGCGAATTTTGGACTCGACCACCTGGCTAGCTTTTACGGAAGTGAGGGGGGTCACCCACAGGTCGCCGCCGCCGCCGACACGAAAGAGGGGATAAAAGGGAGGGAAGGAGGGAGCAACAAAAAGAGATGATTTTCGTTCCCGTTTTCACGAGAAATCGGCAGGTGAGGACGGCGGAAGAGCATCATATCCAGTACGCGCATTGTTTGCTCACCGAGAGGGAGGAAAAGCCAACTGCAGTTTCGCAGTTGAGACGGTATTGCCCTCCCCGTCTTTTTCCAGGTTTCTCCCCACTGTTTCTCGCCCACCTAGCATCACCTGTCCATGTCCCACGATTTCTCATTTACACGTTACGAAAAGAACCCAAACGAAGGAGTTCTCTGTGCCTCTATTCTTTTGTACTACGCACATTGATGGTCACGTATTTACAATGAAGAGAGTACTGGCGTTTATTTAAAGGGCACATTTCGAAATCAATGTTTTTCTATGTCCCGTTTGGATAATAAGGGCAGTCTTGCTCAGTGTCAGCCGACATTTTACGGCGCTTTGGCAATGAGGGAGGAGAGAGAAACTGGCAACATCAGGTGAGCGAACGGGGGAGGGAGGGAATTTCACCTGGACCGATCGAACCCTTAGGCTGAGTGACAGGAGGAGGGGGCTCGTGCCATCGAACGAACCGATCGCTCTAATTACTCCATCTCTTCCTCCTCCTCCTCTTTGTACCATGTCAGCAGATGCTCCCTTCCTTGTTGTTGTTGCCGCCGCCGCCGCTGCATGACAAAAGTTTTCGCTTCGGCTTTTGGAAGTGGAGAAAAGAGGGGGGATGGAACAACAGCTGTTGATGGTTTCATTACCCCACCCGCGCTTGGATTGACACGCATGGAGGAGCATGAGGAGGAGGGGGAAGGACAGTATGATGGTTGCCTTAAATTAAAAGGGTGTTCAGATAGAGACAGAAGGGGTTCGTTGCTGTTGTTGTTGCTGTTGGCACACATGTGAGCGGAATGGAAATGTTGCACATCCATGGAGCGTTGAGTATTTTAAGTTTCCCCTGAAACAATCGACACTTCAGTCGAATCTATCATAATAATTTTGCATGTTTAAGAAAAGGCGGGAACATTGTCAAATCTCTTGTATCCCCTTTTGGGTGTCTTCTTCTTCTCTCTTGTCTTCCTGCCAACTTTTTTTCGCCTTTGGCTCCTACCGAGCGGCGGATAGCTGCATCATCGGACAGCACATAAATCTCGACAAAGAAAGGGGGGATATGGCAGTATGGGGGACCACGCCCGCCTCCACCTCCGCCTCCGCTTCTGTTTCACTCTATGAAATTGATGGATCTCGTCCTTCTTCTCTATCCTGATGTGATGCTCGGCGATGGTGTCATCACCATCCAGGGGGATCGAGGAATGAATTTCGCCATTATCCCAATCACCAGACTGCTCTTTTGCAGTATGGCTTTGGGAAAATAGTTCTTTTTTTGTTACTTCTGCAGTTTTTGAGTGGTGAATTTCACGCGGTATTTCGGACGACCCGACGCCTCCGGCCATCGCTCCGTCCGCCGCCCTCACCCGTGTGATGTTTAATACATGTGACGTGTTGTCTCTATACGCTCTTTCTCCCGTTTCAATCTCAAACTTTCCTTCCCTTTCCGTTTCTTCGCCCCCGGGGAAGGATTTTCGTCCTCATCATCAGGTTTCTCTCACTCTCTCACTCCAATTCCTTCTTTCGGCGGAAGAATGTTTAACGAAGCGTCTGTTTGCTCTGGACGCTGGATCTCCAGGAGTTAAAATATGTCAAGTAAAACACACACCCAAAAAAACGTCAAAAGGTCTTTACAGTGCATTGTACTTTTTTTGTGTTGCTATTTTATGAAGCACCCGCCCTCAAAGGGGAAAACAAAAAAGGCGATGAACTAACTCGCCCGGGGAGAAGAGAGAGGAGAGGGTGGAAGATCAAAAGGTCGAGGGAGAAAGGGATGAAGAAGGATGGATCCCCTCCGCAAACAATTTGCCGCCTTTCTTTGAAAAGCGGGGCCAAAGTTTTCGGAAAAGGCGAGAGATGAGGGAAAAGAATGGACTTTTCCTTGCCCCCTTCTTACGTGCCTTCTCAACCTTTTCAAAATGGAAAAAAGAGAGACTTTTGAATCAAATACAGCGAACACGCTTCCATTTTGTGGTCGGAGATATCGAAAAGAAAAAACTTTTCTCAGATATGCAAAACAAGCGCAGGACATTTTTTAAGTTTGGCTACTCCTTCTCCCTTTATTCCATGTACCTTTTTCGAAAGTACAGAAGTTTCCTACGTGTGCAAAAAAGCAAGGGAAAGGAGGAAGAGGGTGGAAACTTTCTAATCCGACCTCTTACACGAAAAAGGGGACGGACGGTCACACCACCATGGCTTCTTCCTCTTTCTGGCGGAGAGGGAGGGAGGGAGAATGATGAGAAGGAGGAGAAAGGGGCCCGGGGCGTCTGACAGCCACAAAGTACGAGATTTGCCACATGTTTTTTTCCGAAAAAAAAAAATGTAGGCATTCTTATTTCGTAGTGTGAGTAAAAGTAATCTTACTTATTACAGTTCTTTTAGTTGACCATTCCATTTCGGCCGGGCAGACGAGAGACTGCCTGCTAAAGGGATTAAAAATATCAAGCCCCCTCTTCATTTCCATGCATAGTACATAGGGGCCCTTTTCTTTTTAGTCCCGAGTCCTTTTCTTATTCAGTGCAACAGTCCCTCCCGCCGCAATAATCTCTCTCCTCCTTTCCCCTTCCCCCTTCGTCCTCGCCTGCTACTACTAAGTAGGGATCTCTCAGATGGAGGAGAGGGAGAGACGACCGACGCAGTCTCCTCTTTCCATCCCGGGACCCAAAGCCCTTCTTTTTTCGGGGAATGGATTTCAACGAACCTCGATTTGAAGGAAGCTTATATTCGTCTTGAAGCCCACAAATTCTACATTCAAAATGTCAGAGTCACCAGGTGGGACACGATACTCTATGTTTGTGGGATCCCGCACCCGAATGAGGCCAGCTGAAGATGGGGGAGGAAAGGAAGAGGAGGAGGAGAAAGAGCCTTCGGGCGGTGTCGGAGCCGCCGCGGGCCGAAGAAGAAGCCTTCGCCGCCGCCGCCGAGAATCTCATTTGGGAGGGGAAGAAGAAGGGGGAGAAAGGCAGCGAGGGAGAAAGGGAAGGATGGAGAGAGAGACTGTTGCTGAAAGAAGGGTGGGAGGGGAGGCATCGATCGGACGACGACGAAAGACGCATTTCTTCCTCCCACTCCTTTCTTGTGCATTATTGGGAGAGATGGGACCAGAAGAGGGAGAGAGAAAGGGAGATGGGATAGAAAGGTGCCGAAGAATGAATCAAATGCAGACTAGAGCTCAAACAGATCTGGCAAAAGCAGATACGAGATAAATGCATTTACCAACAATTCGTTACTTCCAGAGTCACGGAGAACCACTTGAAAAATAATGGTTTTGTTGCGCAGGTCAAGAGGTCGTTGAAAAAAGGTTCCAATTTGTCGTGTAGCAAAGGGAAGAAGTTCAAAAATTCACGCAGAGACAGACTTCAGTGTGGGATGGGTACGTGAGATTCGCCCGGTGCAAAGTTTCTCATGGTTGGGCGAAGAGTGAGCTGTAGTAGAAAGTGTTTGTGCTGTTGGGAAGGGGAAGGGGATTGGAGTGGGAGAGTGAGAGATCCGTTTTAATCGCAACAGTGGAGGGTGGGATGGGGACGAAGGGGAAAAAGGAGGGTTCCTTTTCCGTTTCTTTCCCAGCAGCCGTCGTCTGGTTCTTCTCCCTCTCCCTCTCTCCCCCTTCGTCAAGTGTCCAATCTTCCCCCGAGAGAGGGAAGGAGGGAAAAACGGCGGCGGCGGCGGCGGTCCTAAAACGGGCGGTGGAGGAGGAAGAGGACTAATCTGGCGAGCGAACGGACGGAGAAAGGGTGGAAGTGGGGGACGGGGAAGGCTGCCATCTTATTACGACTTCACATCCTCTCTACGCTGAAACGGGAGGGAGATAAGCCCTCCTCTTCCCTACAAGCTACTCCTTGAAGATCGGGATTCGACGAAGGCAAATTAAACTGCTGTGGAAATAATTTCTTGCTTAATGGGCGGTTTCTTGAAAATTGCTTTCGCAACTTTGATTCGTATTCTTTTCTCCCAATTGAATCCGCTGCTTTCTCACTCTTCCATGGATTTTCGGAGGGGCAGAGGCAGATCGCAGCGGGAGGGAGAGCGAACGATTTTTTTGGATAGCGGGGGGACTCCCACTATAGTAGAACGGAACGGAAGGGTTGGAGGGGGATGTTAAAGAGGTTCGTTCGCCTCTCTCTCTCTCTAGTCTCAAGAGGACCGGGATGGGAGAGCAGCAGCATCGTTGGTTGGAACAGGGCAAAAGCAGCATTCCTTCCTCCTCCTACGCAGCTGCCTTTGGTTCTTGAAAGGGGGGAAGAGGCGAAAGCGGTTATGGGACAGGGGAAAGGAGAGAAGGGGAGGGAGGACGAGGCTGTTGCTTCACCCTCCTTAAACGACCCGACTTGGAGAGGGAGAGGAGGCTGCAAAATGTCGAGAGGAGGCTTCTTGCCCCTTCTTCCCACAGCGGGGGGAATGAATTCACCAATTCGGGTGCAGAGTTCCTGTAAAACTTATTTCAAAAAAAGTCACTTTGCTCATGTGGAAACAAACTGAAGACTCAATGTCTAAAGAGGGGAATGTGAATTCGACTGTTGCAACAGCCCCCCCTCTTTCCCCCTCCTCGTTTCCTAGCCAAAGTCCCGAGGGAGGGAAGAGGGAGAAACCAAGGCTTTCTTTCTCCTCCTAAGGAAAGGAAAGAAGTAGAAGAAGCAATCGTCAAAAGAAATCTCTCCCTTTGCTTTCTCGCAGAGAGGAAGGAGGGAGGAGAAGCTATTAAGGAGAGGAAGAACTGTATGGACCGAAATTCGACGAATTTAGCTTGTATGTGTTTTATCCTCTCCATTTCTGAACTTGCAGCTCCCAAATTGGCAACTGGCTACTTTTTTGACTTTGGGGGATTTCGTGCTTGGGATGTGGAGAGGGGAGCTTTTTCCAGCGAGAAATGGCGATTCCGTAATGAGAAGTGAGCGGCGGAAAGAACGGGGGGGGGGGGGAATTCTAATTGCCTGTGCTAAAGAAGAGGAAGGGGAGGATGGGGATGGCTGAGAATGGAATGGCCCGAGAGGGAACGAAGGAAATTCCTCTGCCTTCTTTCCGAAGCAACACAACGACAGGACAAACATTTTCCTACATACCTTTTTGTGGGAGAAGACGATGTACCGAAATACGCCATTTTTTGTTGACTGTCATTATGGGAACGCACCCCTGCTGGTTAAATTGCCCAAAAAACGCAGCCTATTTAGCGGTCGCTTGTACCGTAGTACGCTTTCACATTATACGGGAGACAACACAACCGTCTGCCGATCTCATGTACGTAGAGCCAAAAGAGAGGACGGAGCCGCGGCCGCCGGGCACCCCGCAGAGAAGCAGTCATTTCCTACATTATGTGCCTTCTTCCTCTCCGCGAAGCATCCCTTTTGTCTCTTCCCCTTTCCTCCCCCGAAAAGAGAAACAGATGGATTCCTAGTTCGCAAGAGAAAGGAAGGAGGAAGGGACCGCCCACCACGGTGATGGACCTCCTCTTCCAAAATGGGACCGGATTTGCGGAGCTCTCGACCGCAGACAGGGTTGCCACTTACGAATTTGATTCATTCATATTTTCTCAGAGAGTTTCAAAATGAGCGAGAACAAAGGCAGTTTATGTACCTACACAAATCTATTCTAAAGGAAATACCATAGCGTAGTCCTGGCTTGGCAAACCCTTCCCGGAGTCATCTTTTCAATCAGCGTGGCTCGTTCAAGAGTGGCAGTGGGCGGTTCGCATCCTTCCCCCTTTCTCCCTGACGCATGCACCCCTTACAGCTCCTCTCCCTTCGTGTCCCCCAAACAGCCGCAAAACCCATCTCGGAATGACAGACAAGTCAAGTGGGCGGGGACAATGAAAGGGGGAAATCGGACGGGGACAAACATTGCAACAAACGTCAATCCGCGAATGGGGAGCGGGAAGGATGGAGTTCATTGCACTCTGTAGCCAAATGCCACTATGGTTTTTTGCACTCTTCAATTTTTGAAGCAAGACACTCAAGTTACTTGAGTCTTACACAGTATTTCACTGCCTGCTTTCGTAGGGATTGTTGTTTTTGCGAAGCGAGAGGACAGAGCAGAAAGCGTCCCTCCTTTTCCCTCTCTAACATCCATCCCATTTCACTCTACTTTCCCCCTTCCCAAACAACAGAGCTCTTGCCTCTCCAGCCCATATAACTTTGCCGAAGGGGAGGGAGCGGCGTTCCTTGTTGTTGGTTGGTAAAGCGGTGGTACAGCAAGCAAGAGCAAGGGGGAAGACCGACGCAGCTTTTGCATAAATTGATAACCCTCTTTAAGTCAAAAGCTCTCTACGGGCGGGTGAGGGAGGGGGAGAGAAGGGAGAGAAGGGGAGGGGACGAGATGCTTTCTGCAACAAAACAAGATGAATTTTTGTAGCACGAGGCAGGGATCACCAAATACAGTAGAAGAGTAGCTACCACCGTAGTGCGTAACTTTTTTAGTGATCATGGAGAATATCGCTCCAGAAATATCTCAGAGGAGGGAAGAGTATCCCTTTTAGTAGCGAAAGCGGCGAGCAAGAGGTCCTTGGGCGGCAGCGGCGGACGCATCTGTTGTCCATCCCCCATTGAACCAAGCCATCCAAGGGCGGTGGCGCCATCCTGCTGCGGGGCTGCGACGAAAAGAGAAGTGGAGGAGGAGGAAGCGGAATGAAGAAGGGTTTTGATGGAAACGAGGGGGGGATGTCGAAGGGTAAGAAGAGGAACAAGTGGCTAGGGTACGTGGGATGGCTATGAGGGGGAGCGGAGATGACGTGATGGAGAGTGAGCGCACACATGGAGACATATAGTTTTAGAAAGCAACAAAGTTTTTAACAGCATCTTCATAGTATGCACTGGAAGACTTCCCTGCATTTAATCCTAAATTTGGAGAAACTAAGTAAAAACTTATGTACCGGACTTATGAGCAAGTGCAAACGATCCTTTCTTTCTCCCTCGCCCTCCTCTCATCCTCGGCTTACGCCCCCGTGAAATATAATATGAAGGCTCTTCTGGGACTGTTTTACCAGTATTTCCCCTGGGACCCCCGTCCCTCCCTCCCACCGACCGAAAGACCGACCGACCCCTCCCAAGAAGGAGAGAAGAGGCGAGGGCTGTTGCATACATAGCGGAGGAGGAGGAGGAGGTCGGGTGGAGGATGGAGGTGGTCGCAGGGGGGTAAAAAGAAGCAAGTGGCGCCACCGACGAAGCGACTCTCGAGCGGAGCACACAAAGATCGAGAAGAAGGCAAAGGAATGAAAAAAGGAAGCAGTGGAGAGGAAAACGAGGTTCTCCTCAAAAAGCAGTAAAAAGAAGAGAAAAAGGAATGAGTAAAAAACCGGTAGCAAAATAAACTGTTCAAACCGTCAGAGCCTTAAGTTCTGTCGATATCCAGCCCCAGAAAAAAAGAGACAAAAAAACGAAAGCACTAAAAACCACGGAATAAATCGAATGCTGTAAGGGGGGAGGAGAAGAGCAACAGACATCCCCTCTCCCATCCCCGCTTCCTCCTCAATTGTTGCTGCTATTCCTCATCGCTTTTCCTCCTCCTCCTTCGCCCATCAGAGGCCTCTTCCCCCGCCCCATTCTGAGCGAACGAACGAAAGAGGGGGTCCCGAAGCGAGAACGAGAAAAGGGAGGGGAGAGAGAGCAGAGAGCGCAGATGCTCGCACGCTTGGCTGCATCCTCCCTCCCTCCCTCCCCCGACTCAAGGCCCTCCCTTCTCTATCAGGCCAGGCCGAGAAAAGAAGCGTTTGTGGGGCGCAACATTCACCAGAGGTCAGCCCACAAAAACAACATGTCTTTCTTGTATACCGAGAAATCGCTAAATGCTGCCCTGTTCTTGAGGAGAGGAGCGTAGGCGCCTCTTCTCGCGGACGCCGCCGATGTGTGTATATATGTGCATACAAGCAAACGCAAGCAAGCAAGCGGGCGCACACGGCAGCGCTTGCCTCCTTCCACTCTAGCACACATTAGGGACCCCTCCAACCTCCTTCCCCCCTCTCAGATCCGGGCGGGCGAATGCATCAGATTCCCTCGTCCGGTGGAAAGAGACCGAAAAAGAGGGAGATCGCTTCAAAAGATGAAGAGGAGGGGGGCCAAGTTAAGTGCTTGCCTTCGTCATGCCTTGCCCTCCTTTCCTCTGCTGTCTCATTTACTTTGCCAAACAGTATCATCGCTGCCATCATCTCTTCCCCATCTTCTCCTCCTTCCTTCCTCGGGGCAACATCTGGAAAAACCTTTTAGTGAATGAAAGCCTTCTTCTTCTTGTACGTTGCTGGCGTCGGCGTCGTAGGAGCGACCGACCGACCGACCGATCCTCAGGTCTCCCTTCCTTCCCCTCTCCTCTGTTGCAGCCTCCATCCATCTTGTAGGGCTGTCACCGCGCCTCCCTCCCTGGAAGAACCCCTCCCCATGTACCTTCTACTACAGGCCGGGGAGGAGAGGGGAGTGGGAGAAGGCTTTATCCGAAAGGTTTCTCCATCCCGCGGCTCAGTCAGTTAGTTGCTGCTTGGCCGCCTGCGCTGAAAAAAAGTGGGAGGAATCGGAATTGAGATGTAGCGAAGAAGAGACGGGAAAATAAAATCCCAACACCCAAAAAAGTTGTCCAGAAAAGAAGAGACGAGACACCATTTCTTCTCTTTCTTCTTTCTGCCCAGCATCGCATCTCGCTCGAGCGGGACAAAAAGTGTTTTGCTTGGATGCCGCAAGAAAAATCATAAATGCTTGGGATTTATTCAAACATGACCTATACAATTCAACTTATAAAACTAAAGGGCGGTTTTTCTTGCTCCAGTGCTTTCATCCAAATGTGGGCGAAAGTCAGTCCCATGGGAGGTAGGGGAGAACTTCTTCCTTGAGCGTTTCTTCTTCTTTGGGTCGCCGCCGTCTTCGTCGGAAGTTCTTTTTCCCCCTCCGCTCTCTCTCCGCGCTCCGCCATGCATTCAGGGAGGAAGGGCGATGGATGAGGGAGGGAAAAGGGAGCGAAGGCAGGAGGGAGGGAGGGCGAGGGAGGGCGAGCTGCCAGCGATGCCAAAAAAGAGGGAAAAGCTGGAGGGAAGCAACACAACAGCAAAGGAGAGAAACGAGGAAGAAGGAGCAACAACCACGGAGTCAGCACGGACAGAAAGAGGGTTTCGCCGAATGCCATTAAAAGTACACAATAGTAAATGGTAATAAATTGGCATGGTTTAGAATGGTTTTTTTTTTCAACTTCACATCATGTTTTGATATGTATTAGAGGTATGGACGAAAGTCCAACTCCTTTTCAAGTCGAAGGAGGAGACGCCGAATGACTTCTTTCGGCCGGAGGGAGAGAAGAAGTCAGAGTCGGTGCCAGTCGCCGCCGTTGCCCTACATACCGTATGATGCGAGAGGAGGGGGAGGGGGAGGAGGAGGAAGGCCCATTGTTGTTCTTGTGTTGGCTGCGTCCTCCTCACTGTTGCTCTGTTTATGATTCTGCTTCTCCTCTACTGCACTACGTACTTTTTTATGGCAAAGCAAGGGGTTTCGGCCTGTTTTCCTTGCCCCAGATCCATCCTTGGGCAATGCGATGATGCTGACGGTGCTGCAGCAGCGGATCGAGGAGGAGGAGGAGGAGGAGGGAGAGCGAACGGGCGCCTAATTCAAGGCAACAAATATCATTAGGCCGCTTCCCTCCTACAGGATAGGAAAAGGGGGAAGGGGAGGAGGGGCATAGAAGCCATTTCCTTTCCCCCTTCTTCTTCTTCGTCCTTCCTCTTTAATGGCAGCCCAGTTGATTGGACTCAGACGGTCACAAGAAAGGGGAAGGAAAAAATAAGCATGGAGAGGCCAGGCTTCGGAGTTTTGGGGATATACTCCAATATATTCCAAACAAAACCATTCCATTTACAGAATACCTTTTGTCTCGGATACCGGCGCTACTTGCTCGGGAATTTCCGAAATGCAGAGATGCGGAAGATTAGACAAAAGTAGAAGGGAAAAACTTTTTCCCTCTTGCGTAAAAAGAAATGGAAAGGAAGGAAGGAGAAATCCCAATTCCGACGAATTGGAAAACTTTTCTTTGCCCTCCCAGAAAAACGAGAGTGGGGGGGAAAGTGGGAATCGGATATGAGCCCCAATTCCATTTTTTTGCTCTGCCCATTCCTCCTTAGACGGTGGCGGCGGCGACCCTCGTTCCTCCCTTTTCCTTCCGCCCACCGGAAAAGGAAGGAAATCCGAAAGAGACGAAAAAAAGTTTGTGCCAAATATTTTTCCCACTGTTGATCCATTACTCAGAGGGGGAAGAAGAGAGGAGGGAGAGGGAGAGAGAGAAATTCCCCAGAGGGTCTTTCCCAGTAATGAAGGAAAGAGGAGGAAAGCTCCCCTTCTTCCTCTTTTCCGTTCCTCTTCCTCCTTCTCCGTCGTCACGCTCCCCCGATCTCTCTATCGCTATCAGCATCATCATTGGAAAAAAGGGGGATAGGATAAAAAGGGCGAAGAAGCAGTTTTAAAAGATCAGAGGGTATTTTGTTTTGTTTTTTTGGGGGAAAGGGCAACCGAAGCTTTCTTTGTTGGCCTCTTTTTTCATATCGCAGCATTTGCTTATGCGGCAGAAAACAGATCCCACTAGAATCATCCGAGGCTGTGTGAATATGGAAAGAATTGGGGAGGTTTTTTTATCTCTCGCCCTCTTCTTCTCCTTCTTAGTCCCCTCTTTCGTCTGTGGCTCCCGAGAGAAATGTGGGAACATTTCCTTCCCCCCTTCCGATCCCTCCTCCCTGTGGAATCAAGATATGCAGTAGCGATGGCTGTAGGACGGAGGAGGAGGAATTTTTAGAAAGCGGTTGGTTTGGAATAGCGCGGTCTGTCGCCGGTGCAATCATGGTGACTGCTCTTGTGTCCACCCTTTCGCAGACCAACCGCCGATGCAGATATGGAGAGAAAGGGGGAATGAGTGAGGGGACAGATAGCGAAGGAGAGTCCCACGTTTATTCGCAGGAGCGACATGCAGCGGGAACATAAAAACGGAGATAAAAGTGATCCCCCCGGACGGAAGGTGGAATTCGACCAACGTAAAGGGAAAAGGCTTGTATCCGATGTATTTCCATTATGCTCTCGGCGAATTCAGAAGCAGAATCCCGAATTTGCATTCCTTGGCATCCGCCGCGCGCCCCTCCCCGCCTCTCCAAATGGAATGGAACTGTTGCGGCTGCGGGACAAAACACCGAGCGGCGGCGGCGGCGGCGGCGGCGGCGGCGGCGGCCGGGATTACCTCCCGCCTTCCACCGCCACTCGCATCTCAGAGGCCATAAAAAAGATCAGGGAAAGAGAGCGAATTTGTCTCGCCATTAGGCTTTCCTCCTCCTCTTATTTCTTCCCTCTTCTTCTATTCACCCCCGCCTGTGTCCTACGCGGCAATCCCGTATCTTAAGACCAAGAGGGAGGAGGGGAAGATGTTGCTGCAGCATCTCCGGAATAAAGAAGTTTTAGTATAGCGCTTCTTCTCCCCCATCCCCCCCCCGGTCCTCCCCCTCGTCCATCTCATTCCCCGCCTTGGAATTGGCCGCGACAGACAGAGCTCTACTTCCTCTTCCAATTGGGACGAGGATGTTGCTGCTTCCCCGAAAGAAGAAGTGATGGCGACAGACATCCCGCCTCCAAAGGCCAACAGCTAGAAAACAAGGAGAAGTGGAGGAGCATCAATTCCTTTGTCCGGAGCCTTTGATTGCACCCCCTCCCTTCTACAGACTGTTGCAGAGCCGCTGTTATTTATGGGCAGTTTTCTTCGGATGCGGAGGAAAGAGAACATCCGCTTCTCTCTTTTTCCCGATATGGTCAAAAACTTTCCGTTCTTTCGGATGAAGGTTGTAGCAACAGGCAAGACGTTCTTTCTTTCTCCCTAGGTAATCCTAACATAGAGTAGGGGTGCCCAATCGGAGGAGGAGAAATGTTGGGAAAAGTGGGTAGGGCAGCAGCACAAGTAAGAAGGGGAGCCGAGAAAGGAAAGGGGGATCAACACCACCAGATGGTTTGGGTGGAAAGGTTTCCACTTTCTTCTTCCAGGGAATTACGTCGGGGATGAAACTGCATGGCTGAAAAAGAAACATTTTGCAGCGTTTGAGCATTCTACGCCAATCTATATCGTAGAACGGCAAAGGATGATAAAGCCATGATGTTGCTCAGTAGAAGTAAATTAGTGAGTTTTGCCCTCGACCGTCCCCCCGTCATCTCCCCCCTTCCCCTCTTTCCATTCCACAAACTTTCCGGGCGTGGGCCACCCGTGCCGTCGAAAGAGGAGGAGGGGTGGGTAGTGTGGGAAGCCATCTGGGGATTTGATCGGAGGGGGGAGAAGCGGATAACGTATCAGACTTGCTTGCTTGGACGGAGGGAGCAACTCGTGGGGAGAAGGGAGAAGAGGAGGGAGGAGGCAGCTTGGACGGCCACACACTTCCACTCTCGCCCCTGGCAACTTTCGCTGCGGATATATCGGAGAAAGGAGAGAGGGAGGAATCGTGGATATTTCGCACGAGATGTAACGCAATCTATAAAAGTGGGTTTCTCTGCTCCAATGGAAACAAATGCTTCTGTCTCCGGCGTTTGTAGCTTTGCTCGAGAAGAACCCAACGCACTTAGAGGTTTTTGCACTATACTTTCATCTAATTTTCCCTAGTCGATTTGATCCTTCATCGCCCACCGCCGCCGTCTGCGATGATATCGGTCCCGCCGCCGATCCTGGCTCACACATGCTGCAAGTGGGGACTACGGAGAAGCGCGGTCAAAATCGACTCCTTTCCTCATCGGCTTTCTGGGTGGGAGATTTACCATCGAAGGAAACAGCAGCTGGAAATTCTAGACAGGGGAATTGCAAGTGCTTCTTCTTCGTCGAATTCCGCACGGCAGTCGAGAGGGTCCTGTTGAGATCGAGGGGGGTCACTCAGAGTGGGGTTGGTAGCGGTCCTCTACGAAAGTTGCCGTACTGGAAAGAGTGGAAGGAGATACAGACGTCTGTACAGAGCGAGGGCGGCCGCAACTTTGTTTGCCCACCTCTTCTCCTTCGCCCTTCCCTTTTAGCCCCTCTCTCTGGCAAAGGCGTTGGAAATGCTTTGTGTCTCCCCCTCCTACCCTCCTGCCCCTAGCGGCGCCTATCTGTGACGAAATTCGAGTGGAATTGCACTCTTTCACTCGGACCGGAAGAAGAGTGGAGCGGATAGGGAGGGAGCTCTCTCTATCAAGCAAAGGTGGGGTCGGTCGGTCGTCGGTCGTAGGAGGAACACAATCCAATCGTCTACCAAAGTGGCAGGGGAGAGAAGAAGGCTGGCATGCTGAAAGAAAAGGGAGGGAGGACCCTTCTCCTCCTTCCTCTGCGACCGGACACACGAGATAGTCTTCCTCCTCGACTACTCTTCTTTTTCGCTCCCCACCTTCTCGCCAGCAACAGTCTTCCTCTTGCTTCCGAGGATCGGGATTTCCCATTGTTTGGCCAGGGATATCAGGGGCCTTCACAAGAGTTGGCAAGAGAAGGCGGCGACAAAGAAAGAGAAACCAACGGCATTTGTCGAATCCCGCCCTTGACTGACACGAGTGGGGGAGAGTGGAGGTAGGTAGTGAAGACACAACTCCCGCAGAAGAAGAAGGGCCACGAAAGAAGTTCCCATTTTCGTGTCTGCAGAGAGCAAAAAATCTTCCCCTCCCATGCTTAAAATGAAGAAGGAGGTACCGCCGGCGGACGGAGGTGGGAAAGAGAATTGATCAAACTTGACCCTACACTTCTCGTGCGGCTATCTCTCACTCATTGCCACACCGTGCCTCAGGTGTTGTTCTACAAAAATCATCTTTCCTTCGTGCAACCGTGTTCAGGACGTAGTTTTGATCTCCCTGTTCCCTTTCTACTTCCGCTTTCAAAGTCGGAAGAGGAAAGAGACGAAGAATCTCCTCCCCCTCTTCTTTTCTTCCGGTCCGCTGATCCGAATGTTCTTTTCCTCCTTCACGACCCAGGAAGCAATGTCGGTTGTAAGAGGGGGTGAGAGAAGAAGCCCTACAAGCCGTGTTGCTCCTCACTAGCTCCTCCTCCCTCGCAAAGGGAAATTCTTAGGAAGTGTCGAGAAAAACGAGGGGTCTGCCAGCCAAAGGAAGGAGGAAGGAAGCGACTGAGTCAGCAATCAGCGCTCTCTTCCTTTCCTCCCCGGTGTCGAAATGCAAGAAGGCTTCAAGACTATAGGCAAAGAATGAGTAAAAGACCTTTGCTGGAACCAAAGAATTGTCGTACGTACATTTGATAAAGAATGAAATTTCAGGTTTTTTTTCGCACGGCCTCCGACGAGCTTTCATATATGTCAGGGAGAAGAGAAAGGAGGAAAGGGAAAACGAAAACAGATCTCAGTCGGCGTTAGGCGTCGGCATTGTTTTTAATCCTTCGCCCCAGTTTTTCCACGCTGCCAAGATTATTCCTCCCCCTCCTCCTCTTCCGCTCCCTTTGGCACCGCGGATTAAAAAGCAGGGGAATCCTATCCGCGCGTTCCGTGTTTTTCGCAGGGGGAGGCGGCGCTTTTCGTCATGGGAAAGGCGGCGAAGCGAAAGGACAGATCTCATCCCCGGTGGCGATTGTGGCGTCGGCGTTGGGCACGCTCTCAACCTGCGCCAAAAACAGGGTGTTGAAAGTAGTAGTTTTTTAATAGTTGCATCATTTAAAAGTTCCCTCATAAAAAGTTTTTCAAAAGGATTATTTTTTCCACGTATTTGTTACAGGCAGCCAGATTAGTCACGGGCGATTCCTTTTTCGCGGAAAGATGAGCTTTCGAGAGGGTGCCGAAAATTTATGTCCGCGGCATCAAGAGCAGAATTCAGCGTCGGCGAGGAGAATCTGATCCAATCATCAGAAAAACACGAGGGATGTGACTTTCTTGACAAAAAGAGAGGAGAAGAAAGAAAGAACGCAGCTTTCCCTCGACCGGAAAAATTATATGTGTTGCCCTTTTTTTCGTGGTGACTTTCCCAGTAAATCGAAGATGTTTATGTGCATGTATTTCTATGAGCCGTGAACAGCAATTTAATGCTAAGTTTTTTTTTGCAAACAATTTCTCCGGAATCGTAGTCAAAAGCGGAGGAATTGGTCCTGGAAATGGCTCCTTCCTCTTCCTTCCTCTTCCTCCCGCACCCGTCCGGCGCCGTTGCGAGAAAATCTCCTCCAGTTTATCATATTCCTCCTCCTCCTTTCCAGGGAAGGAGAAGTTTTTTGTAGGTCGTAAAAGGAAGGAGCAGAGAGGGGGGAGGCTTTTTGCGCTCCAAAGGAGGGAATCGCCAATGATGAACTTGTCCAAAAAAAGAAATTGGGTCAAAACACGGGAATCTTATCTCCTGACTGACGAATCTTCGACTTTGTCGAATCTTGTGCTGGCAGGACAAGGCGTACCAGGAGCGTCGGCGTCCCTTCCTCCTCCTCCTTGGGGTAATGGTCCTCCTCCCCTTCTCTTCTTCCCTGCTCGCCCCTCCGTTCTATCTCCTCCTCCCGCGCTAAAAGCTTGACACATCGCCCCTCTCCTCCCTCCCTCCTTTTTGCTGGAGAGCGAGGCTGCGATTTGTTTCGGCCTCCTTCTCCCTCTTTCCGCCGAGAGTGGATTCAACACTTTCGCGCAGAAGATGCGTCCCAACAACTCCTTTTTCGTCCTCCTTCCCCTGCAAGACTCGTGCTCGTGAGAGCGCCGCAAATGATGCTGCTGCTTTCACGTAGAGAGGGAGAAAGGCGAGAGAGACAAGGAGCCATTTCTCAATTGTTTTTTACCCTTCGCAGTGTACTGTACCTACCCTTTCCTGCCTCCTTTTCGTCCTGTGTGTCATCCCCAGTAAATCGTTCCCAAATCTGGAAGAGTGGAGGGGGGAGAGAAGTTCTCTGACTTTTATATCTATTTTCATCGCGGGATCGAAGATAATCGAATTGTGACTCATTGCGTGATGAGGAGCCCTTCAGAGGAAGTGCCGGGGGTTTCGACATAGATTGGAGATGGAAATATGTACCTAAATGTCATTATAAAAAATAAACAAAAAGTATCTATTTATAACTCTACCGTCTATTTAGGAAATGGAGAGGGTAAGGAATCGTTTATGGGTGATTTTCTCCTTTTGGGCAAAGAAAAGTGAGAAAGGGTTCTTTTCCCTTTCTCCCCTCTTCCGCCCTGCGAAAGAGCAATCGCAATATCTCTTTTCCTCCTCCTCCTCCTCCTCTCATGGCTCGTGTTTTCTCCCTTTCCCTTCGCCGATCTGCAGATGGCATAATTTGATTTGCTCTGAATCGCCGCCGACGACGACGACGGAGAAACCAGCTGTGAACAAGGGACGATGGATGAATGTCGCCGCCTACGCTTGAGTTGTGGTGGGCTCTATTGAAAAAGTCGCTATACATATTCACAAGAAACGCTGTTTTGCTTCCTCACAAATCTGCCTTTGCCTTACAAGAGAACAATGTTTTCTTTGGTGGTCTTCTTTTTCCTCCAGCGAGGTCCCTTGGGAAAACATTCTCTTCTGCCCACCACATGAGAGATAAACTCCCTTTTGAGAGGGGGGAAATTAATTCGATGATGTTCTCTTCCTCTTCTCTTTCTCTCCCGGCGGAGCTGAAACGAATCGCGGGCGGTTGGTCGCCGCGGCGAGATAGCAGGGGCGAGGGAAGATTTATTATATGGGAGAGGAGCGGCGTCGGAAAAAGAAGCAGAGAGAGAGAGAGAGAGGGTGAGAGCCATCATTAGCCGGGACGGGCATTCGACAAAGTCATGCTTTTAAAGTAACATGTGAGGAGGTAGAGTGCTTTTGGTGCGGCGAATGTGCAACCTTGGGACATCGTGGTGTGTACCATATATAGCTACGTACTTTTCGTCTATCGCAAGGGGTGAGCAGCGCTGAGTAGTTCTCGCTCGCTGGTCGCCCGCCGACGGAAAAAGCAGCGAAGGAGATCCATCATCCTTTACCATGACAGAGATGGCCAAAATATGAGGGGGAAGAGAGAGAGAGGATGCTGCTGCCAGCAGAGGAAGAAGCCTGCAAGCAAGCTACTCAAGAGTATTAGAAAGCACATGTCAGGTTTTGGGGACTGGGGCGAGAATCATTTCCCCTTTCCAGAGAAAAAAATCGCGCAGTTGTGGAAACTGATTCCTCGCCAATGGTTTTCCGATACTGGGGACATGGACGAAATCCGCGTTGGAGAGAAATAATTTCATTGTTTGACATTTGGTGCACTTTATCAGATAGTGTCATCGGGGTTCTAGCAAAAATTGAGCGAAAATTAAGGGGCCAAATTACGTCATCGAAAGAGTCGAGAACACAGAGGGGAAAAATCCTTTACATGTTGTGCAGATGTTATCCTAGAGAGAGAAAAATCTCCGCAGGGGGGACATTAGGTCCTCGGCGAGATCATGTTTTTACCAAAACGCTCACACTGTTTTCTCCCCCTCCCCGTTTTTCTGGCCATCTATCTTCCTTTTTTGGGAGGGCCACATGTTAACATAACATCATCTCTTTTTCCTCCCGCCCACTCACTCCGATTTCCCCCGGAAAAAAATGGACCTCCCTCCTCCACTTCCTCGATTTATATTTACTCATCCTCGCTAAAAAGGACGGCAGTGACTCACGCCTCTCTCTACTGCCCATTATGATGGCAATGTAATTCAGTTCGGAAAAAATCGTAAACATAGCAGAAAATCAGACGAGCATCTCGGTACAATAGACATTGACTGTCAATATGTGCTACATTAGAAGGATGGGAAAGACTTTTTGGGTTCCCGATGGTAGGGCTGAGCGAAGCGGGGGGGTAAAAAGGAGGAAGAAAAGAGTTGATGAGGCTAACAGAAAAAAGAGGACGGAAAAAATGGGCGATCGGCCGCACCACAAATGTCGCGTTTTCCCCTTATGAATGTCGACGTGAAAGAGGGAGTTTTTTATTCTCTTTATTCGTGATATCGCTGTGTCCGCGGGTTTGCATACGAATTGCCCTCATCCCCCGCTGCCTTTCCTCCCTACCCCGCAATTTGTGAGAGCAGCAGATGTCCCAAATCATTTTTCCCATCCTCCATCGCTCAGTAGGTTTTTTTTCAAACGTCGACGCCATCCATTCACGTCTATTTATCCCGGACTTCCGGTTTTGCCCCCTTCCTCCCCTGCTTGCATAAGCATATGACCAGCCAGAGTCATCGTATAATGTATTCCTATTGTTTAAAAGGACGCTTTCCCCTTTTGGGAATCTACATAGCACACATAGCAAAAAGGAGGAATAGATCTCAGATCGAGTAACGTGGCTTTCCGTAGCAGCGAAACTCGGGTCTTTTAATAGTTCTGGTTGTTGTCCGGGGGCGGCCAACACTTTTCGACTTTTCAAATGATAAAGACATTGAAACTCGAACTCAATGTAAATAAAGTCTGTCCTCGTTTTCTCTCATCTGGGCCCATATTGAGACAATTGCTCTCCGGCATCTGAAGAAAAAACTTTTGCCACCTGGTCAGCCAACCATCCCCGCAAAAAAAGGTGGGAGCGAAAGATATAAGGCACAGCAAGAGGAATGATGCATTGTAAAAGAGACAGGCGCACAAAAAAGTGATCCGATGCTGATCAGGTGTTTGTTTCCCCTGGACAATCTCCGTACAGTCGGTCGATGGACAATGACCTGTGTCATAAAGCGCAATATGACCTTTTTGCACCTGATGCATTTTTTGATAGGTGGCTTTTTTGTGCCACTCTTTTCTGGCAACAAGGAAGAGGAAGCCCGCTGATGATGCTTTCCTTCTCTCCTTTCCAGAGCAGGTGGGCCATTTCACACAGGAATTTTCCGGAAGGAAGAGAGCAAACTGACGGACGGAAGGATGGATGGGGAGACTGCGAGCGAGTTAGTTGATGGGTCGTTGGCACGGAATTAGGGAGATAGCGAACTTGACTGCACACCTGTCAATTAGCAGGAGCAGCGAGAGTCGTCCGTTAGAATTACGTACCTTTGAATCGACGTGAATGGAAGGTGCATCGAGAAATTACCTCAACATTTCTCTTTTCAGTACATATTTAACACCCACATTCCGTACAGATTCTCAGTTGTTATTGAAGGCATCCCTAACCCTGTTTCCATCGGCGACTCTTCTTCGCGGAGAGGACCTCTGCCAACGCACCTAGTTAGCGAGGGATCCTCTTTGCTCTGAGCAAATAGCGAACCAACAGAAGAGGGAATGTGCCAGAGAGACGATAAGAGGATTATGCTGAAACGAGGTACCAGAAAAAAGGGTATAGCTGTAGTGTACGGTAGTAGAAAGGGAGGTTGTTGCTGCCACCTACAACATTTGCCAAATTTCTTAGAGAGATCCGTCCTCCGCGTTTTTGTATGGCATTTTACTTTCTTTTCTCTTTCCAGTCTGTTGCTGCAGGAGAAGAAATGGATTCCAAAACGGAGGAGAGGGGAGAGAGAAAGCAGAAGCTAGGGAGAGGAAGGAACATCTGACAGCTTTATATCGAGGATTGGCGAGGGGAGCTTCCGAAAAAAGAAAAAAAGACGCACTAAAATTCTTCCAGTGTACTTTAAGATGCAGATGTAATTATTTATAACAACCATTTTGTTAAAATTTTGTTTTTTTGTACAGAAGCACTGCCAACTTGCGTGCGTGGATACGCTACAGTGGTTGGCAGCTTTCAGATTTTTAAAGTGGTGGGACTGGAGTCTGGAGAGCCCTCCACCTCCCTTTCGAGATGAAATGAAATTTTCTGCGCAGAAGCCCATTTCAAGGGTCCAGATTTCGCCCTTCCTTCTTCCAACTGGCAGCCCAAGAGGGTGAGACCCTCCCTTCCCCCTTTTACCCCCAGAAAAGTCGGGCGGCGGCGGCGAACGCAACTTTTTTCTCCCCCTTCCCTCCCTTTCCTCCCGGCTTCGAAAAGGGGGGAGAAGGAAAACGGGGAAGGGAGCACTTTGCGATAACGAATGCGAGGCACGGAGTCGGTCGAAGGGGAGGGATTCGACGAGGGTTCAAATATGAAGCTGAACTATATATTTGTCCTGCAGTAGACTCATGCGTTCTTGGGCGAATCCTCCTCCGTTTTTTGGGGAGGAGAGCTGTCGGAGAAGGATGGAAAAAGGGGGAGGGAGGGGAAACTTTTGTCTTCCTCCTCCTCCTCCTTTCACGCAGAGGCTGTGCTGTGCTGCAGCCTCAACGGGGGAGGGAACTTGAAGAGTTAGCTCACAGTTGGGACTGACGTCTAGAGCCAGCAAGGAGGAGGAGGAAAAGTCTCCATCTGAGAAAAGGGGGGAAGGGACCGAAGCAACAGTCTGATTGTCACGAGAGGGGGAGGGAGGGACGGAGGATGTGAGACTGGCGCTGGTGATGGAGGAGGGGGGAAAAAGGTCCCTGGTTGGGGAGGAAGGGATGGGGGAAAAGTTGAAACTAAGTTAAATTCTGGTGGATGGTTTAGCCAACTAACTCTAGCACAGAAAGAAGTATGTAGAGAACTGGAGCAGAAGGTAACGAAGTGTATTGTGTGAGCAGGTAGGAGTACCCAAAATCACAAAAAAAACTAGGTAGGCACGGTAGAATATACTCTACTCGCCTAAGGATTTTGACTCCATTTAGCCAGAGTTTGACTGATTTTGGCCGCTCAATCCCTGCTCGATCCGGGAAACTTCGTGAAGTCTATCTGGCAGGCGCGCCGATCTCTTTCTGTCGCCCGTATCCGAACGCCAAAAAGACCCAACGAGGGAGCGAACCTCTTCCAAAGTTTTTCTTTCCTCTCTACGTTTTTTGGCCAGCTAGGTCAGCCACTCAAAAGTCTCAGCAGGTAGATTTTTTAACTGAATCGAGGAGTAGCAGTTTGCAGGGTCTTATGATTTAGGGAGGCAATTAAGTATGGAACGAGTACACGTTGTGGTGAGCTGTGTCAATATTCGCCATAAAACTGGAAGGAAAAAGTAGTCTTCATTTCAACTCCTGTTGTTGCGACTGTACTTTGGTTTTCGTACCTGTATGAACCTACGGCATGGCATATATTCCGCAATGACTCCGGACTCTCTAGGATCCCGGAGGATTGGCACACTCGCTTCATCCTCACAAGGAAAAGTTTCGGGGATCCCCCACCGGCGGAGAACACCTAGTGACTGATCTAGGTTGGGATCCAGGAAAATAATTTTCAGTCGATCTGGAGCCCCGAGATAGGGGAACTTCAACTTGGCAGCGGGATCCAATGGAGGCAAAGGAGGGGAGAAACAATCGGAAACTCATTTCTGGAAACTCGCTAGATAACGAACTTGTTATCCTACTTTTCAGGGTCTGAAAACATATCCGCAATAAGGGCGGGAAAGCACCTTGTGTCCTCCTCCCCTCTTTGCGCCACTTATTTTCTGCTCCATCCTCCTCCTCCTCCTCTCGTTCCTCTTTGTTGGATGTCTGGAGTCGAGAGGAGGAAGGAGGCGGAGGGGGCGGAGGGAGGCCGCCGAGAAATCAACGAGGAGGAAAAGGACGACATTGTAAATTTATTCACGTACACGGAGGGAGGAAAGGGGAGAGGGAGGGAGCCCCATCCGACGCCGCCGTTTCGACGGAGGAGGAGGCCGTTCCAACAGAGCAGAGTTAGAGAGGACAGCACGGAGGAAAAGAAGGGGAGGAAGAAGCAACATTCCCAAAAAGGCAACAGAAGTCCTCGCTTTTTCTCTTTCACCAACATTTTTGTAGATGAAACGCCACATTACTTGCAATTGTTTGTGTCATTTTTCTTCACGAAGATAGCCGAGCTTCGGAATTGGCGGCTAATTCGACCCCTTGGGCGAATCTCTCCCTCTGCCTGGGAGTGGCGGTGGCGGCGTCCCGCCAAGATGGGAAGGACGGACGGACGGACCGTGAGGGTGGAGGGGGGTTAAAGAGGCCACCGGGACGCAAAAAGAGAAGGGGGACCCCAAGCGGAGAGGACCAACACGGTCGAAGAAGAGAGGAGGAAGATGCGAGATTTCCTGCTAGCAGTTTTTGGCAGGGCAAGAAAGGAGAGGGGTTTTTCCTCCTCCCTTTTCTATTCTTTTTTTCCAAGCAGGATTTTTTTGGGGAAGGAAAGAGTGGGGTGCCTATAGCAAGGCAGACCCTCCCCCTATCAAGTGCCACCCATACAGCGAGGGGGGGGATGGGCGGACTTTTGGACGAGGGATGAAGACCTCTTTTTTTTAGGGGGGGGGGATAGGGGACGATGGGGTCGATCCCTTCTTTCTTCCTGTCTTCCCCTTTTAGCCATCTTTTGAATAATGGAGCTTTTTTGAGAGCCCTCTTTTCCCCTGGGTTGCCTCCTCGCCTCTCTGCATGTGAGGAGGGGGAAGAACCCCACAAGACCCCTTTCTTTTCCCCGGGGCGTCCGAAACGGTGTCCCCCCCTTCCCCTGCCGACACTTGTTCAAAGAGACCGCGACACTTGGGTTCTGGTGTGGGGGTTTTCTCGGAACTCTTGGCGAATCCCCGTCCTGCACTTGGAAATGGGAGGGGGGCTTTGTGTATGAAGTGGTTGCCCTTTACACCCCCTCTTCTTCTTCTCTCTCCTTCTAGCTTAGCGATGGGAAAGTGAGGCAGGAAGTTGACAGGGGAGGAGGGGGGCTTTACAGGACCTGTCGCCGGGGTATTAGGGAGAAGGGGAGAGGAATTTTGAAAAAGTATTCCAAACACAGCAAAAGGAAGAGGGGGAAACGGGATGGGGTGGAGGCAGAGGAATTTCGTTCTCGAAAAGCAACAGCCTTTTTTGCTTCTTCCTCCTCCTTCTTCCTCTCTCGCTAACAGGTTTCTTTTAGAAGAGGCTTGGAGGTGGAGAAGAGGAGGAGGGAGAAACGAAGAGGAGGGGGGAATATGGGGTGAAAGGAGGATGAGGATGGGGTGCTGGGTTGAGAGTGAGAGTTGGAAGGGGGACTCTACTAAAAATCCCCCCTTCTTCTCTTTTTTTCCTCGCTATCCTTCCGCTCCGATTGGGATTTCCAATGGATCTCATTCTTCCTCAGCTATCCTCCCACCCAAGGAGGAGGAATAAATGTCAGTTCCTCTCGCCTCCCTCTCCAAACTTTCTTCTTTGTAATCGGGGCACCTATCTTTTTTGGTTCTTATTTTTAAAAGGGTCGAAAAGCAGAAAGCTCCACTGCTGTAAATACTGTTGTATTTGTTCGTTGTCTTGCTTCTAAAGTCTGCTAAGACTCATGTTGTTCGTCTTTGTGAAAGAACTGATATTAGGCCCTAGGTACGTATATGGCATAGTATGAAGGGTTTTTGCTCATTACTTCTACAAAGATACTCAGGCGCAAAAAGTTTTTGATGCAAAGTCCATTTGGGAGAACAATTATCTATACATCTTGAAAAAGTCTTTTGTCTATCGACCTCGACGCGATGAGCTCGTGAAGTCATTAATCGGTCATCAATCTCGTTTTCCGGCTTCTGTTTTCCATCCGGGGCCTAATACGGGCCGATCCTCCTCCTCCTCATACGTCTCTCCGTATATGTTAATCGCCCCACACCTGTGCTCCCCCAGAATAATCAGTAATGGTGACATCTCTTTGATCGCGCGACGTTTTTGTTGACTTCACGTGTGACCGACTGTCTCCGTAATATACCTCACCGAGGGGTATATATACCGTTGTGCTTGCTGGACAGGGTATACCTCTATACACCTGTCCAGCCGACCTGTCTCCCATGTAATCGTCCCGTGCCTCCCCAGTTCCGTTCGAACTCTTCGCGGCGACTGCAGCAACACACTCTGCTCTTTCATGATGGCCCCAGTGGCAAACAATGCCGCCGCGCCTCCGACGGACCTGCCCAAGCTTCCGGTGCCCCCCGTAAAAGACACCCTGGGCAGATACCTCGACGCCATTAAAGCGGTAGTCACAGAGGTAGACACAACTCATTCTCTTCAAAAAAGCAATTTCTGACACGCTTCACTAACAGGATGAGTACCTCCGGACTGAGATCAAGTGCGGGGAGTTCTTGTCCGACCAGCAGCTGGTCAAGGAGGTGGAGGAATTTCTCAGCAAGAGGAGGGAGGAGCACGACAACTGGGTTAGAAAAAAAGGAAAAGTGTGGGCAAATGTCATATTTTTAAATATTTGTGTCAAAAACAACAGGCCCTCCAGTACTGGCTTGAGGACATGTACCTCCGCAACCCGATCGCGCTCCCCATCAACTCCAACCCATCGGCTGTCATCCATCAGGTACAGGTTTCCAAGTCTACACAGGAGGTTATGACATTCCACTAAATTCTTTTTTTCAGGGCCTCTGCTTTTCCTCGGAGGACGAGAGGAGCGCGTACATCGGCCGTTTTGTGGTGAGCTACCTGATGGAGAAGGACAAGGTGGAGAGCGGAAAGTTCCCTCACGACGTCATCCCCTCTAGGAGCGGAGGAAGCGCCCCCCTTTGCATGGAGCAGTACTGGAGGGTCTTCAACGCGTACAGGTATCCCCACGAAGAGTGCGACACTCTGGTCTTCGAAGACGCTAGGGTGGCAAAGCCAAGGGAGCACATCGTGGTCATGAGGAGGTGCAGGGTGAGAGAATGTCAATTTGACACAATCTTCTCCAAAAAGAAACAATTTTCCCTTTGAAGATGTTCGTGGTGACGGTGAAGGAGGACGGAGAGTGGATCGACTCCGCCACCCTGGGGGCCATAGTCAAGCACATATCGGTATTCAAAATACTCATATTGTTGAAGAACAGTGTCATAAAACTGCCCCAATATCAGGTGCTGGATCTTCCTCACCTGGCAATGAGGGAGCGCGTGAGCCTGCTGACGGCGACTGACCGCCCCAAGTGGGCCTCTAACAGGAAGGCCCTGATGGAGGACCCGGCCAGCGCTGAGGCCATGAGGACGGTGGAGACCTCGCTCTTTATCCTCTGCCTGGACGAGGCGACGCAGAGCGAATCGGACGAAAAGAGGAGCGAGGTAGCAACTCCTGAGTCTTAAACATAGCAGTACGAAAATGTTGCGAATGCCTACGAGGTTTTTTCCCCTCGAAAACAGAAGTCTCAGCTGCTCCAGATGATGTGCGGAGAAGGTCCGCACAAGAACGGCTACAACAGGTGGTACGACAAGGCATTCCACGTGAGCACAACAAAAACGATAAAAGTGCAATGAGAATGGGGGGAAAATACCTGACAAAAAAACAATCCTTTCAGATCATCTTTACGTCGGACGGTACGATCGGCGTCAACATCGAGCACTCTGTTGCCGAGGGCCTCGTGCTGGCCGCCCTGAGGAACGCCACGCTCAAGAAGATGGAGGTGGAGGAGAAGCAGGTCGAGTTCGACCTGGCAAACATGGACGCTTCGGCCTGGGAATGGAGGTTCAAGAGGCTGGAGTTCCCCAATGCTGGAAAGAAGCACATCAGGGAGGCCGTCAGGAGCGCAGCAGAGGATTTTGAAAGGCACGAACAGTCCATGTCTTTTGGTGTTTTGCATGTGCATGCGCAGCAAAGAACAGAAAAACGAAAATAGCTTAGGTTTTTGTTTTAAATATACTGTTTGATAGATTTCTTGTCGTACCCTTCGCTTCTGAAACTTTATATCAACTTTGCCTCATTTCAGATTGTGCAACGACACCGACCTGGAGGTGTTCACCTTCAGGGACTTTGCAAAGTCGTACATGGGCGCCCTCAAGCTGAGCCCCGACGGCTTCGTGCAGATGGCGCTTCAGCTGGCGTACTACAGGACCAGCGGAGGGGAAACCTGCTTCACCTACGAGAGCGGGTCCACAAGGAAGTTCCGCAAGGGTAGGGTGGACAACATCAGGTCGTCTCATCCCGAGGCAAAAGCTTGGGTCAAGGCCATGGAAGACAAGGTGCGTTCAATGTTCAGAGCTGTGGATGTTTGAGCCAAGCGCGAATTACTTTCGCAGAGCTGCAGCAACAAGGAAAGACTTGGTTTGCTCAAGACCGCCTTGATGAAGCAGGGCAAGGTGTCGATCGAGAACATCAGGGGAATGGGAATGGACATTCCACTCCTGGGGATCAGGAATGCTTGCCAGGAGGTGAGGTTGTTCAAGTTCAAAAAAGATATTAACTAATTATTTTTACAGCTGAGACCCAATGAGAGCATCGCCCTGTTTGAGGACGAGGTCTACGCCAAGTCCAATTACTTCAAGCTTTCAACAAGTCAGGTAAAAAGTTTATTACTTACCTCCTTTTTAAAAATGCCATCGTATCGTAGCTAATGTCTTTTATTTTTTTAAAAAAAATCAGGTCACCTTTGAGCTCCCGTATCCTCAAGGAGTCACTGGCTACGGGGCTGTTGTGCCCGACGGATACGGAGTCTCATACAACCTCCACGTATAAAAAGCACTGATTTTTTTTAAAAAAAATCGGCAAAAGTTTGCTTTCAGGACGACTTTATTCTATTTCACGTGGCCTCCTTCTTCTCCTCGGAGGAGACAAACTCCCTGGAGATGACCAGGATGATCAAGAAGAGCCTGTGGGACATCAGGCTGCTGTTGGAATCTGCAACATAACGAGGCACAAAACAACACCGGGACGGATACAAAATAGAAATTGTGTAATTGGCCTTTTCTCCTCTTGCAGAGCTGTATTTTCTTTCCCTTTCGTTCCCGCGGGCCGTTTCTCCTTCTTTATTGCACGCGAGTAGAGGGGGAAGAGGATGTGAAATGGCGTCTTGAGAGAGAGAAGAAAAGAGAACAGCAATGCAAGAGACTCTGGGAGGGAAGAGGGAGAGAAAATCTCACCCACTTGAGAAGGGGAGAGAAAGAGGGGGTAGAAAGCCTCTCCTTTGTACTAAACGGCCCACTAAATACGACGGCAACAATAGAGAGAGAAAAGCAGTGAGAGGCTGCAGGAAGAGGGGAAGGGGAGGCTGAGAGAAGGAAGGGGAGGGGAAATGAAACCGAAGTAGGACGCGCGTTTGTTACTTCTTTTACAACCAACCAATCCCCCTTTCCAAAAGGAGGTTTAGGTACGTCCGTAGAGTAGGCGACGTCTCCCCAGATCAGTTTCGTGTCTCGCTCGGGATGGGGGCTGGAAGCAACTTTTTGGCAAGCCATCCTCCTACGAGATACGTTCGATTCGCCTCCCCCCCCTCCCCCCCTCAATCTCCCACTCCAAAACCCACCTCGTCCGCCTCCAACTTCCCACCCCCTCTCTCCACTTGTTAGTCACGGCTCTTGAATCCGTTCCCCAGCCAGGGCAGGACCGTCGTCGTCCGCCCCCCCTCTCCGGTCGCAGTGTCCTCCTTTCTTTCCTCTCCCCCCTCTCACGGATCTCAGTGACAGACGTGTGGTGGCAGCTACAGAGATAGGGGACGGGGGACGGGGGCTCGCGTGGGGAGACGATGCCAAACCGCCGTTACATGGCTCATAACAAATGGCGCTTCCGAAACACGCTCTCTCTCTCGAGGGAGGATAGGAGGCGGTCTCGCGCCCACGTGGGATTTTTGCAAAATGCGTCTCTCTCCCTGACCGCAGATTCAACATTGCAAGGAAGGATTCTGGGGCAGGAATAAATTTGGGAAACATATTTCCCGGTCAAAACGTCTGGACACAACTCTGCGTATAAAGGAAGGTATCGTCGAATCTCTTCGGCCACCTCTCTCTTGCACATGGAGTCCCTGCGCTGGCTGCGAGAAAGGAAGAGACGCCAAAAGCCCCTCTCGTCTCCCTACGCCCGCCCGCTTCCACTTCTCCCCCTTCGCAGCCGCCTGAACTTTTTGGCTCCCGCCCAAGTTCCCTTCCCT
>JAAUXU010096537.1_pt1 | contig 37345 bp, 37 predicted proteins | sample 7278151 | NCBI WGS metagenome assembly JAAUXU01 (sample SAMN14350113, study PRJNA611818) | marine sediment metagenome | isolation source: surface marine sediment (1.8m) | place: French Polynesia: Moorea | collected 2018-08 | reverse complement strand
TCAAGATGAAGAATGGCTAGTGAACAAGTGTGACACTTTGGGTGTGCAACTTGCATTCAGTGGCAAACATGACATTCACTAATGTCCTTAACCCACAACATGTGTGAGAATCTATCAGATAAAGCTCAAGGGCCGTATGTAGTGTGTGTATCTGCCACAGACTTCCCACTTTTTGCACAGTCGGCTTGAATGTGGAGCACATGTTGAGCATATGATACCCATAGCTGCCAACACCTGTATACTTGTTTGTATCCAACAAAATGGGTGGCACCTCAACCCTAGACTAATACATAAAGCATGGGGGCTGAGATGGTGCTGGGTTCCCACCCAGCAGGACTGATCTGTGGAAGGGATGGTCACCAGCAGGGTTTCTGTCTGGCACAACTGGTCTGACAGGGTGTGAAACTGGGGCTGGGCGTCTGTCTGGCATGTCCAACCCCGAGGGGTAATGACCCAGGACCAAGTGCTGGTCTTCATGCAAAAGGAGGGAGAGCCGGGATTGCTGTAACAGGTAGCGTGCAAGCTACTTCTTGGTAACTAAGACGGAAGATTCCTAAGTGAAAGTCACCCCAGACCTGACCACTAAGTTGAGCCTTGGCTCAGGTGAGTTTGGTTGCTGTTCAAGACAACAGAGCAGACTTGTTTGACCTCAAAGCCTAATGAACCAACCCCAATATCTCCAGACACATAGGGTAAGGTTGAGATTGATTGACATGGGATCAGAGTCAGGGAACGTTCCCATGGTGTAGAATGTCACCAACGTTTAGAACATGGCCCAGGCTTAAAACATAGCCAAGGCCTAGAACTTTTACGGTATTAAAAGCACACTTTCTGTTGCAGTTGCTATTTCCAATCCCATAACTTGTAGACGATTGTGGTTTCAAAGGTCAAAGGTTCCGTAGAGATGAGTGTTAGTTGGTGACGCATGCGCACCTCAACCTCCCCACTTAGGCTAGAAAGTCTGTTTTGTGTTGCACTAGCAGTGGTCATATGTGCCATGTTGCTTTGTATGTAAGTGTGAATGTATAAGTTCATGACCTTGAGGCATTAGTTAGGGGGACAGAATGATAACTTGGAGGCTCCTGATCTCTGAAGACTTTGGCATTGTAACGTATTACCGTACGGTAGTACAGCTCTCACCGGGCTACGTGTACATGAGTGAGTGTAACTCAGCCAAAAGTAACTGAGAGTAACTCAGCTCGGAGTAGTGACGATCGTAGCGGCGGTGCGATGTGAGGAGGATGTAGAGACAGCAAAGTCTGCGTTCAGACTGGGGATGCAATGTATTTTGCAAAGAGGGTTTGTATACAACTAAATGAGGAAGGGGAAGTGTAGTAACTAGGGTGTGTCTTAGCCTGGGCAACAGCAGTGACCATTACTGAGTCTAGACACTATTACAGTGTCTGCTTCCTCATGCCCATGACCCTTACACACGTACACATAGCAACATGCTACAGGCATCATCTCGTAGACTGCATTAGGGGAAGTCCCCTTTCACGTGGCAACTCTGCTGTGAATTAGCAGTCAAGATGCGGCTACCAAAGTGAACACATTCATACCCCATCCCTTTGCCCAAGCATCGGCGACACCCTTAGGGTACACCCAAACGGGAAGTCAAAGGGGTCAAGGTCGGACTCCGAGGCTACACATCTAGCTAACAGTGCTATGGCACACATGTTCAGGAGCAAGACTCACCCCCCATGGGCTTCCTCCACTGCCTGGGGCTCGTTGTCTGTTTTGTCGTGCATGGACTCTCTTCCAACGACTTCATAAAGCATCTTAATGATGTCTTCGGGCTTAAAAATTATCACTAGTCTGAAGCCTTCAAATGTTTAAAATCAGGATCTCATCATCACCATCCTCTCCAGCAGATGCCACTTTGGAGATGTGATGTGTCATTCCGTGAACAAAGTTCTGTTTGAACATTTCTGTACAGACATTAATATTCCGTAAGGAAAGATACTTTTCGGTGCTATATTCAGCAATACACTTTTTTGTGACAAGTGAATAAAGATTATCTCTTCCACATATGAATGACTACCAAAACTGATAGGTATTTAGCAACAATTCATCTCCATGCCAGAAATGTTCAACAAAAAATTCCAATTTCTCATATGTATGTACACAAAAAATACATCAGATAAGAAGCCTTCATGTGGAAAGGTACTTGGTCAACTTATATATCTTCTTCGTGAAATCTTGTGCTGGAATTTCTTTATCGATGACAGTGTGCTGATGCTTGTAATTCTCAGGGCTGCGGGGAACAAAACCAGGACCTCATTTACATCTTTGCTTCTTCATATCTCACTCAAGCTGTTGTCTGTTGCAGGACTCAATCTTCAATCTCCACGACCTTGGCTTGATCGGGTCATGCGGACACCCGAACACGATTGCAATGGGCCATTTTTCTTCTTTCGTGAAAGAAAGGGACACTGGCAACCCTGAGGCCTCAATTTGAGGACAGTGCAATAGGTTTTTTCCAAATTGCGCCATCAAATTCCATCGTTATGAGCTTCTTACATGGAACAAGCTCATTTCATTGTTTGTAAATTAGCAGAAAATTGTTCAGACATTTAAAGTGTCAGAGGCTGCGTGCATTTAGCACTCAAAGAGGATCCTGCCTGAGAAAGGTCTCTAAGCAAGATTGACTAAATGGCAGAGAGAGTGAAGATCGTGAGTACAAAAAATCTTGGCCAAGCTCCTTAGCACAGCTCGAGTTGGAGGAAAAATCCTGGTTTTACTCGACGCAGCCTCATACGACCTAGTTCACGATGTGCGTTCTGATAGATATACTATACAGTATGATACTACTAGTATTAGAAGGACGAAATCTAGTTCGGTTACTTGATGGTCTTTCTACGACGGCAGTACAATAAATGTTAGCTTCATAAGTATGTACCGCGAGATCTACTCGTACTCATTGGTCCTGGTGATTCAGTGCCTTGCTGTCGACGACAACGGCACCCTCGCCGTTGGCCTCGCGTGGAGGAGCAACGTGATTATTGGTCATGGCAACGGCGGAGGTGGTGGCCGTGATGGGAAACTCTCCGTACATGGCCACCTTGATGACACCGTTAGTCTGATGCTGTGGTTGATGCGGTGGGTGTTGCTCCTGGTGTTGCCGCTGGCCGTTGGGCAAGGCCAACATTGTGGGTCTCACTATCGCCCTCTCCGTCCCGTCCTCCTCGACGTCGTCGTCGTCGCCTCCGCTCTCATATCCCAGGGCCGCAGCCGCTGTCTGCTGCAGACTCTTGTTCTGGACAAAGTTCATCTCGAGCTTTCCAATGGAAGAGTGAAGAATGGCCGGCAGGGTGGAGCTGTCCGGCGGCGGCAGTGGCGCTGGCGGCGGTTGGATGACATACCTGGACCTGACGGGGGACATCGGGGACATCGGCAGAAGACGTTGGTCGATTGGAGGCAGCGGAGGGTAGTGACTGACTAGGACAGGCTGTTGCTGCTGCTGTTGCTGCTGCTCATGTTGGTGATTGCTACGACAAAAAGAAGAAGTGGCAAAGATGATGCATGCGCACACAAAGTTCATTCCACTTTTTAGTGCCTCATCGCGACCACCAAGTTGCGTGCATGAAATAATGGAGAGGATATCGAACAAGCGAGAACTATGAAGAGCAGAAAAAGGTGTCGACGGTACTCGAATTGGGAGGATGGGAAAGCATCAGCTCTGCAGAGCAAAGCACCCATTGCTTCACACCAAGTACGGTGTGGACGGGGTGGACAATTTCGTCCACCCCGTAGAATTGGACGAGCGCGCAGTCGCACCACGCCGCAACCACCCTGTGGCGGCGGCTGCTGACGTGTGACATTCTCGTCTGCGACCAGATAACTTGCTCCAAATTTGCACTTTCTTTTTTGAGCATTTTCTTCTCAAAAAACCACCAAATGGTGAGGAAAAGGTAGATTGAGACAGCCATAAAAGCCAAAAAACTGGTCACGCTGTCACTGGAACTCCGAAGGCGTCCAATATGCACGCAGACATGTCCTGCTGCAGTAGACACAATGTCATTCCACGTTGTTGAGTCACTTTTACAATAGTTTTGTACTCTCACATGCCCCGTGCGGTGTGCGTAGAATGCTACATACATACGTAGGTACGTACATGTCGTGACTCTTGTACCCCACGGGGACCACTGCCATGATTTCTTCCTCGGAGGTGTTCCTGACAGCCCCATTCTTGTAGCTGTCCGCCTCGTCGGGCACGTCACGGAAGGCCACAGTCTTACGGTACTTCGTGGGGCTCGACGTGGTGGATCCTCCATTCGAGTGCTGCGGTACAAAGACATCCGTTAGCTGGCGTGCTGGGCGTTGAGTCAACAAGTACTCTCACGTACGTACGTGGAAGGCTAGACAGACATGCTCCCCACGGACTACTCTGAAGCTTCTGGACCAATTCCTTGCCAACTCAGTACCTGATAGTATTCCTTGACTGGCGAGTTCGGCAGAAAGCCGCTGTCTGACTCGTAGTCCAGGTTGTCCACGGAGGTCGACGGCCTCATCCTCCTCGCTCTCCTGCTCGCTCTGGGACTTGATGCTGTGACTGCAGCAGACCGGGCTGCTGGACGCGAAGACCATGAAGACACTTTGCGACAATCTTCCATGGACATGGAGTTCTGACGTGACAGCGACGGTGAAGCGTGACGTGACGACCGCGGCCGACGCAGCCACGAGGACTCGTGGCCAGAAGACTGAACAAAATATAACATAGAGATGATGCAAATGTGACAACGACTAGAGATCTAAATTTTAGGTTGTGTAGCACTGCATTTACTCCTCATAAGCCTGAGCTCCTTGCCTGCGAGTCATTCACCACGTAGTTGCCCAGCACGGCGCTGCTGGCTGACGTCTCCAGTGACGTGTGGATCTTTTCCACCTTGCCAGTGCGATCATTGAAGAAGAAGACATCATGGCCCATGAAGAGTTTGTCGTAGCGAAGAGTCATTCTTCGGGCAGGATCGCGGGTGCGAACCTCCTTCATGAATTTGATCAGCTCATGACGATGCTCGCGAACCTTCATGGCAGAAAATCGACAGTTGCCACGAACACTTCTTCTGACTGCTGGTGTAGCTCACCTTCCTGGAGAAGTCTTCAGAGATGTAGATGTTACTCCCCTTGAGGAGTCTGGCCTTCCTCAGGATCTCCTCCTTGTCCCTGTAGTTGACGATGCAGAGCTGGATGGGCTTGTGTCCCCGGAAGTCTGGTCCGTGCCAGATTCGAGCAATGCGGTTCATGGGGATCTCGCGCGAAATGTGCAGCTTCTTGTGCAGCACCTCTTTCACCTGCAGCATGTGAGAAACTATTGCCACAGTTGGCAAATCAGGCAATGATAGCAGCAACTGTACCTTGTCCTGCGTCACCAAGGGATCCTCCTCGTGGCTCTCGGAACAAGGAATCCCGTAGATGACCAAATTGTTCTTCCAGCTCTTGTCAATCTCGTACAGCCTATCCTGGATGTCGTTGTAAGCCGCTGCCAGTCCGTCGATCTTGGACCTGATGGACTCGTCCAGTGCCTTCTTGCTGTCCGTGCCGTTCATGTTCCGTCTGATCTCCCCCAGCTCGGCCCTGAAGTCCTCGGTGAGCCTGGCATTCTCCTCGAGCTGCCTGCGAAGCTCTTCGATGTCTTGCTGCTGTTGGTGGATGAGCTCATTTTGTCTGTCGATGAGGTCTCGAATGGACGATGGCTTGAGCTCCCCTTTCTCAACACTGAAGACACTCAATTGCAGATTGTGTCATTAACGCATTAAGGCAGTACTTACCTCTCTCCCGCCGGCACCGGCCCATTCATCATCTCGTTAAGGGGTGCTGCCTGAACACCATTATTGGTGGCCTCGCCGCAATGAGGCTTTCTCTGGAGTGCCATGATCGATGCAGCTTCCTCCTTCTTGGCCTTATCAACGTCGCCACCCTTCTGATGGCGTCTATTGTAATTTTTCATGACCTCACTGCGATCGGCGGCGGTGACGACGGCACCTCTTGTATCGTCGTCATCCTCACCGAGTGGAGCTGAGGAATGCCGTCGAGAGGAGGACAAACAAGCCTTCTTCCCAGTAATTCTTGCATTAAAAAAAAACCTTGGCCGCCGCAGGTTTTAAGTGGGACAAACACAACCCTTCCCTGCCGTCTATGTACTGGCGCGCCACGGCCACGGAGGAGAAGGCGGAGAGAAGGCCAAACTTGGCGAAGACAAGAGAGAAGGGGAGGGAAAGAAAAGCCTTCGTGCCATAATCAGGCATGGGGGGTTCGTGTCAGAAAGTGGAGGGAGTCGGAGCCAAGATGGCTGTGGAAGGCTCCAATGCCAAATCGCGGTCCAGCGTGCAACAACACGAGAATGAAAAGCTGTGCAAATGAGCGGAGTCTGGAGTGCCACTGATTCTGGCTGTTGCCGTGCAACCAAAACTGCCAGATTTATGCTACGGCAGAATGCAGATACATATTTTACGGCTTAAGACCAGCTCGCCAGAGCAGCAGACAAACTTTTTCACCAAAGAGAGTGAAAGCTCCATTCCACAGCACGCACGCAGTTACAATTTCCCTTTCCTCCGGCCGCAGACACGCAGGAGGCGAGCAAGAAGAATTAAGCCTGGCAGAAGAAGACATGACCGATGTCGTCTGGGCCCAGAAACATGTGCACATTTGGGGATCTGCGGGGCAGAGGAGAGCGGAGCTGGCATGCGAACTCGTGCAAAGGCACGCACCCCGTCAGCCGGGTGCAGGCCTTGGTGGCCTTGGTGGCCTTGGTGGCCTTGGTGGCCTGCCACCACACTGACAGACACAGCACGCACGTCGTGCACGAAAGCGCTACCGCCACTTGGCGAAGCCCCACAGATACATTATTAGCATTAGTAAATGCAAACAACTCGTAGATGGGCGAGTGCACGAAAGAGCAAATCAGCGGGAGGTTGTGTCGCATCTTGGAGACTCACACTGTGCAGGACGTTGGTACAATCATACTCTAATCATATGAATGCACTTTGTTCTTATGCAATAATGACCTTGAGTGGCGTGGCGCAAGCAGTGCACGCATAACACTGCGCTGAAGCAATAAGAATACTCCTCCCGCAAATTTGGCCTGACTTTTGTGGCTCTGTCTGAGGAGACACGACCGGTGGTGTCCTTGCTGCCAATTTGACGGCCAAGAAGGCCACCCATCATCTTCCACTCGAAAAGTTTTCTCTCCTCCTCCCACCAAGGTTTTATGTTTTTTATGTTTGTTCTTGGTTGCGCTGCTGAGTGCTTTTCATCATGCGACGATCACAGTAACTATGGCCTTGAGAACAAGGCGCCGACGCCGGGGGAGCGCCACGAGGACGCGGCGACGATCGATCACAATGACTATATTTATACGGAGCGACAGCCAGAGGAAAAAATGCTGCGACTTCAACCACCGCCAGATGACGGCGGACGCCGGCCTGGACTCGGAGGTGGGCACCTCGTGCGTGTCATCAACCGGACGGACTCGGACGCATAAATTGGCTCAGTGGGAAAGTTAATAATTATAGCGGGGGCTGCAAGCAAGTCCAAGAAAATTTTCTTGCGTTGAAGCTTGGGGAGGGTTCCATAGGAGTAAGAGAAGGCTTGACTTTGGCTGCTGAACCCTGCATCTGACTAAAGCAGACCTTTTTCCATTTGGTGCTTGGTACACTCGTTTGCAGGGTGGCTACAGGTATGGCATACAGCGGTCGCCGCTTAATGTGTCAGTGCCGATTCGTGAGTGAAGGAACTTTTCACCGGGTCAAAGTCAGCACTTCAATCAAGAAGAAAACCTCCGAAATGAGAAAATTGGCGGGACAAAAAGACGCTCTCAAATCCAAATAAACGTGATGGATGAAAGCATAAAGAAGAACGATCAGATAGCAGGGAGACGCTGGGGGTGGTGGAGGCCACGGCGAGGCTGTGGAGGATGGTGAGACCAGTCAAGTCGGTGGATCATATGGCTCTTTTTTAACATTGATTGTTCCCATGTCATTGTCGATTGAGCTGTAGCAAATTGTTGCAAAATGTGCACACTTGAAATTGCCGAAAGTTCTATCTCCCCTTCATGCGTCCTTGGCCCGAGCGTGGCACAATAACCAGTGACCACTGTGTGAGAAGACGGAACTTCCTGATGGATGATTTTTCTGTCCAACTTTTCGGTGCAACTGCCTTAAACTGTATTCTCTTCATAGTTGAACTGCGTGTGTCCGTGGTAACGGGAGTGTGTATGCATTGGTGCTACACTTGCAGCTGCATCAGGATGGTGTTTCAAGGCGATTTCAGTGGACGAGGGAAGCAGTCGTCAGTGTCACCCCCATCTCTATTGCCTAACCTCTGCACAGGTGGAGACTGGGACGCCCTCCTCCCTGGTCGTGTCCACCGAGGATGGATCTGAGCAACGTGACGGTTATTAAGTGGAGGCAGCTTCTCATGTTCAATAAGCTTCTTTCAAAACTTTCGATATTCTATAGTCAAGGTCTTAGCAAGCATGACAGTCTCAACGTCACTCCAGTCCCTGGAAGGCGTCGCCCAAGAAGCCTGCGCAACTTTTTGTCTTAGCTTCAGGCAGCTTCGGGGACCATAAATTGGTCAATCGGGCCTCAAATCATCGTTGAAAGGTTTGCATAAGCTTGATCGTCCTTGGCAGAGCCCCGGTTGCCATCACTGAGACGGCCAAGCCCATTGTTGACCCGGGCAGAGTCCAGAGAAAGCGTGCCTAACATGTCCAACTGTGGCAGGTCTACTGAGAAGGCACTGGAGGGCTGTTCCAAACATTCATCTCCGGTGTCACTGAGGGGTGTTAAAGCCGCCAAAATTGAAGTGTGCTGCTACGTGTGCCCTTCGTTCTCCTCCCTGTTGTCGTCCTTGTCTTCCTCCTCCCTGTTGTCGTCCGTGTCCTCCCTCCCCTCCTTCACTCTCCTCATGCTTTGAGGGGAGGCACCTCAACTGCCGATCTTCTCAGCTTCTTTTCGGACTCTTTGCCCTTTGCTTCTTCATCGCGTCACATCGTGCATGTGAAAGGTGTTGCACAGTCCTTCCCGTGGAAAAGTTTGTCCAGCGTGAGACATCACCTCAGCTCCGTACTCAAATGTGTAGAGCGTGCAGATGTGTTTCTTGGGCACGATGTTGAGTACAGAGGTGCAAAGTCAAGGCTGCCCATTTTGGTGCTCGAGCGCTCAAAAGGAGGCCACCTGGAGGGTGCCAGAGAGACTTCCAATTTGACTTTTTCAGGGGGTCAAAGTGGATGAAAGTGCCTGAAATTTCATGGGGCAATCTTACCCCACCCCCAGGTCCGCCATGTCCTAGGGGGATTCACTCCCCAGGCCCTCCAGCGCCGGGCACAAGCACACAAAAGTCCCGTGTTCAGGGTGAGAGATTGCAAGGTGCTGTGAAGCTACGAAAAGAGAGCGAGAGAGTGAGACTGGGACATGTAAACAAAACTCATCGGGACTCTCAACCCCGACAACGACTGCAACTGTCGAATTATCGAGATGCATCTGGCTTGCCAGGCCCCCCTCTCCAGGTGGCCTCCTCTTGAGCAAAAGCAGCCCCCAAAAGTGACGGAAATGACCCAAATCTCGACAGACACTCACACACACACACACACACACACACACACAGACAGAGAACATAAAAATAGATGCGTATGTAGTCGAATTGTCTGTACTGAAGGCTAAGCTACATACGCCATTACTACATCAATGGTCCAGTCTGTCACATATCGACGCACGCACAGACACAGTATATATAGTCCTAGCGCTTCATATAGATAGATTGCTGAGAGGTATAAGATTATGTGTCTTGAAATTGCATGTTGTGTGCTTTTGCGTCTGCCCCGTGTACACACGTTGAGTCATTTTTGAAACTTGTTTGCCAGGATGAAGCCACGCAAGAGTGACAGTCAGCATGGCCCCTTTGACCAAGGACAACATCGTCAGCAACACGACGACACCAGCTTTGAAGGAAACTTCTTCAAGAACTTCTACTTCTCCCAAGGAGACTACACCATGGCCAAGAGGGAGGAGGCCACGGAGGAGAAGAAGGCAATCGTCAGGAACAATGACTGCAAGGAGGCCGAGGATGTGAACCTGACGAAAATGGGCGTCGACCGTCAGCAACAGCACGAGGAAAGGAAACTTGACGTAAAAGAAGGATCTGCGATGGAGGTGACCCCGAATCACAAAGAGGAATTATCAGAGAAAAAGGAGACCAAGACAAAGCTGGACACAGATCCAGAAGTCAATGATGTATCTGAAGAAGCAGCCAAGGGAGGATCTGAACAAACCCAAGGTGGACATCCAGAAGCGAAGGAGGCTACAGCGGCCAAGTTGACAGAAGAGGTGGTCAGTGAACAAGATGGTGACATTGAACTTTATGACAGGAAATATGCACATGATCAGACAAGTCCAGCTCCTGAAGACTTTTCTCCTCCCTTGAACATCCCAAGCACTTTTGACAAGAGTGAGGACAAGCTGTTACTGAAGAAATCCTGGAGCGAGGAAGCCAACCTCTCGGCTATCATGCAAAGTCACAAGATTGCGACTTCCAGCTCTGAGCAGGATGTTACAGACGAGTACCATAATGACTTGGGCCTGAGCATGGAGCACGGTGTCAGTCCACCGGGGGACGAGTTCGACGTGGAGAAGGTTGTGGGCAGCCTAGATCACTCCAGGGAAGATGTGCTGAGGAGCTTCGAGGCGCCCAAAGACTTGGACTCCATGTTGAGGTCCAAGACTGCTTCCTGCAGCAAGAAGTCGTCAACCCAGAATGACAACACTGATAACGAAGAGAGAGCTTGGAAGAGTATCACGCACTGCAAGAGCGACTTGCAAGGATGGAAAATGTAGGCACGTCAATTTCGCATAAGTCATGCAAAGAAGTGTTGATGAAGTACCTTAAGCTCACAAAGTACACCTACGCTCCCCACGAGCCATTTGTAGCATTGTGCACTAGGATGAGCAGCTGCTAAAGATAAAAATGCCAGTTAAAAACACAGTTGCTTGCTTGCAACTGGTCTTGGGTTCAACACCTGCCTGAAAATACACTCCAACCAGGAATGATGTACAGCTGTCTTTGTGAGAATACCCATGAGGCCCAGCCAAACACACTGAATTTATTACACTCGTACGCGTTGAAAAAGGAAAAAAAAATGTGCGCAATATGTACACACCACTTTACGAAGTCCCCGACGAACAGGTTCACGCCCGTTGTGCGCATGTTCCTCAAAAGTGATCGCCTGTGATGTTCGGCATTGGACACTAGACACACGCAGGCACATCATGCATACCACGTCTCTTGAGCAGAGACACAGGCAAGGAAAAAGTTGGCTGAGGTTTTTCACGGACACTTGACAAACATGGCTGGCACTTTGTTTTCGGAGGCATGAAATTTTCACAGGACCAGTCAAAGTATCACTTTTTGCATAGCGGTTTTGGCAATTTCTTCCACTTTCTTTTCCTGGTTTCTGAAGAGATTGAGTCGTAGTCATACCATGCGCACAGTAGGAGCCGCTTATTAGAACACCGGATGTACGTCAGAACCGTCCGCATATAAGAACAGCTTTCTCAAGAACAGAATCAAAGTGCGCTTTACGTGATGAATTGAATAAAAAATGAATTTTGAGAAATTCAAAATCCAAAGATGAATAAGATGAGCCTGGACAAAGAAACTGAAGGCAAAAAACAGCAACTCCTTTCACTTTCAAGGCATAATGACTTGACGAGAGAGACTTTATTAGTCTGGTCTCAAGTACACGACTGCTACTGTAACATTTAAAGCGGACTGGAATGATGTTGTCAAAGACGAATGGTTAAAAACATAGGCCTTCGGTGTGGAAGAAGACATTCCGGGATACAACATAAAAAGCAAGCTGGCGATAAAGTTTGAGACAGGCAGACAGGGAATACAGGTGTAACACCCTGTAGCATCCTCGCAGGACTTCTTTCGGCAGATACAAGGGTGTGTGTGCTGCCCATGGTGGCAACTTTCGTTGGCGTCCAGCGTCTCCATGATCTGCAGTGCAAAGAGGTTGGACGCCCTCAAATGCCATTCAGACACACAGGCCGTGGACACGTCAGAGTAGGAGCCCACGGAGAGGAGGAGGAAGACTCGTGCTGAACACGCAGCTTACTCCATCGTCGTCCCTTAGCAAACTTGGTCCTGCTCTCCCGTGGAAGGCCAGTCCGGATGAGATCGAGCTGCACAGCAAGGTCCGTTGATGCCCAAGACGGTTGGGCCTGATGATGCAGCACAAAAGACTCTGAATGCCGGACACCACGAGGCCGTGCAACAGTGACCTGTGTGGTGGTTCTTGACGCCGTTCAATCACAGCAAAAGGCTTCTTCGGTGGACTTGTCGAACCTGCGGTCGGGTGCAAGACGGTCTCTGAGGAGAGCCTTTGCTCGCAGCAGAATGGGGAGTGAGTCTCCGAGACCATCTCCGTTGCTATGTCTAGATGCTTCTTCACCCCTCCGTCTCTTCTTCCTCCTGGTCCTTCGACTCCTTGGCACATCAAATCTTTGAGTACTGGACTCTCTCCCCGTGGACGGCCGACACCGTGGCTGCCACGACCCCTTGGCAGGTATCGTCACCGTACCGCTCCTTGAAGCATTGGAAGAATCAATTCAGTAGAAAGAAGATGTCTGGAAGTTACTTGTAATAAATTCACCTATTAAGTTTGCCTTCATTCTTGAAAGAACAAAGTTACCAGTGAACTCTTAGAAATCCTCTCACATATGGAAGATTGAGTCAGGAGCAACAAGGTTACACGAGAACTCGTGCAAGATCTACATCCAATATTGATAGGCAAATTCGACGCATCGGAGACGCCAGGAGGAAAGAAGACATCGTCGAGTCCCCGAGGGCGAAGGAGGTGGAACTGCTCTTCTCCACAATAGTCAGACCAGAAAAGTCCAGCACATATCTTGCCTGGACGTGCACAGAACACCTCTTAGAGTAACATGAACAAACTACGATATTGCCTACAGACTGTTTATTCACCTTTCTTCCGTCAAAATGAACAAAAACATTCGTTTGGTTATGACCTAACCAAAAGGACAGTTCAAAATCACATACCAGACTCAGTCGTCCCTCACTCTGTTGCCCCACAACGAGGTACGCCTGATGCCGACGGTCGGCCTGGCAATTGAGGAGAAGGGGAACTGGTTGAGGTCGATCCTACCGCCCAATCGCCGACGCAGTTCCTTGAAGGCGGCATCTTTCATAACGCCGAAGACGTTGAGGTATCGCAGCGACTGACTCTCGGCCGCCGCCAAGTACGCCACTGGGGTGATGGAGTAGCAGCGGGAGGTGCTCAGGGACTCCAGTCTGGTCAGGTTCGTCAAGATGACGTGTATAACTTTGCCTGTGAGGCGTACAGCATCGGAGACATCGAGTTCCAGCAAACGTGGACATCTGCGAGTCAGGGTCACGACGAGACTGTCTTGCAGCGTGTCTCTACATCCAGATAAATTCAGCCGCTCCATGCTCGAGTTGACGTTCCTGCATACCGCCTCGACAGAGGCAGCGTCCAGGTTGGTCCAGGCGAGGTTCAGCTCTTTCAGTTGGGAGCAGGTCTGCAGCAAGTGGGTGACCTCAGCAGCAGTCACGCCACTGCACATGGCGAGGTGAAGCACGCTCAGGTTCGAGTTCTGCGACACCAGACTGAGCGACCGGGATGACAGCTTCAGGCTTTCCATGGACAGTTTGACAAGTCGTTGGCAGGAGCCCAGGACAAGATCTAAATCTGACAGTGCCAGGTCGGACACGCTCAAGTCCAGGAACTGAAGCTTGCTGCTGATCAACTTGGACGGCTTCAGGAAAACCGGAGATGTGAAGGAGGCCTTGGCGCAACGAAGATAGGTCACTCCACGAAGGAGCAAAAGCCCCAGCACCCCCGGAGGTAACCTGCGGCCTCCGAGGTCGACTCGCCGCCAGAAGACCTCGTCACGAGCCAGCCTTGAGAAGCGGCGGCAGGTGAGCGCCATGTGCGCCAGGACCCTCTTGGGGAGCCAGTGCAAGATTTGGATGACCAACTCGTCAGGCAGTGACGCAAAGTAGCTGGGACCCGCGGTGGACGGCCGCGACTGAACTCGCGGTTCGGGCTTCTTGAAGGAGAAGACCGGCGAAGGCTCTGCGTACTTTTTGCCTGGCAGGTTTTTCCGCCTTCCCGAAGATGATCCGGCGTCTCCTTCTTCATCCAGCCTGTGTAGTCCGAGTGCCATTAGCTCGTCGTCCGTCTCGTCCAGGGCCGGCGTCTTCTTGCGGCGCCGTTCGGGGGACTCGGACGGGACCACCTGGACCTGCTTGGCCTCATTGCTCTTGTCTGCCAGCGCCAGGCGGGAGCGCTTGGAGGCGGGGGGGACCACGAAGGACCCGTCGCCGTCGAAACTCTTCCTGGGGACAACTTTTCTCCCCTCCATCTTCAACGGAGACGAAGACAGACTGAAGAGCAACAGATCTTCGTTTTCCCGCGATGTTTTTTCCGCCCGGTCAATTTAAGGCCAAGCCAGGCCAGGCTGCATCGCAATAATCAGACGAAGATCACCAAACCTAGGCATATCATCCGCCCACCAGTGAGATCAGGGATGTTCTTGTTGGCGCTCCAGAGACTCCGGTCACTCAGGGATGGATCCGGCTGGCGCTGGAAGGCCGTGAGGTCAAGCTTGGCCGAGAAGAACGGCAGTCGGACCAAATGTGCGACCGAGAACCAGCTTATGGCAACGCCTGTCGTTTGTTTTGTTTTCGCCACTCATGGTTCTTGGCAGTTCTGACACGTCCGACCGAGCAAAGCAAGAAACAAAAGGGAAAGAAACGAAAAGGAATAGAAAACAGCATTTAGAAAAACATCTCACTCATCTTCATTGAAGTACACAGACTCAAGTGCTCGTTCATTCAGTCAGCATTTCAGCATCTGGGACTGAAGTGCAAATCTCCAGCTTTTGGGCTACTTCTGCGCTAAAAGTTGTGCCTTGCGCTCTCTATTTGGACTTACAGTCTGGAGACCTGAAGCCACCAGAATTGCTTTGTAATTCACAAGTATAATTTCTAAGGCCTGACGACAGTTTCAGGTGCTTTGTTTACTGTTGGTCTTGTGCTTTTGACTCACTCTCCTGCGCCTCCTGTGGCAGCCGTCTGGAAGAATCGCTAAGGTGGGAGTATCCTCTGTCGTCCGTCTGCTTAAACGCTCATCCATTGGCTCGAAGTCTTTTCACCCAGCGATCATGTCCAGGGTCTCGCCGGCAAAGTCGTCCTCGGCAGGTGAGAGAACACAGTCGTCGTAGGCGATCCGGGCATGTGGGACATGGACTTTTTCCTTCTTTGCCGCCAGACGAGGTCACCAAGCTCCAGCAACATCTCAGTCTCCTACGCGCGGAGTACGTCAAGCTACAAAGCCGCCAGCATGAGCTGGAGCGCGCGCTGGCCACGTGCCCCACCACCGCCGCCGACGGGAACGAGAGTTCCTTTGCCTCTAGGCTGCTGGAGACAGTGGCAGGACTCTTCAATCAAGAGAGCTACAGGTGAGCGACAGGTGTCTTGATGCTGGGTGACTTTTGTTTTGTCTATCTGTCACGTCACATCAGCGATCTCAAGGTGAGGCTGCCGGAGGGCGAGTTCTTCGCGCACAAGTTCGTGCTGGCAGCTCGCAGCGAAGTCTGGAGAGACTTGGTGTCCACCGGCGAGCTCGGTGAGACACACAGAGGATTTGCCATACATAGCCATCGTATCGTGGTGTTATATATACCCACACCACTTGTTCACAGATTGGCTCCACCTAGACGGCGGCGTCGGCCAAGCCCTGCTGCGCTGGTTGTACACCGACGAGCTGGAGATCCCTACCGGGGATACCGACTCTTCATTCACTTTGTCTTTGATGCGTGCGAGCAACGCCTTTCGTGTGCCTTCGCTGTTGCGCCGCTGCGAACAGAGTCTCACCTGCTCGGTCGAGGTGCGAAACTGCGTCCGCTTCTACGCCGTAGCCGACGAGATTGGTGCCGAGGGCCTGAAGCAGCACTGCTCGGAGTTGATAGCGGCCAACTGGGTACGATAGGAGTCTGTATTTAGTCGCACTCCCGTACACCTCCGTAAGGAGGTGACTTCAGTAGAAAGTCTGGTACGACGAAGAATTATTGACTTTTAGAACGACTTCACCAGCGAGGACTTTGTCCACTTAAATGCTACCCTTCTGTACAAGATGCTCAAGTCGAAGACGCGGTATCCTCTTCATGAAGCCATCAAGATCAGCAGGGAGGACGTCGTCTTCCTCTACCTCATCGAATTCAGCCAACAGGTAAGAAGAGATTATTGATACGAAGTTTTTGACATTTCTACCTCTGGTGTAAGATCTCTCTTCAAGGTTAGGAATCTTGTATTCATAGCTAGATTCCGACTGCAGAGCTGGGCATGATAATTGCACCGGACAGCATTTTATTCTTTTTTTTTTAAAAAAAAAAAAAAACAGTTGAAGTCCTCAGATGCCAGACAAATTGCAACTTGGGCTCGTATTGAAGTTGAACCTCTCATTGACACTTGATGCGAGGAGAAATCAAAATCTCACCTCTGGAAGCCTAAGTTATTTCCTCTTGAATTGAACTGCCGCCAGCGCCAGAATGTCTCGGACGTTTTGCGCCAGACGCTCTTGCGCCACAATGCCATGCGCCAGCTGCGCCATACTTACTGGGGACTGGATCTGAGCTGCCAGACATGGCTCAAACTTGAGCTTCTCCCGCACTGGGATGAGCAGAACATTTAAATTTGACATGTCCGGATTTCAGAGGGGTCATTTCCTAAATTTGGCATGGCAATGAGTAAGTGAAGTGCACGACCAAGACATCAAAAAGTAGCAAAGCTTTATTACAATTTTAGATGACAGTCAAGACTGTGCATAGCACCAGAGGCGGGAGAGATGGGTCAAAGACATAATATAACATCATAAAATCTCCAGCAGCATGTCACACAGTCCCTTTGTGTCATACCCTGCCGTCCTTACTTACGACACAAAAGCGCTGTGCCACATCAGAGGGCTTATCCATGGCCTGCAGCTGCTCAACAATCTCCTTCCTGAGCTTAGACATGTAGTCTTGGTTGGCCTCACTTGAGGATATGCAATTTTTCCACTGCTTAGGAAGTTCCACGAGGCCTAAAGTTCGCTTTCTGAAAGTTTCGTGATGCTAAGTTCAAGTAGCACAGCGCAATCAGAGAGTATTGGAGACATTACAGTTCCAAAGGAACTTTCCAATGCTGTGTACGATACATGGGGAATCACTCCTTCCCCAATGGGGCGAGTGAAAGTCACTGTGGCGAGAAGGTGTGACCTGAGTCTGAAATTGCCTGTTCATCACTGAGCACCAGTTATCAAGGAGAGCTGTCATGTTTCACTTGATCCCAAGTGGCAATTGGTCTCCTCCCCTCGTGCAACTGTTATGACCAGTTGTGTATGTTTACTGTGAGTCTCCAACGTCATCTTGTCACAAGTGCACTGCGGTAGGCAAAGCCAGGAGTACTCAGACAAGCTGCAATCAAAAGCATGCTGCTACTAGCCGTCGTCTGGCCGGCCGCTGTGGTCCGTTGCATCGTCCTCGAGCTCCTCGTCCCGTCCTCGTCCTTGAGCCCGTTGCACAGGTTTCCCTGACAGTAGCAGTAGGTGGTCCGGTGTCGCCTGAGGTGCTGACCCACAGCAGTGAAGCATCCACGGCGATAAACTCCCTCCTGCACACGTGTGACCGTCTGCCAGCCGTGACCCCTGCGATAAGTCTGGTAGGAGTAATCTTGCTGGGCGCAACCGCGAGTCGTCACCGACAGCGAGCCTACGACAAAAACGTCAGAGAAGCTTTCATCTCGCTGGTGGCTGCGTTACCATTGCGTGTATGTAGCCTGAAGGTCCTGGTCTCGCACAGCGTGGACAGAGGACAGTTGACTTCAAACATCTCGCGCTCCTCGAATTTCGAGCAGACTCTCTTTAGAGTGGAGTTGTCGGGAGTTTTCACAGAGCACTGGTAACACCTCACGGCCTCCACTGCTTGGACATGTCAGAAGAAAGCCATTTTACCTCGAGTGAAAAAGTTGCACAAGTTGTACTGTACCGTAGTGCTGACCTGCGGGCGAGAGAGCGATATCACAGGCTACTATGATAACGAAAAGCTTCATGCTTCGAGCTGCACCATCCTTCTTTCGACGCTTTTTCTTCATGCTGTCACGTCGTCACCTGGAAAGGAACCGTTTCATGACTGCCCATCAATACTGACGAGAGCCTCGATTGCACTTTGTTTTGGATGAGCATCCACAGAAGTGATCTCGTCCAAGTTCTCCAGTCAGTGTGACGCTGTCCTTCTTGAATGGGTTCGACTGATTGGATTTATTGGAGTGAATTGGGCTTCCACCAATCCAGTGTAGGGCTTCTCAATCAGAGATCCAGCATGTGGGTGAGTCTGCTTACCTCAACACTGTGGTTGTGTGCATGTGATTTAATCACGGATTCCCCTTTAAGTGTACTTGTAGTGCTGCACGTCTTCAAGTGCAGCAGCACTCGCAGCTCTTGCTTTGAAGACGCCCACTCCCCAGTGTCGCTCGTCAGTCGGTTCCATCCCAGTAGCAACGCATACACACATACGTGCGTGTCTGGCAGCGGCAGCAGCGCTTCCAGCCAACTTTCTCCAAAACGCTCGCTCTCCTCCACACTGGACTGGGTTTCTTTTTCCTGGGCTAGAAGACGACGACGACGGCGAGGAGCAGCAGGAGGAGAAGTGCGGATGTAGCGGATACAACATGTGGACACGCACGCACGCACGCGCGCACGCACTCACGCACGCACACACACACACACACGGTGTACTGCACGAGGTGTGGATGCGCTGCTTCTTCTATTTGTGCGCCCGGACGGACGTGCACGTGTGGTACCTGGACGCTATTCTCATACCGTAGACAGACGTACGTGATGTCGCACTTCAAGACATTGTGCGTGCACACGGTTTGGTAGGTGTCCCAGTCTGGCTCGATGGGGGAGCACCTTAACTCGCACACTGTAGCAGACGCAACAGCATTATGCATCTAAGATATATACATGTTTCCGGAGGAAAGTGTGCGGTACTGAAATGCTTATATATCATGAGAGGTGGCAGAGAGTATAGTTCTTTTCTAGTAGTTCGGAGTCGGTTACATAAATCACACACCTTGAATGTATAAAGTCGCGATATTAAAACGTATTCATAACCCAGAGGCGAGGATATTCTGCAGGGATTTGAAGGATAGACGCTGCGTACAGTATATACGTGGTGTACGCTTACGGTGCTACAGTAGTGAATGCTCTTAGAACGAATCATTTATTCTCTGGAAATTCGAAGTTGATATACGATAGCTGTAGCTATCGCAGCACACGCGTACCCATTCGTGCATGCCAAGAGACGTGAAATTACTTTCCTGCACTGACGTTCACTGAGGTGGGATTAGTGTAGTGCGTGGAGCGACAGTTTTGCAAAAGCTGCTTCCTCGTCAAGACGATTGCTTGTTTTGCATGCCTGAATGCATGCATGAAGCAGATTGTTGCTCACCTGCCCTCCTATGTACATGTTTACCTTGTCTACACCTCACAAAACAGATTCTTCTGCTTTGTGCCGCTCTAAGGATGCTGTCGCACACCACAAGCGTGCAGATTTAGGCACAGTCTACTTCGGTTGAGTGGGAAGTTATGTCAGTTTCAATGCTCCACTGCTTTGTGTTGCTTCTCGTCAGTGCAATGCTTTGAATTGCCACTTCCCAGAAGTAGGATATTTGACCCTGCAAATGCGGTCCAGTCTCACAATAACGAATTTTTCCCTGGTGACTGAGTTTTGGATGTGCAGTTGAGTCTCGCAATAACAATTTGGGTCGAGTCTCACAACAGCAACGTTTTCTATGCTGATCTGGCTTCACCACCCAATGCTGAGCACGAGGACTTTGATGCCCTCTTCATTTCTAAGAAGGTCAGGAGCAACACAAAGATGAAGGCGAGGAACAAGAGGAAAATGGCAGTGAACACAAGATGCAGAAACTCCAGAGGTGACGTTGAACGCCCATTTTTCTGGTCTACGGCAGTGCAAAAGTGCAGGTCTTTTCTGCACAGGGCAGTCAAATGCATGCGTGTCAGGAGCAGAGAAGCACTGAAAGCAGTTGAACATTTCCTCAACACTTAAAGCCTATGTAAACATCCATCTATGCACTGCACATGAGAATACTTTTGGGCGGATCAGACGCATCCCCGGTAGATGCGCACCCGATTTGGCCTTTCTCTCCAATGACCTCCACGCTGTAGCAACCGGAGCATTTATTGGGCGATGCGTGGAATCACCGTAGTCTCCAAGTCAACAGGAGGTATTTTTAAACAATTTCTTCCCTATGCTCTCAGACAACGTTTTAGGACTTCTTTTTTTTTAGAAAAATATTTGTCTCGTAAGGCAGAAACAACTTCTGTTCAGGAGTTCCCGAACTAGGGTACGCTTGCATCTGGTGGTGGGCGAGAGGATTTTTGGTGGTCCCCAAAGATGTCACGGACAAAAGGGAGGCCTTTTTTTCCGGTCCAGAATTCTGTGTCCCTCGTGTAATTCCGCGGACTTGCACATGGCGCGAGAACAGTGTTGGGAGTGAGATGTCAGTCGAATGAGTTGGGGAACCCCTGTTCTAGGGGGTGACCCTTTCTTCTAGTGAGCAAAGTGTCGCGCAATGACGAACTTTTCCCTGCTGTCAAGTGACTTCGTTATTGTGAGACTTGACTGTACAACACAATATACAATTTTTGTACATTCAACCACTGGAGCGGGTGGTGGAGCTGAGCTTGTAGGCAGACGTGTTTGTCTTTCACCAGACACCAAAGCGTCAACCGTGACATCGACTCGAGGGCAAAGTTGGTCGTGGTCTTGGTGCTCCAGGAGCAAAGCAGGTCAAGGTCGTAGAGGTCGACTTCAAAATGTCCACCTTTGTCTCATCCAGCGAAAAGGAAGGCAGAGACTTCTGCGGTGGTGACATTGGGAAGGCTCTGGACATTGGGAAGAAGGTTCTGGGCATTGGGAAGGCTGTAGACATTGGAAGGCCAAAATGCGCCCATGGAGTGAGGGTGCATGACAGCATGAGGAGAGCCAACTCTGCAAAGGTCGCTGAGGAGAAAGGAGGCGATAGTCAATTCCAAATTGGTTGAAAGTGGTGAGTCCAATATCAATTTTTCACCACAAGCACTGTTGATTTTGCGTCGTCATCAGTGCTGACGTACAGTGCACGCTGCACATTGGCTGGGTGTGGCCGCAGATTCTTCAAAGCCACAGTCAAGAGGACGTCTTCAACGTGAATGAGTCTGGACTCTTGACCATGGCCTTCCCAGCTCGTGGCTTCTCCATCAAGCAGAAGTGAACAATGTCCATGGTTTGCTCATAACGCATATAGCAAATGCTGTAAGGACGTAAATCAGGGGAGACACTTGCAACTATCTAAGAACTTTATGCTTTACATGCAATGATTGTACAAGCCAACTTGGACTCATCCATTTTACTCACACTACAAGAAGCACCGACAACGTTGGGAGAAAAAGTGATCTTGTTCTACACTGCACTGCACATAAGAGTGTAACCATCTTCTCACAAAAGCTCGGTGAGAGAATCGCACAGATCTTAGTGCAACATTAGGCAGCTCTTTCCTTCCATGTCTTTACAAACTATACAGACTCTCTCAAAATGTCATGCTTTTGAGTTGTATCTGACCTTTTCCGCAGCTGACACAGGTGTGCTTTTGCTTGAGTGCACTGGATGAGTTCAAGCTGGTCCAAGACGACGTTGACCACTGCTCACTTCAACTAGCGTCCTGGCCAAAAGTTCACAACTAATTTCAAGAGTCTCACCTTAACTTACGTACTAGCAGTGACTCTCGTGGAGCATTGACAAAAGAAACATTATCATCGTTTGGGTCAATTCATCAACTTAACCGTAGTGGGAGGATCTTGACGAAAATTGTTTGTTCTCCTTCCCACTTGACAAGCATCACGCAGTCCATGGGCATGAGTGTCATGAGGAACGTTGAGCTCGCCAACTTGAACAATATCACCATGGGGAAGCTTGACTCAGATGAAACAAAAGAGACGAGCCTTGTGCTAAGAGAGATTAATGTCTTAAACGTCATGCATCTCGTGCGTGAAGCCTGGGACCTCTTGTCACAGGCAACCATCGTCGTCAGCTGCTTGACGGAAGAAGGATTCAGGGCAGCGACAGAAAGATGACGAAGATGTTGACCATGAGCACCTTTTCCTACAGTGTCAATCGAGAAAGCCCTGATTGAGAACGACCAGCTAAATAAGCTGGAGACTGCACATGATGATCTCGAGGTCGTAGGGGAGCTCTGATCGGTCAGCTGCAACATCTGGATCGCATGATGAAGAAGAGGGCAAGATCCCTGAGTCAAGCAGACAAGAGATAATAGGCTTGTTTGATTCTAGGAGAATTTTTATGCAACTTTTCATATAATATAGGAAGGAATAGTTTGTTTGGTCAGGGTGTCAAACTGCAAACTAAAGTAAGGTTTTCGTTTTTGCGAGAAAAAAAAGTAAAAATATAGGCATTAAAGAGTCTTTATATTGATATACTGCACCACTTTTAGGGCACAGTTAGCTCAAGTGGGGTTTTGGGATACGTGGGACACAAAGTGTGACCTTGGCAACCAGCTTAACCGAAGTACACTGTACAGTACAGTCTGTACCATATATAGTATGTATGTGCAATGTGCACGGCACGGTAGACGAATATTTGTATAAACATCTCACTTGGTCGCTTTTGCTCCCTTAATCCCAACCTTGTACTTTGCTGGCATGGTGGCGTGTCTCGTCAGCCTTCCTCCCACTATTTCGTCGTCAATCTTTCCTCCATCATGATCTCGTACTGCTTCATCCAGTTCGACACCGGCGTGAACAGCACAGTTGACGGCCGAGTTTTGCGGAAATCGGCCAGACAGGCCGTCACTGGGCTTTTTCTTGGCGGAGGCCTTCGAGTGATCCTCATTCAACTGGGCTTCGATGTCTTCCAGCCTGAAAATATTCAGCGTGGCATTTATGGCACCTGCAGGACTGGCTGCGGTTCGTTGTGGGGCTCTCACTTGTTGCATCTGGCCTGGGAATGGTCCCCGGCGCCCATTCCATGGTCGTCGTGGTCGGGCGGCAGAGCAACGACGACGGCGGGGTGGTCGAAGCCGTGAACCGGCTGCGGCCGCCGCCGCGCCACCGACCCCATCCGGAGGTCGCACGCGGATAAGGCTGGGTGCAACGGAAAGGTTGGTCCGCAGCCTTCGTCCGTCAGACAACTGGTGCTGCGGGCAGACGTCATTATGGCGTGCCAGCTGGAGTCCGCCGGAGACAACCAACCTAGTTGGCATAGACGTATTGTGGGATTCATAAGTCCGGACTAAGGATGCTGTCCCTGCTGTCCTGCTCATGAGTGGAAGTGCGAGTCCTTCTTGTACCAGTGCTTAGTGCACGTACTGTCATACGAGGAGCACTTATGTCCTCATCGTGAAGGTGATGTATTTTAATTAGCTCACCAGGTAGAATGTGTACATCAGCTTTCCCTGGAGGCGATGAAAGAAAAAGCTTAGTGGGAAAGCTCTCGAAGTAATTTAAAACTTTCTTAGTTACTACTTACTACTCGTCCTCTCTGATCTCCCATGTTCCTAACCAAGTCTCATCCTCTGTAGTTTTAAGGGAAAGTTGACGTCACCTCATGCTTTGAGCGTCCCCTCCTCCCCTTACCAGACTGCTATTTTACGTATACACTACATATTTTTTGTTACCATCTCTCTTGTTCTTCTCTGCTCCCCTGGATCTCACTCTGGTAGACTTTGACCTCCTGCGTCTGTTGTTTGGTGGAAATTGTGGCTGCGGTGGCTTCAGCTTCGTATCTGCTGTAGGAGGAGAAGGAGGAGGCTTCTCTTCCTCCTGAGTCCCAGGCTCACTTAGGAAGAGACAATGAGAGGTACAGAGACGAAAATGCCAACGTTAGACTCAGCTGCATGTGCAATGCATACAGACGTATGTGCCATATAAACCACCATGTGTCAGCTCGGCTAGAAGTGTGCGTGTGGTCAGTCCGACTTTGTCGCCGGGGTGAATGCAGCAGAACAAGTGTCGACTTCACTTGCAGCAACACAGACACAGCTTAAAGCAGACTTTACAGCGTGAGCACAACGTGGGATTGTGGAGAGTTGCACTCAGTGAGCTGGTTTGGCTCAGTTTTGGGAAATGCGCCTGCAACATTGTTGGACTCCATGCCAAAGGTCCAGCTCGGTCAGACACAGAGGTAGCCCAAAGAATGGTCCTTCTGGAGCTGTGGTCCAAGCAGCCATAACTAGAGAACCAACTTATTTTTACTCGGGTTCCATCAGGCCTCGTGTAGATATCGATGATGCAGGTGCATTTTTGCAAAATTGCCAAAAACCCTTATGTTCCCCTCGATACATGCGTACGGACACACGTTGCAAGATCTCGTGAACAGCAGTGACACTTCTTTATGGTCCTGTGCAACGAGCAGTGGTCTATTTGGACCTAGAACGGTCGTCCTCGCATGCACTGCCTTAAAAGAAATTATACTCGAACTGAATGAGCAAGTAATGTTTGTGTGTGCAGTACGCACAGGCTAAGGGAGAGGCTTTCTCTCTCAGTGGCCTATGTACACGTACCCTGCATTACCCACAGTACAGTGAGCATCGCAGTACAGTGCACCTAGAGTGAAGGCAGGCTTTGTTGTGCTGCGTGGAGGTATCCACATACATATGAGTAGCCTCATACATATGAGTAGCCTCCGAGTCATCACAACAGATGAAGTGTCAGATCCAATCACCGTGGGGCAATTGAACGGTCTCCATTAGGCGGAAGTGGAATGCGAATGCCAATATAAATGATCATTTCCTTCAGTTCCAATGAGGCCAACTCTTAGAGTACATTTGAGCTCCTTTCTTTGCTTTTCTAGTTCGATCGAGCCCAGTGCTGAGCTCGCTCTTGACGCAGCTTTTAAAGGCAACGTTGTTGTGCTCATTTCGCTGAAATGCATCCGAATGCGTCGTTCCGAATCGTGCTCGGAGATGATCCTCGTCTGCACGCTGGTGCCGCACCAATGGTGCCTGCCTGCCTGCACTGCCGGTACTACGCATTGTGCCAATGTCAGTGCTGCGTCCGACAGATAAGGAGTTGTCGTATGGTGCACACCACACCTGTTCCTACGCACGGTACATGATTGCCGGGTGCGCCATAAGTCGCTGCACACAGTTTTTGCCGTCCAGAAAATGCTGGCGGCGGTGTTCTGGTCAAAGTTAGACTTGGGGGTTATTAAATATCAATTGATCCTCAATTAGTTTTATCCTTCAATATCAAATTTGAGCTCTCTATGATGAACGAGGCCTTGTCTGCGGCCTAATGCGGGAGGACGACAGTGCTCTTGCCGTTGTGGTCAATCCTGAGAATGCTGTCATTCGTCAAGCAGCTGTTAAGATATGCTGTCTGCTCTTGGAGGAGAGTCAATTATACGTATGAAAAAAAAAAGTCAGCTATTTGGTGTTGATTTTGATGAATCTTAATCTCACTGTAGTGACTGAAAATTGCAAACACTAGATAACCTGCCAAAATCCATCGTAGTTTAGACATCTTGCCTTAACTGTGTAAGCCCCTCCGAAAAGCAATCGAGCAAGCTGAAGCGTAGACTGGACTCAATGCCCAGAATTCCCATACAGCTTGCAGAAGTGTGCGAAAAATGCCCCCCCCCCCTCCTTCCAAATGTGTACAGATCTTCTTCCTACCATGGCTGTTTGCTCGTCCGGGGACTGAGTGGACTTGATTCCACCCTGCTGGCGTCATCACTGTTGGTCGAGCAGATGAGCAAGGGCACTGTTGTGACGTCGGACGTCTTCTGCTCCGAGCTCGTCATGACTGCAGATCCGCCGGCTGCCGCCGTCTCGCCCGTGGACGTTGCCAGGTTGCGTTGATCTTGCTCGCGAGGTCCGACACACCTACACCCTGGCGTCTCCTCCGTGCGACTGGCGACGGAGCCGCTTGGCAACCTGTTGCCCTCCCTGCTCTTTAATCCTCTGGCTCTCCACTTTCCCTATGGCCATCGCACTTCCCCATGAGCTTCCCTTCTCTCTTTCGATTCTGCCGCTCCCTTTCCGGACTTTCTACCTCCACGCCCATAATACCATTGTACCCGGCTCTGGATCCGTAGGCAGTGAAGCTCTACCATTTAGAGACTTTGGTCCATTAAGTTTGTATGGATGTGCATTAGGCACTTTAGGTAATTCATGTATGAACGTGCGTGACGTGCGCTGTACACACCTGCCTTCCGCCATCTTGTAAAAAAATGTGTCCAAATCAAGCGTCCACGCGCCAATATTGAAATAGCCCTGACATGGTTGTGCCTCCTCAGAGGGCCTGAGGGAGAGGGAGGGGAAAATCCTTTGATGTAAGTATCCCTCTAGTATTGGATGATTCATGTGACCTTGCTTCCTCATATTACGTATATATTACACGTCATTTAATAATATATACGTCGACCGTACCTGCATAGGCATTCGGGTCCATACGTCGGCAAGTACACTCGACGGTGTTGGTCGTACTTTCACGCGGGCGTGGGTGATTGGAGGGCCTCGAGAGTGAAATTGGTCCACTAAACGTCCCGGGAGAAATGGTGTGAGCAGCTCTCGCAGCTGGTCTGCCCAACCACTTGTGTCACCTAAGGCATTATAGAGATGGATTTTAGCGCTCCAAACGAAGCATTCAGGTCTGTGGAGTGCCCGTTCCAAGCAAGCAGTTGGATTGCGTTCCTCTGTCAGGTGCTGGAGAAGATTGATTGGGCGTTAACACTTTTATTCAAAGACTTCTCTGCAATTCGGCCTAGCTTAAGGACAGGCCAGGGCTCCTAAGAAGTCTACGCAGAGAGCGATAAGACTTCTTCTTCGTCAACCAATGCGTCGTGCCTATGTACTGGACCAGCTATGAGAGTGGTTTGGACACGTATTGCTTCTTCTGTATTTGCTCATATCTTTCTTTTCTTATTTACCGAGAACACACCCAGTTGGCTCGTATAACTGTTTGAACATGGATTTTTTTTTTCAGCTGCTATCAAAGGTCAACTCCTTGGACGACGCTGGCCGCCTGCCCCTGGACCTGGCGCTCTCCAGCAGCCAGTTCGACCTGGCCGACACCCTGCTGGAGCACCGCGCAGACGCAGACGCCAAGGATGTCAATGGCAGAACTCCCTTGCACTCAGCCATCCAAAGAGGCAAGAAAAAGAGAGAAAAAAACGAGGAGTCTTTTTTGGGGATGAGTCTGTGGCGCTACTTTCTTTTTCCCTCGCAGGAGACCAAAAGTCCTCGTTATTTCTCCTCGATCACGGCTGTGACGTCAATTCAGTGTTGGAAGACTCTTTAAATCATCCCTTGCACTTGTCCGTCGAAAATGAGGAGCTGCTGTCGGTCACGGAGAGGCTGATCGCGAGCGGGGCGCGCGTCAACCCGCAGAACAGAATGGGCCTGTAAGGATGCAGATTTGAGGGTGTTTGTTGGCTCGTTTTACATTGGACGCCGCGCATAAGGTGGAGGCGTCCTTGTAAGCGGACGACTGACGCAACTCAGTCGTCGCTGGTGACTGAAGGACCGTGATACTGATTTGCAGGACCCCGCTGCACCTGAGCATCGAGCGGGACAACCCCGAGGCGTTCGAGATGTTGTTGCACAACGGAGCGGAAACGTCGGCGTCTCTTTGCTCTGTAGAAGGATTTCCACCTCTCTGGTTTGCTCTCAAACAACTGGAGGACTCCGGCAAAAAAGAGTTCGCCGAGCGGCTGGTGGAGTTCGACGTCGATGGTGCTCTTAATGTACGTGTGCGGCATTATTCATGTATGCATTTCTCAACCACAGCATGGGAAAGGAAAGTTTGTTTCTGCTTAGTTTGTCGACTCTGACGGCAACGGACTGCTGCATAAATGCGCTCTCTCGGACATGGAGGCCGCCGGGATGTTCTTGGCCACGCAAGCCTCGAAGGCGTGGTACTTGGACCGCGCCAACTACGACGGCGTGACTGTTCTCCACCTGGCTTGCATGCGAGGGCTGGAGAAACTCACCAAGAGCCTGCTGTCTCTGGGCGCCAACGCAAACGTGCAATTGTTGGAGCACAGAAAAACACCTCTCCATTTGGCCGTAGAGAAAGGCAGAACAAACATCGTCGACGCCATCTTGAACTCAAACGTCTCGGCAGCTGATCTGAATCTCAGAGATGCCGATGACCTGACTGCGCTGGGACTGGCTCTGGCGTCCGGGGAACAGCACATCGCAGATGCTCTCTTGAAAAGTACGTACAGGTCAGCCTTGGAGGGGAGCAAAGCTGCCAACGACTTCTCGGGGTTCTTCAGTAGACGTCGAAGGCTCTGATGTCATAAATGGGCTCAGTAGATGCGACCACAATGTCGAATCAGCTCTACATAGCAGGACCGAGCTGTACTTGTTCCCATCGAATGTTGCGTAGCTACAAAACAAATGACTGTTGTTCCAGATGGAGCTGACGTCAACGTCGCTGACGGAGAGGGTCGCACGTTGCTTCACAAGACCATCGTGGACCAGAAGTCCAAGGGGGCCCTTTTCCTACTGAACAACGGAGCCGACGTCGAGTTGAGGTGCGTGTTACAGGGTGTCCATAAAGAACCTTTCCGGTTTTGTGGCCTTGTAGCTCCTATGTGAGATACTCTGTGACTGGTACCAGAGTGGGAGGTGAGCGTAACAGGGTTTTTTTTCGCCGCTAATTGGAAGAATTATTTAATTGGTGTCATTATGACCACACTGTTGGAAAGTCGCCGCCAGTTCTGCCATTTTCGTGATTTCGGACCCAATCCAACGAGGATGACAATTAACACTCCGTTCAGCTTCGTTGGACTGGCAGTTTTTTGGATCGCCTCAAGTCCGGAGTTGCTACGGACGTGAGTGCTGAACTTTCAGCAGTCTGTGGATTGTCTCTAGCACTTCAAGCGCAAAGTGAATACATAAACTTGCGCTATCCCTCCATTTGGCACCCAAAGAGTAACTCACAGCCGAGCTCCAAGCGCACAAAATGGAACTGGTTCTTCCTGGACATCCTGTACAGACTGTACAGACTGTACCTCAAAAACGCCCCCTGCAGAACTCGTCACGGTGAGACTCCGATCGAGCTCTCGGTGAGGAGCGGTCTGGCCGACGTGTTGGAGTGCCTGTGCCGCAAAGGTGCCGACATGAGTGCCGCCAGCGGCGGCGACTCGCCTCTCTGGATCGCTCTGACGGAGGACGACACCCACGAGCTCGCCAGCGTCCTTGTCAGGTAGGAAGAGCGTTGAGCTGATGACAGTCGTACTCCACTGACACTGTGTGTAACAGGTACGGCGTCGACACAGATGGGTGGGGCGAGGGACCAGATGGGTGCGAGCAGACTCTGCTTCATCGCGCTATCGACGAGAATCGCGAGGACTGCACCTGCTTCTTGATCCGGGCGGGGTGCGACCTCAACAGTCCTAGACGTCCCGGCCCCGATGGTCAGGGCGGAGAAGAAGCCAGAGATTTGGCCACACCCTTGCACCTCTGCTGTCAGTGGGGTCTCGAGCAAACGGTGACTTCGTTGCTTGAACATGGAGTCAATGTCAACTCTAAGGTGAGTGAGGTGGCTGCACATGGAATGGAAGTGCTTGTCCTCCAGGACGATGTTAAGTTGACCTGACCTGAACTTAGGACGTCGAGGGCAAGACTCCGCTCCATATCGCCATAGAGAACGACCACCGAGTACTGACTGACCTGCTGTTGAGCTCTTGCCAGTCCAGTTTGGACCTGACGGCCAGAGACAAGTCCGGTCTCACGCCGTTCGCCGTCGCCATGCACAGGAAGAGCATCGTTGCGGCCAAGGCGATTCTCACCATCGAGTCTCAGGCAAGCAAACCGCTGACATCTGTTATCCAATCAATAATACAAGTATGAAACTTCTTCCTTTAGGCTGCCGAGCAGTACGACAGCCGCGGCCGCAACTTCCTTCATTCGTCTGTGATGCGCTCTGACCTCGAGTCAGTTCTGTTCCTCTTGAGCGTGCACGTGGACGTCAACTCGAGGACGCAGGACCAAAACCTATTGACGCCGTTGTTGCTCGCGGTCCAGGTGGGCAGCGAACTCATTGTCAGAAACCTTCTACTGGCAGGAGCCTCAGGTGAGCAAGTTCTGTACAAACCAGTGCAAAACAGCCGTCTCGGCAAGATGCCAGAGGCAAAATGCCTCTTGCTCCTCTACTAAGGCTGTGCGACATCCCTGATTAATCGAGATCGCGATATTCGATATGTCGAGACCAGATATCGCCACATTCGACACCACACGCAAAATTAGAGTAGAGCAGTGCCTCAATCACCTGATATTTAGCATCTTTATTCCACAACTCCCAGGTTTTTGTGCAGGCGCACCATGGCAGACACATTTTCTGCCTCCACGGGTGTCCTGACGACCACGCTGCCTCTGAACAATCTTCGGGAAGGGGCACTTGATGCTGGGATGGCCAGAGACTTTCTGGCTGACATGGAAAGACCAGTTACGACCTCTGGGGATGGGACTCGGGATGGGGAGCCGGCCCGTGCATCTCATGGGCCGGCAAAAAGTATCGTACGCGACATCGCGATATATCGTTAGGTATCGCAGTATTCGATATTTCGCAAATAACGCGATATTCGATATCAGTGCGATAGATGGCACAGTCATCCTCCACCTTCTGGTTCTCCCCTATTCATTTCGACGCATCTGAAGGTGCTGCCCAAGACGCACTTGGGGTCGCCTTTGAGAAGAGCCTCTGCGCTGCATGGCGTCGAAAGGCCAGCCTGTGACTCTCTTCGGCATAATGCAGTGCAGTCAACGTTCGATGAAGTGACGATTCGGGATATGTTCTGAGTGCTTTTCGCAGTTCTCATGTCAAAACTCGAACGTCCTTTCCTCATTGGCGCGGCGATTCGCCGACCTCTCGGTGATCAACACCTTGTAGCTGGGCGCATGCCGACTGGTGCAGATGGCGTGCGTGGTAGCTCTTGAAGCCACCACTGAAGCAGCTGCTGACTTAATTTTGCTTGCAATCCGACCATTATTGAGTACGCACACATTGCTGCTGGACTTATCATTGTACGCATTTCCTTTAGTGGACGCTCGCAATGCTTGCGAACAGACCGCCCTGCACGTAGCCGCTGAGAACGACCTTCCCTCGATTGCGTCGGTCCTTCTGTCCAACTGCGTCGACACGGCAGCCGTGGACAACCGCGGCAACAACGCCCTTCACCTGGCCATCAAAGAGGGACATCTGGACGTCGTCAGAGTCCTGCTGACAGAGTCGCACATTGATGCGGAGGCTTTTAACCATAAGGGTGAGACTTATAGGCTCATTTCAGATTGGTCATGGACTCGTACATGTGGCCATCCTTCTAGGGCGAAACCCGCTCCACATTCTCGCGATCTTCGCCAAGGATAACGCTCCTACCATATTGGACCTTTTTCTCGAGTGCATGCCTCAATATCCCATAAACCAAGCCGACACAGAGGGGAACACGCGTAAGTTTGGTATTATTTACCTACCTACCTACCCAATATATCTAACGAACACAATGATATCGATCCCTCCTCGCAGCCTTATTACTAGCGTACACCAAAGGCAACGGCGGACTCTGTCGAGCGCTGGTCAAGTCAGGTGCTGCGTTGGGCACCACCAATCACGCGGGGATATCCATCTTCAACTACGCGGTCGCCACCAAGCAGCTCCTCTACGGGTTACTGGACTTCTTGGGACAGGAGCCCAAGTGGGGCGAGGGGGACAGCTGCCAGGAGTGCGGGGCCAAGTTTGGCATCACCACCCGGCGACACCACTGGTAAGGAGTGACTACACAGCTATTCTGACGCCTGTTGCACACTGTTTCTGTGTCTCTTCGTCAGCCGTCACTGCGGTCGTCTGTTGTGCTCGAAGTGCTCCGACAAGGACATGCCCATCGTGAAGTACAACTTGAGCAAGCCCGTGCGCGTGTGCGACGTCTGCTCGGACGTCCTCACCATCGGCCCTGGATTGGCTCGCTCCTGACTGGCATGAAGAACGGAAGTGAATAAGAAGAGCTAAGAAGGAAGAAAAGTGATCTTGGTCAGCAACTTCTTTCTTCTCCAGAAGGAAGAAACTTTTTACTGCGTAAGGTCGGAAGAGAATCGTGGCTGACGCAGAACACTTGCACGTGGAAACAGTGGCAGCGGTTGGGCCAAATAGTGAAATTTAATGCCTTTATGGCTGCGCAAAGTTATTCTCATGCTCCATAGATAGGAATAACAGAATATAATGCACATTTCCTCATTTGCGCGTGGAGAAGAGGTGCTCGAGAATCGTAAAGTAATCAAACTTAATGATGCGTTGCATTTTTCTTAGAAAAAAAGTTTCCTCTTGTGTGAAGTTTTCCCCCTTCCTCTCCCCCTGCACCCTGGCCTCGTTTGGCCGCCAGCAGACTACACCGCACCACTTCATCTATCCATCCATCAAAGCCTCCAACTATCCATCCTTTGGTCCGTCCCTTTGTCTGTCTGTCTGTCTGTCCGACTGTCTGTTTGTCTGTTTGTTTACCTGTCCGTTGCTCCATTTGTCTGTCTGTCTAACCCTTGTCCCACTGTCTGTCCGACCGTCTGTCTATTCGCCTGTCCGGTGGACCGTTTGTCTGTCTGACCGTCCGTTGGTCCGTTTGTCTGTCCGTTGGTTCGTTTGTCTGTCCGTTGGTTCTTTTGTCCATCTATCAATCCATGTAGGTATCTATTCACCCATCCAACCATTTACCCGTCTTTCTTTCTGTCTGTCTGTCTGTTTGTGTGTCTGTCTGTTCGCCTCTCTGTCTGTCTATTTGTGTGTCTGTCTGTTCGCCTCTCTGTCTGTCTGTTTGTGTGTCTGTCTGTTCGCCTCTCTGTCTGTCTGTCCGCCTGTTCGCCTCTCTGTCTGTCTGTCTGTCTGTTTGTCCGTCCATCCATCGTTCCAACCAGTCAACCAACGTTCCAACCATCCATCCTTCGAACCATCCATCCGTTAATCAATCCATCAATCCATCCAACCATCCATCTACCTATCTGCCTGCCCGTCCTTCCGTCTGTCTGTCTGTCTGTCTGTCTGTCCGTCTGTTGAAAGGACGCCCATCCTACCAAGCATCTATCTGGATCCGAGGCTCAGTGCTTGACTCAGCCTTCAACTTAGTGGTGAGGTGAGTCAGGAGGGACCCCGGGAAAATTGGTCTGCACTTCTGGGAAATAAAAATGACTCAGTCTCTGGAGCAGGGAAAATTTTTGCCTTATTAAAACCAGAGAAGTCGCCCGTGTGACGAAAGTGAAAAACCGATTCATTTATCAAGACAAAGACAAATAATAATCAGCAGTTCCTGGCTGTTCTCTGGCCCCTTGGCTCTTGGCGGCGGCTGGCAGCAATGGATGGCTGCTGGAGGTGGCGACGTCGACGACGCCGACGAGGGTGACGTCGTCGACGCCGGCGTCCACGAGGGTCTACCTCACACCCGCCATGATTGTCAGCGAGCTGAAGCAATTGTGCAACTCACGAAGGCGCCGTAAAATCCGACCAATTTCCTTCGGAATTTCGGTTGGTGCACAAAAACCAGGGGTTACGAGGCCGTAAAAGGCCATCGATCGCGTGGTTTGCTTCTTTTTTTACTGCCAAACATCTCTTTCGCGATCCCGGTGTCCGGACTCAAGGGGGTGCAGAAGAGGCTGGAGGGCTGGACGATGACGAGTGCAAAGCTTGAGACATCTTGCACCCTTAAACGGCCACTAATTGCTTGATCTAGTGGTTGTTTTCACTGCTGCAACTCGTCGCTCGCTGGCTCGCCCTCATTTTTCCCCCTCGTCGTCCACAAGTCGTGCTTCTCAGTGCAGAAAAGGCATTAGGAGAAATATCTTCTCCAGAATGTTGCTGTACGTACGTCAATGATCGGTGGTTCTGCGCAATGGGGAAAGTGCAATTTTGCAAACCGCTCAGCACAAGAATGTGCGCGCTGGAAGGAGCTGGAGCAGATCTTTGGCAAGTACCGAAAGTCCGGGCATGAAAAGCTTCCTGTGCTTCAAGCGTGACTCCATGCAAAAGCGCCGCCTTCCTCTGGCCCACGGACACGTCCTGCTCGGGCGAGGTCGTCAGCCAGGGTCTGAGAGATCACTCCAGACAGTCACGTGTCATCCCCCACCCCGGGCTGTGAGCGATGACTTTGGGCACGTCGATCCCGACGTTGGCCAGGTCGGAGCCACCGAGGACCAGGCCGAGGTGAGGGAGAACTTGGCCTGGCTCAGATGCACTATAAAGCATTCTTCTCCTTGACTGTGTCAGATGACTTCCGGTTCCGAGGTTGGCCAGGTCGGAGCCAGCCACTGCCTCGGCCACCGGCAGCCAGACCATGCCCAGCCAGCACACCTGCCGGGGAGGCCCGAGCAACTGCACCCTGCGCACTGCGGCCATGCTTAGTAGGCTGGCTCCAAAAGGTCAATTTTGTCTCCTGGGGGCGGAAAATTGGCCTTAGACATAGTCATGTAGCTGGTGCGAATCCACTCTCTTAAGTGAAGTCAATGTAAGTCAGGAGAAATATTGAACAAACATAGAGGGACAAGGCAAAAAATGTTGAAATAGACTTCGTTCACCAAAGCAGACTTGAATAAATTGTTTCTTCACCCTGTTTTTTGTGCTCCCTGCCTGCTTGTTCATCACTCACCTTATTTCATAACACTTTAACTTGAAAGTGCCCATAGTTGACTGGCCGGCCGGACTCCGCTCAAGCACCGGGGTCAAAGTTGACTTTTGCGAGTCAAAAGACCGTAGACATCAGCACATTTGGCATCTGCAGAACTTTGCCAACCCCTTCCAACACGTCCAAGTTATGCATCTACACTTAATAGACCTGGCCAGAGGGCTTCGGTCATAAAATGACTTGGAATTTTGAAATAGCACAGTAAAAAAGACAGTAAATATAACTACTGTATTACGCGTCAGCCTCGTCCGGACGAAGCGGAGGAAAATGGGGCACCTGATTGCTGGGTCATCACAGACGCTCCAACGCTTTCCCACCTGTGTATGAGACCCAGATATATTTATTTATCAAGTTGACAATTGCTGCAGCACTTTTCAGGAGTTCCCAAATCGCCTCCTCTCCATCATGCTAGAGCAAACAAATTACCGCAATTTCTGTCTGTACGACTCAGCTGACAAGAATCCCCCCTCTCCCTCTTCCCCCAGAATCCCTCAGCTGGCAATTTTTCGCACAGTCGTGACTGAGGAGCGCCGCTATAAATCATAGCTGCAACAAGAACTTTTGTGCAAATTCAATTTGAGCTGTGGCCCAGTCCATACGACGCCCGGAGGCACCGACGGGTGCACGGACGTCCGACCGCTCAGACACCCGGACGCCACAGGACTGCGGTTGAGTCCTCAAGTTTCGCTCTCCTGGGCATCTCGCTCGGTGTCTCTGTCTCTCAAAATGGCATTTGCAGCGGAGAAGAAGCTCTTTAAAGCAACAATTGGAGCATCCACAGGGTAAAAAACTTAACGACTGTAAGCGTGAAGCGTAAATCCCTCTGCCTTCGGCAGAAATGATTTAAAAGCCAATCATTTGCTGCCAAAATTGGAGTGAGGGAGCTGCTACGTCCAGGAGTGCGTGTTTGCATTGGTCGAAGGATGCCCGTCTGGAGTGATGGGTGCGCTGATCCCGTCGGGCTTGGACGTGAGGCTGTTGCGCAAGGCCCGTCCGGGACGGACAGACGGCGGGACAGACGGACAGATAGGTACAAGGAGGGACAGACAGGGGGACAGACAGAGGGACAGACAGAGGGACAGATAGAGGGACAGACGGACAAGCAGACGGACAGATAGGTACAAGGAGGGGCAGACAGAGGGACAGATAGATACACAGACGGACAGATAGATGCACAGACGGACAGGTACATACACAGACGGACAGACGGACAGACAAACAAACAGCATGATGTAGAGAAAAACAAAGCATGTCATTAAATGGCCGTCTATACCGTGCACAAATGAGTCTGTCTGCACACTCGACCACACTTCCAAAAAACATCTCCGTGCAGTTTTCACCGCTGCTACCGGGCCACAGTCAGTGTGGGCTGCGGCTGACAAAACAGTCTTTTAGTGGCAACTGGCAATTTTGGTGGCCGGTTTCACTTTCGTCACAGCCAACGTCCGTTTTAATGAAGATGGACTGGATTAAGTCAACAGCGCGCACGTGGAGACGCAGGAGGAAGAGGCGAGGGAGGCTGCGGCGGCCTCCGCGGCCTCCGCGGCGGCCGCCGCCGCCGCCAAGGGACGCCGTTAAGGTACACGCGACAAATTTCTTGCTGACGACGACGTGGAAGACGCTCAAAAGTGGCAACAGATTTGCCTGGCATAGATCATGAGCCCGAAGGCTCTGTTGAAGTACCGTAGCTCGCAAGAAGTGGCTGGAGAGGTTTGCGAAAAAAAAAGGCAAAAAATAAAAAAAGCCGGCGGTTTTTGCACCCACGAGGAAGAGGAAAGTGCACGGCCGAGTGAACAACGCGTGCAGCTTCTATGCTGATGATTTTTTACGACCGGCAAATGCGGGAGAAAGAAGAAGAAGCCCTTTAAGACGTCTTCGTCTGTAGACGCACTTTGTTCGTGCTGCCACTAAGTAGCGCTCTTAGTCCAATTAACGGGCCTGCTGCGCCGGGAATTATCCTCGTCTCAGGGAAAGAAGGAAGGAAAGAAGGAAAGAGAGAGGGAAAGAAGAAGGAGGAAGGGGCAAAAAGAGAAAAGTGCATTTATTTCGCCATGATCAAAAAGCCTTTTGCGCCATCTCTCCATGCCATATGCTTCTGATGGTGGGTGGCAATTTCGGGAGCGGTGCACTTTGGCGCGGAGGCAGAGGCAGAGGAAGTACTTCTGGCGGAGGGGGCTCTTCACAGCAGAGGCAGAGGCTTCGGGGACAGGCGGATGAGGATGGCTACAGTAGGGGCAGAGGCAGAGGCTTCAGGGACAGGCAGATGGGCTAGACATTTGGATGTCTAGAGTTGAGGCAGATTAGGATGGCTAGAGTAGAGGCAGATTTGGTGAGCTAGAGTACAGGCAGATTTGGTGAGCTAGAGTAGAGGCAGATTTGGTTAGCTAGAGTAGAGGCAGATTTGGTGAGCTAGAGTAGAGGCAGATTTGGTTAGCTAGAGTAGAGGCAGATTTGGTTAGCTAGAGTACAGGCAGATTTGGTGAGCTAGAGTACAGGCAGATTTGGTGAGCTAGAGTAGAGGCAGATTTGGTTAGCTAGAGTAGAGGCAGATTTGGTTAGCTAGAGTAGAGGCAGATTTG
>JAAUXU010011551.1_pt1 | contig 37377 bp, 31 predicted proteins | sample 7278151 | NCBI WGS metagenome assembly JAAUXU01 (sample SAMN14350113, study PRJNA611818) | marine sediment metagenome | isolation source: surface marine sediment (1.8m) | place: French Polynesia: Moorea | collected 2018-08 | reverse complement strand
CACACACGTACATATTTATGAATTTGCCACAGTGCTGCATGTACTAGCATGCACTGCATACACCTGGTGAACCAGTGTAGTCAGGGGGAGCTACATCTAGTCTGGCAGTACGTGTGTTGCCTCTGTCGTGTGGGTGCGTACGTGTGTGTGTGTGTGTGGCTGACCTGGGTTGTCCTAAATCCACAGAAGCCCAGTAGATTTTTTATTCACCACTTCTTTGAAGCCAAAACGTGGCCAAAACCCCTGCTTTTCGTGCATCTAAATTCTCCAATGGAGACCACAGAGAGGTGCAGAAGTGCCAGCTGGATGCTTGTTTACTTTCTCGCAGTATGAGCTACAAAGTGTGTCCAGGCCTGAGTTTTCGCAAGTTGAGCTCTACAGAGGCCGTTTTCTGCAAAGAGACTCTCAAATCAGTTCAATGATGACCATGATGCATGGATAGATTGTTTGCATTGAGAATGTGCGATATCCAAAATTACTCAATATCGCGATATTCGATACCGATTCTATACGTTGGAATGCAAGAGTGACTGCTTGCCATTTAGTTGAGGGTGACTGTTGATAGTTCAAACTTGTTGGACATTGAAATATTTCAGAATTTATAGGGAGGGTCGACCCAGGGGCTGCTGTGTTGGTGCTGTAGACATTCCAAGATCAGGACTGGCCCGTGGGCTGTTGCTGAGCCGAGTCGCTTATACGAACAACGGTTTCAAGAACAACCCTCGTATAAGAACAGATTTCTCAAGAAGGGAATCAAAATGTACTTTATGTGGTGAATTCCACCGCATATAAGAACACTCAGAGCCACTTAGAAGAATGGTTTTCACCCAAAATGGCGTCTACAAAACAGTAGAAACCTGCATAATTTTGAGAACTGCAAAATCCAAACATGAGTAACATGAGTTTGTACAAAAGAATTAAAGACAAAAACCATGAACTTCTTTCCTGCTCAAGGCATAATGACTTTATGAGTGGCATTTTGTGAGTCTTGTCTCAAGGCTCTGAGTATATGAAAACACTGCTATGTATCTTGTGTCGTCAACTATCATGAACGAGGTAAGGCCGCTCATGCGAACGTTTTGGCCTCGAACGGTGGTGTTCGTATAAGCGGTTTCTACTGTATCGCGATAAATTTTTGGTTATGCGATATTCAATGAAGTGTTACGAAATATCGCACAGTCTCAGTCTGCAATGTACGACAGTGCCACTGTATAAGAAATAGCGTTATGGTATTTCTCGCAATTCGTTTTTTGTCTATGTTGGTCGCGTGAAAAGTAGCTTTTGAAATTGGAAAAAAGGGGGCTTCAAAAATCGAAAAAAAGCTTGGCTTTTTTGAAGGACGACCTCGAATCAGACGTCCGATAAGGATCCCATTGCTTACGCAAGCACCAAACATATAATACACACGCACACACGAGAGCGCCCATGGAAGCGAAAAATCAGCTTCCGCCGCCAGAACACGCCCAGGAGACTAACGAACGACTACTATTTCCCCAGTGTTTGCCTTATTTCCCCTACAAACTCTCCCTCCCCCCCCCCAAACATCATTGAAGTCGACGTCAAATTTTGCACCGCGTTCGAATGAGCTGCGTCATCTTGCAGTTAGTGCCAAAGTGGAGATAAATGCAACATTCTGCAGCAAGTGGTGGACTCAGAGCTTGATCGCTGCTTTCCATTTTCAAGAGAAAGCAAGGGCCAAAAATGTTGTTTATGGCGTTTTTTTTTCTTTCGGGGTGTTGTTCCAATTTTCGACGCGTGTTGGAAGAGCAGGCGAGTCTGTGTACTACACAAAAGACATCATCGCTCTCTGCCACACGTCCTAAAGTCGTCCTTGGTATGCGTTGATCAGAAATTTCTCTTCAAAAAGTTCAGAGCTTTTGAAGGCACGAGCGACGAATACGGTTTTATGATGACAAGATCGTTCAGAGGCAGTTCTTTTCAGGAGGCTTCATGCCTCAGTTCAATAGATGAAATCCTCTTATAGACAGGTGGAGAAATGCGGCGTGAAATTGGTCGCTGTGTCTTTGGCCTCCAGGGAAAGCTTTTAAAGATGCCTTTCCGACATCTACGCCTTTCGGAAAGTCTAAATATCTAAAGTCTAAATAACGAATGTCCAGGGCTGAAATGAGAGTTGCTGGAGGACCTGTTAAAGAGAAATGAGCGCCAATAACAACGGATGCTGGGTGGGATGTGACCCAAGAGGGCGAGAGTGCTACCGGGTGCGATTATTCAGCTGAACACAGACCCCTTGGTGGGCCTGTACTTGCAGTGAAGAGCAGGAACTGACAGAAGTAGCGAGTAAACGAATGAGACAGATATTTGGACTCAGATCTTATCAACCTGGCAGCTGCTTTCATGGTAAAGCAGTTCTAAGTATGAACTATCCTCCATCAGCAGCACTGAAGCTCGTAACTTTGGTCTTGATCGTGTCGTAGTCGGTTTTGTTTACTTCCACTTGCTCCCCTTCCTTGCATCCTTTTTACCAGCCAGGAAAATTTAAATACTTTGAAAATAAAAAAAACCCTAAGCTAAATTAGTCTCACTCGGTCCATCATGATTTTTCTGTACTGTGCAGTACTCGTACCTTCTGCAGAATGTACTCTGCAGTACTCGTACCTTCTGCAGAATGTACTCTGCAGTACTGCAGTGCATACTTCAGTACTGCATACTGCCTGCACTGTGTGCAGTATAGACAGCAAGTAAAGGGTAGAGACCATTTTCGAAAAGTGACAGGCGTGGCTTTGAAGGTTGCCAAAAAAAGGCTGCTTTGGGTTACTTTTCTTTTTGCAGAAAAAAGAGCCTTTCTTAATAGACAGTCGTACACTGTATTTTGTACGGCACAATTTATAGAGCACAATTTGTACTGGACATCTTTGGGAGAGAGCAACAACACGCAACTGGCAACGTGGAATTATTGACCATGAGGCTGCCAAAAGGAGTCTCTTAGGTTGTTGTTGTTTCCGAGGCCACTCTGAGGTTATTCTTATAGCCAGCCAAGACAACTCCGAATCTGGGAATTGAATTAAGCCGCTGTCTGTTCATCTTTCTGCAGGTCTTCCTCAACTGGATGAACTTTTTCGTCAATCTCTTGACCCCAGTGCTGTTGCTCTGTGTCCTCAACGTCTTCATCTACCGGAACATGCCGCGACTCAACACCTTCAAGAGCCCGAGGACCTTTGTCAACATGGCCGCCAACGGCCAACTGCCGCCCAGCTCGCCGCTACCGGTGCCGCAGCCGCCGCCGCCCACACCAAGACCAGCCGCCGCCGCCAGCGGCAGCGAAGAGCGCATTGGATTGGCTGAAGAGCCCAAATCGACTCTATTTCTGCAGCAGCAACAGCAGCCTACTGCAGCGGTTGTGGCGGCCGCGGCCGCGGCCGAGCGAGAGGAGAATTTTCGGAAGCAGCAGCGCGAGCAGGAGCGAGACACCCGGTACACGCGCGCCTCCATCCTGATGGTGATTGTGTTCCTCGTGTGCCATGTGCCCAGATTCGCCACCAACGTGGTCGAGCTCATGCTCTTCCACAGCAGCGACACCCCGGAGACGCGGCCAGAGGTGAGGGCCTCTTGTGAGTCCATGTCCATTACGGACCAACGTGAGGCGCGACGTCAGCACGTACATAAGTACTCTCACAGCTTGTGCGTATGCCCGGGGGAGACAAAATTGACGACCTCGAATTTTTGACACTTCCTGGGAAGAATTGACAAGACCGAAATTTCCTGACTTGACAGAATTACATACCAAAAAAAAAGCAAAGAACTAATCTAACCTTCTTCCCTCCTGAATTTCTTCTTTTTTTTGGAGCCTGCCGAAAATGTCCTGCAGGCTCATTCCATGTTTTTTGACACTAAACAAGTCATTCCTTATTAGCTGTGCCCCCCCAAAAGTGGGAAGTTGGAACCACCATTTTTTGATTAAAAAAAGAAATGTTTTGAAGGCGCTGGGTTGGAGCACTTTAGTGCTGTTGTAACTGACAGCTTGCCACGATCTTCGTTAGCTCAAAATGACTCGCCCTGTATTGGTTGACAGAAACTTACTCCGCATGAGGTCCCCAGCAGTGAAGTTTGTAACCAGCAAGACTTTTAAAAGCAGCTTCATGCTCTTTAAAGTGCTGTGTGTAAATGCCTAAAAAAACGTTTTTCCTCTGCCTTATTTGATGCTCCATTGAAGGTGGAGCTCCGTGGTTAACCAGTACCAAGAGGCGTGGGGCTTTGTTCTTACATGAGCACACCAACAGTTTGTATTATTACATTCTTCAGCGCATCGCATCAGGCGCATCAAAACAGTGAGGCTCAAAAGTATTCACAACACTTTGGGGTTAGCACATTTGCGACAACGACCTCAAAAACAGACATTCTTCAGAGAAATGCGTAGTAATAGTGAGTGCAATGGATATTGTAGCGATTCATGGACACTCAGGTATTCACTAATCATGACTCGTTCAGCAAACAAAACAGCTCCAACAGTATTCGTAACGCTACGATGACGTTAAGTGCAAGAGGTCATCAAAATATTGATCATCCTTTACAAGTAATCTTTCACAAGCCTCGCTCAGAGGACTTTTGAGACCACCATTTTTGCCGAACACAATTGTGTATGCGCAATATACTAGACTTTAAAATGGATTCTGTCAGAGAACAATCGTTATCACTTCAACTTTTTTTTTAAAGTGGTAATGTAAGCAGTTGAGAAGTACATGCTGAAAATGAGCAAATCTCGAGCTGTTATAAGTGCTTTTGAGCCTGACTGAATGGATGCATTGCTGCTAAACCTCTCTTTTTATTGTTCTGACGGAGGACGAACGCCCTGTATGTTACAGGAAATGCATCAATATGAGTGGGAGAGTGCATTAGGCAGCCCAGTAAGTAGTAGCGGGCAGGAGAATCGGTAAGAGCCTGGAAAATATCCTTCCACTCATCCCGCTCCATTTCTGCATCAGCTTACCACGTCAGAAAACTTTAGTCGGTGTCTAGGGCTGGAGGAGGAAAAAGGAGGGAAGCCCTGGTGAAATTACCTTGTCCTTATTGGCTTCGACGACCTGAAAAGGTCTCATATCTACGACTCAATGACACTTGATGCACTTTTGTCAAATGGCCAGATATATTCGCAGGCAGGTTAAACGGTGACTAAAATCTTATCGTCTATTTAATCGACTATGCCATGATGCTCCACTCTGGCCAAGTCCAAGCTGGTTAGACCAAAAGCTGGTTAGACCAAAAGCTGGTTAGACTAAAAGCTGGTTAGACTAAAAGCTGGTTAGGCCAAAAGCTGGTTAGACCAAAAGCTGGTTAGACCAAAAGCTGGTTAGACCAAAAGCTGGTCAGACCAAAAGCTGGTCAGACCAAAAGCTGGTCAGACCAAAAAGCTGGTTAGACCAAAAGCTGGTTAGACCAAAAGCTGGTTTGGCCAAAAGCTGGTTAGACCAAAAGACCAAAAGCTGGTCAGACCAAAAAGCTGGTCAGACCAAAAGCTGGTCAGACCAAATGCAGGTTAAACATTTACAATATGGAAATGACTAAGCAGTTGACCGGTTTGGCAGCCATGGCTTCATGTGACAAGCCAACTCCATGTCTGCCATGGCAGAAAGGCCTGAAAGCCCTGCAATACTTGTTGCTCTTCCTATCCATGTTAGCTATGGTAAAGATAGGTCGACCCGCAGAATTCTTCGACAATTCCAGCTGGGACAGAGGGGAAATCTGGCACCTCGTGCTCATCCAATTCTTCCAGAAATCATCTGTCAGTGGATTCCTGGCCACGGGGAAGGGAGAGCGAGGGCTGTCATAAAAATAATATGAGGGGATAAAGGCTGCCTACTAACCTTATTTGCCGGGACCTACGTGAAAAATGTGCTGAGGATCTTGAGAAGCCCTTCTGTGCCTTAAATCCTGGGCACACCCTCGTAAAATGGGCACCGTTAAAGCACCGGTTTTTTTAGCCTGTGAAACCGCCTGTTTTGCCTTCCCTTTGTGGCTGTAAATGCAATTTCGTTCGTCTGGGCAAACTTTCCATTTCCTTTCGTATAGACAAGCACAACACTTTTTGGGAATTTATTTCCAACTGAGAAGAAAAGAAGTTCTCCACCAGTAACTAACTTCTTCCGTGTACTGGGGCATTATTTTCGTACGAAAGCACATGCTGGTGCAGAAGAACATGAGGAAAAGGACAAAAAGACCTTCTGCAGAGTCTTCCCTGCGACTCCCACTCTTAGCCCTTCCAGTTGTCTTCATCTTACAAGCGTCATGATGTTGGCGCTTGCCTGACTCCTGAGCTTGACCTTGCATTCATTACGACTCACACTGCGGGTGCATTTGCATATAGGATAGGTGCAGCCGGTGTTGCGTAAGAGAAGCAAAGAATGCCACAAGCATAAAAGGTCATAGATAAGACGAAACAGAAAATGGTTCTATTCTTTGATGATCGACTCCAAAATACTATGCGGCTGTCTGCTGAGTAAAAAACTTGGCAGTCTCTTCGGGTGGCCACAGTGACAAAAGAAATGGACTGGGTGAAATTCTGTATTTTGCGTTTTTTGTCTCTAGGAATTGAATTTTTAAGTGACTTTGTCACTGACTGCGAACATCACCATAATTCAGCACAATGGACTTCACTCAGCACATTGCTAAATGCAATCTGTGACAAAATCACTTGAAAATCTGAGCTACAATTATGTCATTGTATTCGATGCATCAAATAATTGATCTTCATTGTCTTGCCGTCCTGCCACTAAACTTCTTCCTCCTTTGTGAAATGCAGCCAAATGCTGCCACATTGTTCCCCTGAATCTGTCCCTCCAGAAAGTTTAATCTGTCTTCAGCACCCCTTGATGCTTTGATATTAATGATGCTATAATGAGAAATTACGTAATTGCACTTGCTTCCTTCCCTTAGCCACTGTGCCCACCAAAAGAGACCGTCAATTTTTCTACTTGGGAGAAAGCTAGGTGACATTTGGGAGTGTGTCATATTAGAAAACTAGAAACATTTAACTCTCTATATTTTCTATGAATTTCGTTATGCTACTAGCAATCTTTCCCTCCCAAATGAAGCAACTCAATTCGCAGACTAATAAATTGAACGCTTGAAATTAATTCAAGTTCAGTGCATTAATGTCAGTTTTGCTAGCTCCATTCGATAATCAGACATATATTTCCGCAGTGGTTCCACGTCCTGGTGTCCTTTAACCACCTGCTGGTGACCGCCAATTCTGCCTTCAACTTCCTTATCTACTTCAGCGCGTGTCACGGCCAGAGGGACAGCAGAGGCAACAGCGTGGGGCTCGTCAGGTTCTTATGGAGGACGACCCTAAAATTCTGCGGACTTGAAGGCAAGTCTTGATACTTCTGCATTCTGATACAGGGTGGGTGAATGAGTGAGCGAGAGGTAAAGAGAAAGTCACGCGACGACACCCTGTGCAGAGTTCCTCGCAGCAGACTTCTTTTTTGCCTGCATCAACTTTGTCAGCTCATTGATCCACTTCTCAGGCGCCCTTAGGTGCCCTCAGGGGCCGCGTCACTTCACGGGGTGTTACAAAAGGGGCTTCAAGCTATCTTCCTTCATTAGGGACGAGCTCACTTGCCCCTTGATCAGGACAAAACGCTGAGCACGACTCTGGTTGACCACTCACCCTGTTGTACAAAAGCTCGTAACATTCTGGTTCAGAGTCCCTGACTGCGCTGTTAGGGTCTCTGAGAAAACAGCATGACGTTGATACTGCATTTTTTGGCTCTTATTTGCTCTGTGTGAGCAGTAAAAGAACAATTTTCTCTTCGCAGAATCCTGTGACAAAAGCAGCGGCGAAAGCGTTGCACAGAGGGGATCAAAAGGATTCTTACTATAGGAGATTGCGGAAAATTGCTTTTTGCAAGTAGCCGAAGATGTGACGTTAAGCTTGTTTGCTGCGGCCGCTGCCGCTGGCTCACCCGTCTGTTTACCGTGCGCGCCAGAAGTGGAACACGTGGAAAATCACGGCGTTCTCGGGGTGGATTAAGCTCATGAACCCGCTCCCCTGGCACGCGAGCAACTGCGGCCGCGTGAGGGTGCTTTGCACAGACGACGACGGCCGCAACAAGAGCCTCCTCTGCCTGCGCCTTGGCCTGCCTTTATGTGTTGACGTCCAGAGATGCGTGCGTCGGTCAGCACCCTTTTTGTCTCCCCTGAGCAGAAAAAGACAATGGGCTGATGTGCTTTGGGGGGATGACTTTCACCATCCTCCCTGAGAGAAAAGGAGACTAGTTTTTTCTTCTTCTTCTTCCACCGCTGTCACGCAATGCATCACCGCAGCGAAATCAATTACGTGGATCATAAGAGAAAGCTCTCGTTCGTTGGCTCGCTCGCTGGCTCGGTCGAAGTTTTCGAGAGGCTCTCACTGATAGATGCAGGGGTCCGATGAAACAATGCACAGGGTGAGTCAAGAATGTATGTGACCCTCTCCAATCGGGGAAGAGCAGCAGCCTTGTCGGAAATGTGGGTAATGAAAGGAAGTTGAAAGCCTTCACTCGGGACCAAAGTTGAGCAGAGAGACACAGAAGGTCATAGGTGACTGTCGAGAAGAGACTTTTGAATCTAATCTGGTCTCGTTCAAGGCAGGGCAGTCTTAAGAATGTTCGATGACATCATTGACGCAGTTAGCAATAGTTTCCAGCATAAAGGACTTCATCATTACGCACAGAAGAACAGTTTGTCGAGCACGCCTTTGTTGACTACTTACTCAATGCTTTGCAACATAGCCCAGCCTTTTTGTTGCGAAACAACAGTTTGAAAACTTCTCCTACCAGCAGAAATCAACTCTCCCAATGATGAGAACAGAGAGCCTCTCAAAAGAGAAAACTGAAATGTCAAATGTTGCACAATCGACTTCTTTAGAGGAATCCACCTAGCGCCATTGTCATTATGCCTAATGATAGTTAACAGCCGTCGACAATCCACCTGTAGTCGGTGTCGAGGTCAATGCAACAGTTCGATTGGTTTGGACTCACCCTGTACTTGCATTTTTTACTGCCCCGATCCTACTCTGCAGTTTAAGAGCAATAAGGCTGACTATAACACATCCAGTCCATACACAGGGTATGTAGCGTAGTGCATTTAATATAGGGAAAAGCAGGGACGTCCAGGACTTAGTATACTGGAGACTGTTAGTGACAGTTCTTGTAGCTCAAGAATATCACTTCTCTTTCTCTCTCCGAGCTGGTGGAGAGCGCAGCATACATTTATGCAGTACAGTTTAGGCAACATTTGTGCCTTGTTTGTAGCCTCTTCTCATGCATTTTACGTGAGATCACATTTTTCTTGGGGGTCGGGTGGTTTCTTGGTGCTGCAAGCTGCAAAGAAAATCCCCAAATTTGCTGCCAAATGAGAGTTTGCAACTCACATGGAGAAGGGGAAACCAACTCTCTCTCCCAATTCTGACACAGTAGAAGCACAAAGTGCAACTGAAGAGCTCACAACTCCAGACTTTTGTTGTCTCCATAGCACTGGTGAGAGCCTTTCTACACTGACCAAGACAGGCTCAGACGAGGTCCAAAGCAACGTCTTGATGCAAGGGACTAGTTAGATGTTGTGAAAAATGAAAAGTTTCCACACGAAAATCACAAGGGGGTTGAGGCAATTTGGCGGGGAGGGAGTGCAAAACTAACTTCAGCGCTGACCTTGCACTTCCAAATATCTTTAGGGCGAAAGCTTTTCTGCTATGGACGATTTCCTCTTCATAAAAAAGATGGCAAAAAAGATTTTTTGCCATTACAGAGGGAGAAGAACGAGTAGAGGATCACCAGTCCCTCCTTGAGCTACTCAAAATTTTGTAGTTTTCTCAAATACTTTTTTTATTGAGTCCAATCTTTTACGTGAGAAACTGAAACAAGATTCTCTGGGTAAGTTTAGGGCTCATTGACCTCCTCTTGGCATCCGTACAGTATTTTTTTCTGTTTTAGGTACTCCTGCGAGCTCCGCAGCCTCTTCTCCTGAAGAAATCGACGAAGACGGTGGGTTTTGGGACCGCTGCTGCCGGAGACGGCTCCGTCGTCGAGAACGGCGGTTTCGGCGACGCCACCGGCCCAGTTATTACGCGGAGGACGCCACCAAGACCTTCGAGATGAGGACTTTGACGATCAAGGACGAAGACGAGAAGCTGTCGACAAAGGCGCTGGCCCCGCCAGCTGTTGTGTGATGTGACAAAAGGCATATGAAGCAACTAAAAAATCGAGGATCCGAAAAGCCATTTTTGCATTAGAGAAGAATTCAAGAAGTCAAATTACCCAGAGATGCGAGAGTGCACGTGCTGTAAGCACGTCATAGGGAGCGTCTACACTGAGCTCAGTGACAGCTGCCGCATCAGCGAGCTCCGAGTATCACAGCTCGCTGGTGCGGCGGCTGTGGCAAATTTATGCCTGTGTCATCGTACCCATAGAGTGCCTCGAACTTTTCTGAGCTCGTAGTCCTTGAGGCTTTTATCACACGTAGCTCTCTCTCTCTCTTAATGCGAATACTTCTGAGTGTTTACGAGTACTGTACTCTGTTGGACAACGCATACGACTGTATGTTGCTTTATGTACATGGCACAACAGAGCATTTGCGTAACATTTTTTTTTCATGAGCACGACATAGCGTATAAAAGCAGTCAAGGAGACGCCGACCGGGCATTCTTTCAACGTTTAAGTGAGGTATTCAGACAGTGGTGTGTGAGCACGCTTGCAGTCAGTAATTGAACATCAGCAATAGATACATGTGTAGTAAATCTATTATTTCCTGTACCAGGACATCAGGACGACGTTCGGAAGACAGACACGCAAAGTCGATTGAACGCTTGAGCGTGTGTGGGTGCGTAGGTGCACGCAAACACACGTACACCAATGCTGTTTTGTGCTCACGTTGTCGCACATTTCTTCTCTAGATTTGCTGCACTACATGTATTTTCTTATCCTTACTCCGGCATAACAATAGGAACTGTGAAACACTTAGGGCGCGTTTGACCGTCACAGCTGTCATGAGTCAGAGTCTGTTAGCGTTGGACTTAAACGCGGACTTAGTCGAGAAGTCCACGTTAGGGTAAAACTTGAAGATTTGTGACTTTCAGACGAATACTTACATGTGCATTGCCGTGCATAATTGAGCGCCCCGCATGGAAAAAGAAGAAAGCGGTGTCGAACGTGGTTAAAGCAAAATTGGAAAATTTTCCCGGGATATTAAGGGACTGCCAGCCCGTCAGGGGTCCCGCCCCCTCGATCCCTCCTGGTGGCGAGCCACTGGACCCCCAAAGGTCCCCTTTATGCATCAGCGTCCAAAAGTACATTGCACGTGGGGATGTATTGCAACAAATGCTGGAAGATGACTGATGAGGGGAGATTCAAAGATGATAACGTTACTTTACGTGCTCACCCACGTGATCCATGACATGATAACACAAACATGACTACTCTCCAACACCACTCGTACAACCCAAGTGCAAATGTCTCATTGTCCCTAAGAAAGAGGCTTTTAAAGACCTCAAGGACTGCATCGTCAGACACCACCAAAAGGTGAAGAGCTGGACGAAGCTCTCGAAGTCCTTCGGGATCCCCCAAGTACCACCCAGCGGATCATTGCAAGCGGGAAGACGAACTGAGGCAACGTCACCCTTCGTCGGTCTGGCAAACCGTGCAAGACGTCATGTCGTATGGAGAGGCACCTCGCCCAAGTCTCCTCCTGGATGGCCACTGGAGTACCGGTCTCGGCCGACATCGCTCGCTCACTCAACCGGAGCGGTCTTAGCGCACGCTGCTCTGGTATAAAATTCCTCTGAAGAATCTAAGATATCTTTAGATGAGGATCAAGCATGCCAGAGTCCATGTGGAGGACCCGAAGGTGGCGTGGGCCGAGATCCACAAGTCAGACGAGACCAAACTTGAGCTCTTTGCCCACAGCATGACACAGAAGGTGTGGAGGAAGAAGAGCAAGGCGTATTCTCCTAAAACACTGCCCCTGCTGTCAAGCATAGTGGAGGCAGGATCATGCCATGGGGCTGCCACTCTGCCTGAGGAACTGGTCACCGTTGTCCGGATCTATGACGAGATGGACAGAGCCGTCTATCGCAAGATCTTTTCCACAAATCTCATCCTCCCTGTGAAGCACTTAAAGGTTGGGAGAGCGCTGAAGCATATGGCTGTGGCCACAAAAAGGTGATTGCAGGAGAAAAGGTTTAATGTTCTGGAGTAACCAAGCTAGAACCCCGACCCCAACCCCGTGAAGAACCTCGGGAGAGGGGTAGAGCTCAAGGGACGGATGCATGCGAGACATCCCAGTAATATTGGATGACTGATGGCTTATGCTGAGAAGGAGTGGGTGAAAATTCCCCCCAAAGTGTAAGAGAAGCTGCTGGAGAACTACGGCAAGAGACGGGCAGCAATGATTAAGAGCAAGGGGCACAACATCGATTTCTAGCACAGACGCTCTGGTCACTTTTTGTCCATTTCGGTCTCTTTCCTTGTTTTATTACTTGCCCTTCTGACCCAGATTTAAAAAACATTTTCTTATTTGAAAATCAAACACCCGACGGGATGGTTTAGGGGCTGAGACTCCCTAAAATATCCCAGGAAAGTTTAGAAATGATTAGACAACCTTTTGGGCACCTTTTCTTTTTTTTCATGCGGGAACTTGAGTGTGAACGACGGTGTATGCAGACTACATAAAAGATACCTTATTTACTTACTTATATCCATCTAGACTACATCATAGAAATCTTATATACCTACTTACATGTACGTCGACTACAAAATAGATATAGTCCACACACATGTAAGTAGGTGTACAAGATTTCTTTTGCATATCTACTTACATGCATGCACCAGGTGCGCCATAAGTCCAAATACACTTTTTTAATTGCTAATGTTCGGGCACATAAAATAGCTTGGGTAAAACTTTAAAAAGTGGGAGCTCGTATGGGATCTTAGTTTTCATGTGCTGAGTGGAAGTCTTGATGTCGCAAAAGGTAAACACTCAACTTCACGATGCGGCCAGGAGCACTTTATACAAGGCCGTGTAGATACATAAGGCCACCGGTGGCTACGGTGACCTCCACCAACAGACCGAGGACAGTAAGAACGGCAGCACCCCAGGAGCCTACAAAGGCAAAAGTAAAGGCCAATTCAAGATTACCATAAGAAAGCTGGAGAGGAAAAGGAGTGATGTGCCGAAGACCATGATGGTCTTCGGTAAAATCATGGTCTTTGGTACCTGGTTAAAGTGAACTTGGGCTTGCGGAGTCTTGGGGTGATTCAAAAAGCTAATAACAGCAGCCCAACACAAAAATGAATTGTCAGGCCAAAGGTAACTCTAAGCTGACTGAAGCCTAATATGAGAAAGATTCTGGTGTTTTTCTTGCCATGAGAAAGACTTTGACGTTCATACGAACAAGAGGAACACAAGAAACATTGCCAGGAGTTCCAGGATCCAGACAAGTCCACCAGATCTGCAGACAAGTCCACCAGATCTGCAGACAAGTCCAAGTTCCCTGCTAAAGCTATGACGTTGGGCATCGTGTCCTTCGACTGCAAAGCTCCCCCCTCCCCATCAAAGTGATAAGATCTCTTGATGCCAGGAGTACAAGACCATCTTTGACAGGGCAGTCATCCGGGTCCTAAGTCGCACATACGGAGCGGGCGACTGAGCGCAGATTCTTGATAAAGCTCCCAGTCGCACATATAATTATGCCCAGGAGTTCCTACAGAAGAAAGTGGAGTCTAGGGGGTTCTAGTCAAAAGACCTTTGGCCACTCAAGTGACCTGAAGCACCATGTGTGGACTCATGTAGAGGAGGCAGCCAGCACTTCCTCTCACAGTAGCATTGTCATCCTCGAGGCTTGTGTGGAGGAGCCCTGGGGTCAAATGCCCACAAACTCCATTGAGGCAGCTTGCATCATCTCCTGTTCACATATGGAAAAGCCTCCCTTACCTCTGAGGGTGGCATACTTGAAATACAAGAGGGCAAATAAAACCCTTTCCCTCTTCATGAGAAGGCTTCTCAGTATCTCAATCAATTTTCGCAGTAGACCCAGTTAATGAAAAAACGTGTAGTCAGACTTATGGCACACCCGGTAGGCTACATGTTAGGTACCTTAGTTAAAAGCATGAAGAATGCATAGTAGATATCTCACTTACATACACATCTCTGAATCCAGTGTGGAAAAGTTTGAAAAAAGCCACCAATATTCAGATTGGTGGAGAAACTGTGTTTTAGAAAGACTTTTAACGCAGGAAAACTTATCCTTTCAGCCAAAGACACTGGAAAGGAACTTTTTTAAAAAGGGGGTTAGAACGGAAGCATCAACAACTGTTGTCGAAAAAAGTAATTTCCAACTATCGCAAAGTTGTGTCCCGTTAAGTACGAGATGCAAATCAGTCACTCTTAGAGACGAGCACGTATGGGAGGGGTCGTTCTTTCCTCTTTGCAGATGAGGCTTTGACAGACGCTCTTGTTTGTCCCGGAGCGCAGGGCGGAACAGTCGGGGCAGATGAGTCCTTGGCGGGAAGTCGATAGCGGAAGCGTCGGTGCAGACAGGCGAGGACTGCACAAACGCCACACTGAAAAAAAACCTTCGCAGGAAATTGGAAGTTGGACTTGTCAAATTCCGAGAAATTTAAGCCCACCTTATTAGCCATGGACATGTATTTTCTCTACTGAGGTCTTCTTGTCTGCATGGTTTTCTTGAAGTGATCGATGATGACACATTTCTTGTTTTCAGTCTTAAAGTACACAGCTTGCTCTTTTAGAAATGTTTACCCATTTTGACGCTCTCGCTTGATCATACGTCAAAAATTTCGTCTTAAAAAGCTTCCTGTTTTTTTCGAAGTAAGTTTGATATCTCTTGGGGAAATTTCCGGGCCTTAAAAAAGAGAATTTCCAGGGTATTAAGCTGTGGTACAGGCAGACTCATTATTGCTATAGGCTACCATTTAGGAAGTAGCCGAAGCACTGTGGAACCTCTCTATAACAATTAGCTTGGGGCGTTTGATTCACATATGGGGGAAGTTCTTAAATACTTTTTTTTACCTACCTTCTGGGGGGGATAGGATTGAGCAATTTTATGCTGATAGAGAAGGCTTATTCTACAAGGGAGGTTCCGCGGATTGGCTACTAAAAGCTTTCTAGAAAGTTAAGATAACGGACACATTTAGTGGCAGCTCTCCTTTACTTTGAGACTTTAAGACAATGCTTAAAAAACTATGTACAGCAAAATCACGATTGGAAGCCACTCTCTAAGTCTTTGAATTGACTCTCTAATATCAAGCGCAACAGAACGGGGAAAAGTGAAAAATTCTGACCGCTCTGTAGCACTAACGGTGGTTGATAGTAGAGGAAAAAAATGAAATTTTTGCGGAAAACGCTGGTCGAAACAAGCTTTTTCCTTATGTTAACAGTTTTTGTCAATCACGCACTGATTGGCGATTGGCAGGAGTCAAAATTGAGTAAATACAAACCACTCTCCCCACTGTAAACCGCTGACCCATATTTACTGCATCCGATCGGGAAAGATTTAATAGAAACTGCAGTCTATAAGAAACCATTTTGCGGCGAACGAAATACTCGAGCTCGACGCATGCGTCTTTTTTCGATAAGCACGTCCTGGGCCTTTTTTTTGCAACCTCCGCTGAGAAATGAGAGAGACACGTGAAGAAGAAGCACCTGTGTAAGACTCGGCACAGCTTTTATACGGCATGGTTTTCCTTCTCGTAGCATATGAACGATATACGCAGATCAATATAAATATACATAAATATAAGTACCTTGAACCGTCTCAGGCCAAATAGCAAGTAACAACAGTGAAGGATAGCAATGAAAGTTCGCACACAGGCTAGAGAATAGGCAGCGCCTGCATTTTTGCACCGTTGCCAGGCTCATACAGAGTTTAAGGTCGCGCCCACACAGACGTAACTATCAAATTATTGCCTGTGTGAGCGCCCCCTTGGAAGGTTTTTATGACTAGCTTATTAAGAACAGATATCTCTTCTACTTGACATTGGGATAGGTTGCGTGGGGCGCGGCGTGAGGCGGCGGGTGGTGCGGCTGGTACGGCTGTTCCACGTAGGCTGGAGCTGGCGGCTGCTCGTACACCGGGTCCTCGGTGGCGATCCCGTACACGATGTCTTGGCAGATCTGCTTGGGGAGCACTAGCTCCACCTCGGAGCACTTGGGTGGACCAACCTCGACCTGGACAAAAGACAGAATTGCAAACACACGAACAAACAAAACGAAAATGGGGTGAGACCTGGCAGTTTTCAATGGAATCTCCCTCTGAGACGATTCTTGGAATGTCCTGGCAGGTTGACTCCACGACGTCCTCACAAACGACCTCCGGGATGGTAACGGTTCTCGTTTCGCAGTCCTTGGACGGCTTGGGAAAGCCCATCGTCACCGCGATCTCCTTCTCGATGACCTAAGTGTTGCATCAACGAAAATGATATGTGCTGCCAGGAGGTGAAGTTAAAGTTTTGCGGGATCTCTGCAATTTTGCTGCCATAAAAAAGTTGCTGGGAAAGCTACAGCTGCAACATAACCCTTAGCAGACCAATAAACTTTTTTCTCGAGGATCTTTTACGTTGTGGCTACCTCACTAGGACTCAATTAATCTTAATGTACAGGGTGTAACGGGGAAGAATTGGGTTGAAGTCGGGCTATCTACTCTTTCTCTCAGGTGCGGAAAAAATACAATCATGGAGAGGAAGCTTCTGTCGATTTGACCCAAATCTTGGGTTTTTTTTCGAATTGTTCGGCCACCACGGAGCAGCCCCGGGGGTGTCCACACCGTATGAGCGGGAAAGAAACGTAACCCTTTCAGTTGTCCCCTCACAGGCTCTGTTACCATGCAAGTCCTTGCAGACCTTCTGCACTTTCCCCTAATCTCTTCTCTCTGACAGACATTTCGTTGACTCCCACTGTAAGTGCTGACTGTGCAGGAAAACCCAACCCGGCCACGCACATGTGGACGTACGTTCGCTCTTGGCTCTCAAAGATGTCCTACAGGCTGTATGTGCATTGCTTTGCTCGTACGTCCACGAAATCATGCCAGATGGAAGAGGAAACATTTTTCTTCTTTTTCTTCAGATATTGAGAAGAAAATCGCAACCAATGAACCAAAGACGTGAAAGTCAGAGACTTTTGCAGTCATTCTCAGACGTTTTTGCACATATGTATTCCCAGATCGATTCCAAAACTCTCATGCGCATTGATATTCTCGACGCGGGCATCGCTCAAAACTTCGTCTGTGTGAACTTTTTGACTGAAGATTCTCCTGGGGGGGAAAGACGTTAAGGCGAGAGCAGGGAAGCCGGTGGGTGTGCTGTGTGTGTGTGATGGGAAGTATCCATCGATAGTACTGCGACCACTATCGATACTTTCGAAGAAGCGTCCGAGTCTTTATTCGTTGGAAGCTGTGACTTCTTCCGCCGGAAGACTAAGATTGTGTTGCGATCAGACAAAAAAATCATGCTGAAACCTTGGTTGAAACAACCTTAAGGGGGTAATTTGTCCTTCCAGACAAAGTTAACAATGGCCATTCTCGCTCACCAGATGAGGACATCACAAGAGCAATGACGGGAATGAAAAACTGTGTCAGATTATCCTGACAAATCATCAAAAGACGTGCGCGCACGGACACGATGCACACATGTGCATATGGCTGAGTTTTCCTTGATTTCAGATTGCACTTTCTACACAATTACACAACAAACACACTCACGCACAACACCAGATGCACTTTCTTCCGTGTTGACCACATGTGATGTCGTCCTCACGAGAAATCAAATGTAAACTGACTGAGATGTTACAGCCAAATTCCATTTGGATATGTTTTCGACACCAATGTGGGCACGCAGTTTAGACTTTGTGGGTCCAACCCGGTGCTGGAGGACGACTCAATGGGAGAGTGAGGACAGGAGGGCAGTTTCACCAAAGCGTCTACAGGGCGCGCGCGCGCGTGTGTGTGCCCAAGACGACACACTTGGAAAATGTCAATATTGCTAAGAATTTAGTGGTCCTAGAGCCAAAGTGCATGTTAGCTCGGTCTCAGAGGAAAGTCTCAGCTTTCCATAGGGGGCGAATTATTTCTGTGGGTCGACCCAGTCAACGTTATGAATGATTGAATGATCACACGCACATCCGGCGCACACCACCCCCTGTAAACGCATTTTGTAAAATTGCATCGTTGTAAATTTTGCAAAAATTGCACCTGCATCGCCAGGTGGGGCACAAAAGATCTGCGTCTGAGTAGCATTTGGCTGCAAGTTATTAATCGGCGGAAACCGAATTAACGCCTTGGGCGACATCACATGAGGTCAATGCAATATATAGTACGCAACGCACACGTAACAGCCAGATGCACTTTCTACACGACACCCACGCATGCTCACATTGGACTGTCTGCACAAGTCTTACAACGTTTTGACAGCTCAACTCTTGTGTCGGAATAACCGGTCTGCTCAGACATTCTCGCAACCGTTGCTACCCCTTTATACCTGTGATGGTCGGCATTCCTGGTGATTAAACTCCAGGAAGTTCTTACCCCTGATATGTACAGTTGATATTTTTTGTCAGCCTGCTTCAAATACCAAGCGTAGGCAATTGCAGTTTATTCAATAAATTGCTAAACTTCTAAGGGGTCACTTGTTACATGTTTTGCACAACGTAGTAGTAACCTTGCGGGGCAATCAGGTCAACCATCTGTCTCACCTGCGGTATGTTGAAGCACGTCTCTTGCTCCACTTCCTTGCACTGTTGGTAAACCTGCTTGGGCGGCGGCGGCGGCGGTGGTGGCTTATGGTATCCGTAGCCGTCGTGCGGCGTCACGCCGCCGTGCGCGGTGGCGGCCGCCCCATAGGGCGGGGCGTAAGTGGGAGGCGGCGGCGGCGGCTGATACGTGACCGGTTCACACACGGTGACCATCTGAGTCTCGCACTCCTGCTTGAACTCCACCTCCACAGTCTTGGCCTTGGAGCTCGCCTCCTCGCGCTCCATCTCGAACTTGCAAACCTACAAAAGTTGCGTCGTACCAGTCTTAGTCCTCGCACACTATAATTCCCCCCATTGGACAGGGTGGCCTAGGAAGATTTGCAACTCGCCTTCGAAATGACTTGCAAATCTTCCTAGTCCACCCTGTACAGAAGATTCAGTATGCTGCAAAGGCAAGAAAGATGACGCTAGTACACTACTACTGTATCCATGACTTCCGATAGATGAGGGAACGTTTATACGGCCGAAAGTCATGTCCGTGCGACACAAATCTGCCAGTGACAACAGGGCTTTACCTGCAAACTGGCTAAAATGTCGTCTCGAATGGAAGACTTTCACAGAACTTTCGTAGTCGAGGACGCATGCAAGACCCTGAAAGTTCTAGGCTGACACGTGACTGATTCACTGTCTGATTGTTCATATCTTGTACGATCTACCGTGTGAGTCAGAAAACATGTCCTCTTGTCTCCTATCTATTTGTACACTCTTATCTTCTCATTCTCCACATATCTCATTATTCTTCACATTCTATCCCCAGCAGACGATTTTCATGACTCACTCCGTAGCTGTAGTCACGGTCAGTGGAAGGAAGGATATACAACTGACCTCGATCTCCTCAGTGTTGTTCTTGATCTGACAGACAGTCCTGGTGACGTCGTAGCAGAACTCGCCCATCTCGACGCGCTTGTTCATGAGTCCCTCCTCGCCGCACTTGGTCTGGAAGTCGGGTACGCAGATCTCGGCGCGGATCGCCTCGTCCACGACGCTGCAGTTCTGAAAGAGATGCTCTTGTTGTTTTTCGCACGCTCTTAAGTACTGCGTACGTTGGTCCCTTTGACCTCATACCTGTTTTGGGTACGTCTCAGTGATCAGCACCACCTCGGGCTCGGGCTCATGGTAAGGTTCGGGCTTATGGTAGGCCTGGTGTGGCTGTTTCCCATAGGCTGGATCAGGCTGCGGTGAAAGCAAAGAACAAAAAATCAACAGGAGCAATGATGTCGAAGTTTTGACGTCATCTCTAAAATGGATCCTTTGTTATTAGGTCACGGAGTTCACGGTCTGTTCTGTTTGTCTCATAGACCAATTTAAATGCAGATTGTGAGAAGGTTTGCAGGGTTGAATGAAGCCCTTCCAGATCTCCCCTTGACCGGTTTTTTTCTTGCTCTACCAGACACAGACGATTCTTCCTCGTGTCTGCGCCCCCGCCGAGACATCGTTTCTGCCTCGATCAACGCACGCACGCAGTTGGCAAAGAGTTGGTAAAGAGGAAACAAGAAAGAAAAATAGGAAGAAAACTATGATTTATTCGTCAAGGTCGGCGGCGTCGAAGCGAAGCAGACTCGATCGCATTATGTGTACCATATGTCGTGGAAAGAGCCATTAGGAAGACATTCAAAGTTCCACTGCCGCCGGATATGAAGCGATGCTTGAGGACATCGCGGCCTCGACACACGCTGGCCTCAAACTCCTTGCTTGGTGTACTAGTAGGTATTCGTAGAAAGAGAGAGAGAGGGGGGGGGGTTCGACTCACATGAACCTTGTCAACTGAGTCGGGTAAAATGTACAGCGGAGAAATGCACTGATTCGCTCTAAAGCCAAGCAAGTAATACAGATCTCTAGAAATGTGACACTTGTCTTCAACATGAAAGTCAGCCTTAACGACTGCATTGGCCGAATTAGTGGAAGATCCTTTTGAGTCGTGACTTTTGAGAAATTAGACAGTCATAGTCAATTCTTTAATTAGAGTCCTATGACTTTATGGGGAAGCAAAGCTTTAACGTGATCAGAAATCGCGTGACGGAGAACAAGGCCGAAAAAGTCAGTGACTGAGACAGAAAAATTCCGCTGGCTTTGCACATGCCAATGGTGACAACAAAGTGACTGATGATGAGCTCGGTGACGCTCCGTCAAGGTGTAAATAGTTCAAAGTTGTGAACAAAACTGATCATTTCTCCTCATTAGCTCATTAACCTAGTCTAATGACTTTAAAAGTTTACTGGGGTGAGGAGTCACAGCTTCTGGACACGTCTGCATCCATGGGACTGACCTACATAGTCAGGGCTCTTTTCTAACCCAAGCTACATGGTCCATTTAGCATCACTGAACACATTTTTGACACATCACCATGAAGACCATGAAAACATACCATTACTTGTATATTTCATGGGGGAAACTCCTTCGCCATGTAAACCTCATGAGTTCCCTTTCAATCCGAGAATAACTTGGATTGTCTTTGGAAAAGTTGCTTCCAACTTCAATCAAAATATTAGAAATACAGGTAAATTATAATAATAAATGGAACAAAAACTTTTTTCTGCAAAATGTCCATGCCTAAAATAGTCTCGATTTTTCACAAGCGTAGATACCAGATGCCTGCTCAGGCAAGGAACTACCAATAGTTGGACACCCACTCTAAGGGTTCTAAAGGATACAGAATGGTCAGATTGGTGCCAACCGATGGCGGGGATCACAAACCTTTAGTTTTAATATTCAAAACTAACCTGCGGGATGAATTAGATCTATCGGAGAGGCTAAAACTTGAACATGCCTTGTACGCGGAACAAAACTGTTTAGTTGAAAGATGACAGTCCTGAATAATGGCCAGTCTCAATATGGTCTCAAGATTTGATATAAAGCTAATTTCTCCGTTTTTATAAAGGTTGGCATTTTTATAAAGGTTTCTTTACATTTGCACTAGTCCCAATCCTTCTGGGTCCAGTAGAAGCAGAGCTACGGACGCCAAACTGATGGAAGTTCCTGTTGCCCTACCCTGTACTCATACGCTATTATGTACTACGAACTGCTCCATTGCTGGCTAGGTCGTGTTCCACTTCAAGTTCTAGCCTAAGAGACAGCAGTGCGTCAGAAAAATCATTGACTTAAGTAAAAGCTTGCACCATTGTTATCGCGCCAAAGTTCTTTTCTTACCTGATAATGTTGGTAGTTGTTATATGGCGTCAGCGCCGGCGTGTGCGCCGAGGCTGCCGTGCCGTAGTGGTAGGCACCAGCGGGCGGGTAGTACGTGGGCTCGGCCTTCGCGTTCGGGGTGGCCGTAGGCTCGGCCGAAGCGGCCGGCAACGCGTCCGCGTCGGCGTCGGCCTGCGTCAGCCCCGCCAAGGCCAACAGGAGGAGAATCTTTGGGGCGGGAGGAATGAAAAAGTCATTTTGCTTGGAGTCGTTTCTTGAAATGACTCCAGACGACATCACCAATGAGAGAAGAAGAGAAGGAGAAGAAGAACCATGTGTTCTGTCAGACTCTTGCACCTCTCAAGTTCCACAAATTCTTCACTGTTCTCGACCTCGCAACAACAGCAACAACTTTCGTGCGTTCTGGCTCGCAGACACAAATGGTTAGCATTTCATTGCCCCGCTCTATGGACAGAACTTGATCTGATGGTGTTGCAAGCCGACGTCGACCTGAGTCGAGGTGACGTGGTAAATGCAGTCTTGCCACGTCCTCTTTACTGCGTGACATCTCTTATGCAAAGCAAAAGCCTGACAGTCGGACAGGCGGCAATGAAGCGCCTCATTTCACCCTGTTAAAAAAAGGAAGCTTCATGCCTGGCCTACTATTTGTTGCTGCTCTCTGTACTATCATGTTGCACTTTTCAATGACTCTGAGTTATGGCCCAGAAAATTGCATTGGCAAAAGAGGACCTCATTGAGGGCATCGCTCTAGAGATTTTTTTGTGCTTTGTTTAGTCTTTCATTTGATCTTTTTATGTTGCATAATTTTGCACAAAAGACTCAGCAAGTGTAACGAGGGAATTTCACAACAGGTCAGTTGTAATGAACAAGGCAGAAAAAAGCTTCGTTGTAGCCAGACACACGCACGCGCGCGCATGCTCGCATAGACACTGCACAATGATGAAGGTGCGAAATTAAATCTCTGTTGGACAAATTTACCTGGATGACACTGAACACTGACATGATGAATCTTCACACACCCGCGTGTGCTGCACATGCAAGGGGTGGCCGTGCAAAACCCTTTTCAACCACTCAGAAATCCCTTGGCAACCCTGATTATTATTATTCCCACGTTGCTGTCGCCTTTTTTTGACGCCTCCCTTTGTGCAACAGCTTGAGGTAGTAATGGTTTTGAATGTTTGTGCCCGACCTACAGGACACACACAGCGAGCACTTCATAGACATGTTACTCTCGCCCTTCTCCGTCTCCTATTCGTTGATGGCACAGAAGATGCAGCAAAAACTTTTTTGAGTATGCATTTGAAACCGTTGGGTAGGGGGAATTTTTGCAGGGCTTACCCAGTATTTGCGCACTACTTTTTTTTACTGGTCTCCTGTTTGCTTACTTGGAAAAATAACTTTAACACATAAAAATTTATGAAAAACTGTTGAATGCAGTCTGCCTTCTCACTTTTTTCCGACGGGATCGCACAAGAAAGAACAGAAAAAGTGCAAGCTCCTTTTTTTTCATGACTCAAGCGTTCATTAATCAAGACATCACACGAAAAAAAGTTCTCATCTTCCCCAGCGGCTGGTGAAACAAAAGGCTACGACGGCAACAACGAGTCAGACAGCAGAAAGCTTCCAAGACACTCGGTAGCGTGTCCTACAGGCCCCTGGGCAGCATAATTAGGAGCTGGGCCTTACTACTTTTTGTCTCTCGAGAAAACAAAGACTTCGCTGCAGGCATGAAAACAGGGACGCGAGCGCATGTACTTATGTTGGTACGGACCATAAATTACGTTCCTACTTCATTCAACTTGTTGGCCTCGACAGAAGCCTGGGAATTTTTCTCATGTCTTTGATATAACAAAATGAAGTGTCCAGGAAACAAGAAGATTGTCATTGATTTCGAATAAGAATCGTGACTGATTATTCCCCCTCCGCCTTCTTACCCCCTTGGGTTTTTTTCTCTCCGGACGGACCGGAGGGTGAGGACGGGGAAGCAATCATAATCAGGAAGTCACTTTTTTGTGCCCATCTTTGACGGAAAGGGGCAGCTAGGAGAGGAGGGGTACGAGATTAACATTGAGCTTTGTAGAATGTTTGATTAGCCCGGGAGAGTTGTTGTTATGAGGTTTCACCTCATTAAAACTTTACAGCATGCAAAGTTAGCCTTGGCTAAAAGTTTCCACGAGATTCTGCCACCAGGAGAAGCTCGGTTGCTTAGGGACGGTTCAACCTGCAGATGTACTAGTGCAGATGCGCCCTAAGTGTAACTTGTGCTCTTCGCGAGACGCCACTTGAGGAAGGGTGCTGTGCACGCTGTTCATGCTGTGCAGCGCGCACACCAAACAGCCAGTTCCGGGACCTGGCGGGACTGTGGAAAGAGTTGGCGAAAAATTGGCCAAGTGTGGATACGTCCGGGTCCTCAAGAAAGCCCTAATCCGACTGTACATGTGTTGCTCTGACAGGAATTATATAAGACCTTAAATAAATAAATGTGCCCAGAAGACCGGGAGTTTGTCCAGTGTGTCCGTCCGTCGCTACCGTCTACATAGTACGTGCAGATGTGTCAACACTCTCGTAGGTGGTGGAGACGCCCAGACGCAATCCAGTTCTGCTGAGAAGCAGTGAAATCAAACTTCATTATTTTATTTATTTTTTTCCCATTTTTGATTGTGTTTGTATGCATCAATCACTACGTTTCCTACGAGAGGACATTTTTTGTTGTTTTTCTCCACAAGGACGTCCTCGACACACTACAGGGGTGCAATTTGGTACGAGCGACTTTTGATTGCGCTCATCTCTGGCACGTACAGGGTGGCTTCGTTGGATGGGACTCACAAATCGTCCTCGATACAGCAAAATGATGCTTATTATGTTTTGTTTTTGGCACGCCAAATCAAAGTCAAGTACATACTCGTTGCTGTTGTTGTTGTGTGTGGCATCGGCGGTCACACTGACTGCAATCGTTGTAGCAATATCTGCAGGGTTTTTTGCCTCGTAGAAGCAAAAAAACCCTCTGAGATTTCTGCAATTTGTATGACGGCAGGTTAAACAGGCCAAAAAAAGCCATTGCCAATTGACACAAGTTCTGTGCAATAAGTCTTTGACTCGAGGCTAGAGAACTGTGAAAATTTCTTCAAGCTTCCAGATGTGGTCTTTTTCATGGACGAGGCCATTGTCTGACCTTGAGGACCCAGCCTCAAGAAAGAGCAATGAGAAAATTCAGTGAAGCCCCTGTGCTTCGAAGTCTCGTCTTCTTTCTACGGGAACGTGAGGAACGAGTATTCTGATATTCGATCTTAAATGAACGTTCTGGATGCTGCCTCTCATTTCACGAGAAAACTAATTTTACCCTGGAGGCTTTTCTCGGATGTTGTGAGTTATCGGAGACCCTTTTTAATATTTATCACGTGCGTTACTTCAATGTGCCTGCAGCGTAAGTGACAAAGAAAAGGAGACGGCATAAAAGTACAGCAGAGTCAAAGAGCAGCCACAGAAAAGTTGTAGGGAGGACATCAGGCAAAAAAGCAAACTTTCTTCTTCTTTACTCACACTGCAGCTTTGCGAAAAATGTTTCTTCAGCATGTTCTGAAGCCCCCGAGTGGAGCAATGAGAAGAGGGAAAAAAAAGCAGTCCGACTTTTGCAGCTTCCACTGTAAAAATACACTGCGATTCCAGCCTGATCAAGGCTACGGGCGAGATCAGCAAAAACTAGATGGAGACGAATGAAATCACGCTGCTGTACGCACACGCACGCACGCAAGCACACAACGTCTCCATTAGAGGAGGCTTCTTTTTTTACGTACTGTGACAAATGGACTCTCTCTCTCTCTCTCTCTCTCTCTCTCTCTCTCTCTCTCCCCTGTGTCACTGCACGCACGCGATCATTGTGGTGATTTCGTGATTGACACACACAGGTTGCATCGCCAGGATGAGGACGACGAGCAGCACAAGACGATGCCTCAGAGAGTCGTCCACAGGTCGTCGTGGCAAAGCAGGACGACGCACGAGATGTTCGAGGTGGAAAAAGGAAAAGTTGCTCTGTCTTTTCGACGACTTTTCCAACGAGTGTGCAGTGGAGGCCGACTCGTGGTCGCCGCTGCTGTTGCCGCTGAACCTTTCTCTGTTCTTACCCTCATCTCCAGCCTGATCTTCTTGGGCGGGAAGCTTCTTCTTCCTCGTCCACCTGCGCGAGAGCTGTTTCACATACAAAATTCACTGACTTCTGCTGGGAGACGGGGACAAAAAAGGAACCCCCTCTTCTAATCCTGACGTGAAAACTGAAAGGCTTCTGGCAGAGCTCGAATTCGTAACAATAATGCCATATGCGAGTGCTCGGTTGACGCTTTTTATACGGACGAAGGTTGGACACAGATCCTTTTTTCTGTGTTTCACGTACTATCTCAGGCGCGCACACATAAGGCACATACACATATATGCATAAGGGATGCAGCAGCGACGGCGGCGGCGGCGGCAGCTGCAACCACAGCAGCAGCAGCAGCAGCAGCCACAGCGCGTCCGACGCGTCCGTCCGCATGTGTGCGAATCGTTTCTCCATGGCTTGATGACTTCCATGCTGGAGGAGAACGACAACGATATGTGTCCTGCCACCACGCACACGGACGTCGCGTGCAACATACTGTCCTGGCTGTACCGTACGCAGACGCTGCTGCTGCTGCTCTTGAGAACAGGCCAAAATCAGCGGGAAGTCAATATAGTTTGGCGAGAAAGTTTCCTAATTTCGTTAAAGACTAATTCCAACAATGTGGAACAAACAACGAGGAAATCGCAATCGCTCGATTCATTCATAAGCCTTTGCTTCTTAATACTTAGTTAGCTCAGCTTCAGTTTTGTGGGGTGCAAAGTTGGAAAGCAAAGTTTTCCGCTTGTCCTGTCCAGATGCAGCCAGCCCAAAGTGCACTTTTTCAGACAGGATGAGTGGAAAGTCACACGCAGTGGAAGTTGCCAGTGTAGACGGACCCGGTTCCAGAACCCAGACGGACCCAGTGTAGACGGACTGGGTTGGATCTGTATGATTTTAGTCCGGGGACCGGGAGGTCCAACAATATGTGCAAGGAGTGCTAACAAACATTAAATGACTGAGGTGGCCAGGTTATCTCATTTCATTCTGTCACAGCCTTCAGACTGTCGAGACTGGAGCTTCCTGCGTCCCTGTAGAGACATCTCGTCAATACAGTCGATGACGGCTGCCTCAGCCGACTTGACGTTGGTGTGGCGGGTGAAGTCGGCCCCGATTTTCCTATGTATCGGACAGAACCTCCATGGAGCCCCAGAAGAAAAAACAGGGTCGCAGCCATTCCAGAGTCTGTCGGACGCTTTGATCCGACACGATTAAAGTTTGTGCGAGGGACAAAGTTCGCGCTTCTTAAATCCGCGCTTCACCGATCAAAGTTCAAAAATTAAGTGCAACGCAAAAAGGTAAAATCGAAGGCTTCATAGTCAGATTAAGATTAAATAGTCTATATCGACAATTCTACACGCGCCCTGTGGGCCCGCTTAGAGCTGCAGTTTCCAACAAGCAGCTCCAAGCCTCATTTTCTACATTTTTTTCAATTTTCTGAACATCAAGCAGACGATTTGAAAGTCGCACAAATTTGTGAAAAAAAAAGGAATAGGACAGACGTTCCGTGTTACTCGTCTCTAGGAGGCTCGGAAAGACTCAGATCGTCGAAGTCTCAAGCCTCATTGAGACACTCAAAAATGTCAATCAAGATCTTTCTGTCTCTGTCAGAACTGTGAGATACTCTTCAAGACAGCGTGAAAAGGAATGAAAAAAAGTCGGCTCTGAAGTCGATATATAACATTCTGGATTTTCAGCTCTTGCAACCACGCAATTAGACGCTCTTGGAGAGCTGCCTTTGCATTTAAACAAGTTTTAAGTTCTAAGTTTTAAGTTCTTTTCTTGTTCATTTTGTGCATGGGTACGTGGCGACGCCGCCGCTCGTGAACTTGCTCAGTGGCGTCCGCACATCTTCATCTAATTCATCTTCGTGCTGTCTTAATTGCGGACTTTCTCGTTGCAACAAAACTTTTAGAATGCTCTGCCCCATTCTACCTTCCAATTTCATGCCAAACGGACAAAACTTATTGGAGGAAATACGTGCCCGAATGCGACGATGAAAGAAGTTGCAGTATACGAGTGAGACACCCTGTAATGGGCACGGTTCTGGCCATCCCAGCATCAAGTGCCACTCCCAAGAGATTGTTCAGTTGCAGTGGCAACATTGCGTGCCACTGCAACGTGGTTGTGCCCATCAGGACATCCTGGTGTACCTGCACAAAAATGTGGGATGAAGTATAAAATATCACGATATTTGGTCTCGATATATGAAATATCGCGATCTTCATTAATTTGGGACATTGCACAGTCTTGATGACTACATTCTTTAAAGCAACAAAGCCGTCCCTGCTTGTAAGAGGACCTGAGATTAGTGACGTCTTCAAATGCCTCTTGATGAGACCTCCTGCATTGATGTAAACCTTGTATTCTTAAACAGGGGGAGAGAAACAATTCTGCAACAGCCGCTTAAGCTCTGGTTCATTTGTAGAAAACCTGAGGATGGATAGAGAATGTGATTGCACTCGTATAGCAGTGGGAGATATCGCTGTGGATGCTGCAGCTGTTGCTGATACTGCCAGTGCTACCACAGTCAGTTAAACAGGCAACAAATGTGCATCTGCTCTCTGCACTGTCTTAGGACCTACAAACCCACCCTCGCGACTTCACTTGATCAGTAGTGCTGGTGCTCTGGTGCATCAGCGTAACAGAGGTTGATTTCTCTTGTTTCGTCAGTTGCAACGTCGGCTGGTTTTGTTCAAGTACAGCTTTAGATTTTGATGTGAAGTGACATCCCCTTTAATGATAAAACATTCCTCTATGAGCGACTGTCTGAACCTACCTGCATTTTTCTTTTTTAACATTTCTTGTTATCTTCTTGTCTTCGAGATCTTTGCTGTTGTTATTATTCGACTTCTTGTCTGATCAATTGACTTTTACCTGTTACACTTTTGTCATCATTTCTTACGATTGCACCCATTCGAAAGCTTCGTTTTTCCTATCCGTTAAAGTGGAAAATTTCATTGAAACTGCCCAATGCGGGGGCAGGCAGAAATTGCGTATAAGTGAACATTCCTCTGGTATGCTCGTGTTTGTTATTGGAAAGGAAGGAATGATATAACTTTACACAACTTTGAGTGGCCTTTCACTTTACTTTTTCTCTAATAGAGATGGGTCGGGTCGAGGAATTTCGAATCTAGCTCGCTTTCGGGTTCGGAGCTTTTGAATCCGGGTCGAGTGAGGCAATCCAAAACCTCGGTCGATTCCGGGTCAAGTCAAAACTCTACATTTTTGGGTCACCGGGACTGTTTAATGTATCTAGTAAAAGTCCGTCGCAAGAGGAACCGAGTCAAAATGTCTCGAGTCAAGACACGACCCATAACTACTCTCTATACCGCCTTCTGCAGTGGCGACAATAGCCTCAACATGGCGCCTAAAACTTCTGCCGACAGCCTTGATGTGACCCTCTGGCTTCTTGCCCCGTTCTGTGATGATTGCAGCCTTGAAGCTGTTGTGAGGGGTTGCAAAGACCCTCCTGTGTGTATAGCCCCAGATCCCATATTCGACTGGGGTGGCAAAAAACCAATCACACATTTTTACTGTGCACAAGGTAACCCGGTGTTTGGGAAGGGCACGGCGATAAAACTTTTACATTGCATTTGCGACAACAGTCATAGAATTTAAAGCCTCAAAAACGTCCTCTTGATTGCTGGCACTCATATGGTGCTGCCATATTCCAACTTTACTTTTAGTGGTCTCGCCTGTGCGCACGCCTTCTCCTAAAATTTATTTGACTACACTATAGTCTCGAAAACAATTAAAAAGGTCAAAGTCAAATTTGACATGTGTTGACCTTACATCCTCATGTGCAGTGAATATGAGACTTAATGCACGATTTTTGGAATATTCCTTTGCCTAGCTACTGTCTGGTGGGAAAAGTTCTTGCACTTTATTTCCCTCTTCGCAGGGACATATTGTGGTGAGGGGTGGTTGCTTCATCATGAACTGAATTCTGGCAAACTGGAAGGTTGTATACTATCGTAGCGTTGATGTACCATCTCTGGACCACTGATAGGGGATACTTAGAATGGGCGCCTGATGTTTTCAGCAGTATCGAAAGACCAGATTGATCTGCTCTTGCAGTGCAGCTCTTATTCAAAGGTGGCTCTCCCTTCAGGGCGGCTCTCAAATGCGACAATACAGTATGCTCTTGCAAATGTGCTCTTGCCAACCTGCCCCTTACGTACCCTGACACACAAAAATGTACTAACAGCAGGCTAGTGATTATGGTACCTAAACCTGAATTAGAAGTACCCTCACTACAATGGGGAATCGAATAAAAGAACTGCCAGGAACCAGAGAGAGGCAGAGTCCAAGAAGAAGAAAAGGTAAGGAAGATCCCCAAGATTTCCCCAGGAACCAGGGAGAATCCACTAGCCCGGGGGCACGCCAAAACTACATCAGGGAAGAAAGACGCCCGGATCCTTACACATATAAAGACCGAAGATGCAGAGAATGCGATATCCCACATGGTACATGAGCTCCACATCCAAAATTATTTGCTTGATGGACTTATTGAAAGTGCCCCTGTTTCCCATAATGTTGATGAGATGGTTGCCCTTGAAGATTACCGAAAATGAGTGGCTCTGTAGCAGTGGGATGACAAATGGTGGAAAGGCTCTTTATCTGCTAACAATTGCTACTCCCAATAATGTGACCATAGCCTTTGGCCCAGTTGAGGCGACAAACCTGAGTATGGTGAAGGAAATAAGCAGTTTGATTGCCACAAAGCTGGGAATTGTGGTGACAATGGTGGCAGAGACAAGAAGGCAGGCCTACAGCAACCCTGACTGGTGGCCTCCAGTGTCTATAAGTACACAGTTTGGGCACATGAACTTTTCAACTGCTGAAGTGACTTCACTGCGAGCCCAAGTGTGCAGCTTCCAATGCACTAAAGTTTTGCATTATTTGGGAGGGTGTCAGCAAAGGGGTAGAACAGGGCAATGATGAAAAGACAAAAATGACGTGTAACTGGACATCCAGAATAATCCTGAGTTGCTTCTGAGCTTCTTCTGCCACTTCATTTCCACAAACCAGTCCTCCATGCGGCCGAAGAAGCAGTATGCTTTGTTGCCAGAGGCAATAGAGAATTGTTGCTTTCACATTGTCATATGGTATGAAGACCTACTTCGCAGTACCTCAGTCAATTTTACCAAACTCTGATTGATGAGCAAGATTTTATTCTCATTGATGTAAAGCCGAGGAGTTTCAAGTCCAGCAGGACCACTCAGACAGGGACACTCCTGAGGCAGGGGACTACTTAGGCAGAGATACTTCTAGGATGGGGGACAACTTCGGCAGAGACCCACCTAGGGTTGGGCAATCCTGAGGCAGCGGACTGCTTGCATTGGGGAATTCTTCGGCCGGGATACCTCTCGAGCTGGGGACCACTCAGACAAACTCACCCTGGGGCGGGGGCAGGAAAAGAAAAAAGAAAGAATTCCTAATCACTAAGTCCTGTAAGTAGAACAGTACTGTATGCATTGTTACCATAGCCCCCAATCCCTTATGACTTCCTAACTCCATTGAAACACATCTCTTTCAACTTTTCATCCTTCCCACCAACGTCACCTCAGCTCGTGCATTGACATTATGACTTGTGACGTTGCTGTATCAGGGTCATGGATGATTTGACCAGAAACATCAGGGGGGATTACCCACTCAGGGATTAAGGCCCGTGCCTCCTTTCCCACCAGATGCTCATAGCCAATGAGGAGAACAGCAAGATCGTCAGGCATGATCATTTCCAAAAAGATGTTAACTGTCTTATGACTGAGTGGCGCCATCGAGGAGGCATTTTTTCATCTATGGTGCAGAAGATCCAGAACAGCCCCTCTATGACTTGGCTCATTGTCCATCTCGCCTCATCATCCAGGATGAAGAAATCTCTCACTACAGTTCTATGGCCCTTTTGGTCTCATTCATCACAAAGGCAAGTGCAGTCTGTGTCAATGATGAGCGATCTGTCATCCGACCTCACTGGTCGGGAAATGTTGCAGGTCCCTTTTTCCAATGACCAGTCTGCAATCTGATGTCACTGGTCAGGAAATGTAGAATGGAAGACGGCAGTTGAGCGGCAATTTTTGGGGATGGGAAATGCCTAGAGCCAGGTCCTGGCTGTGCAAGTCAAAAGTGGCCTGTGAGGTTGGCAGGCAGGATGCTGGCTTGGACAAAGTTGTTTGAAATTTATTGTTTTTTTTTTTTTTTTTTTTTGAAAATTGAACTTGGTCAAATTTTTAATGTCTTGCCTGGGCTAGGAGTCCTCATCTCTGATCTGTGGGGTTAGTTGGTAACATGTAACAAGTAGTGTCAAATAACAAGTCTGTCGCCTCTTAGACCATTCCATGCTTGCACCATTGTGGGAGATCTTTGCAGCTTGGGATCCAGGTTTACAAAACCTGATGAGGTGTTTGGTCAGCCAGATGGAGTCATCTTTGGCCACAACAAAAATTCTTCTGCTCAATTTCATCCTCGTTTCCCTTCTTCAGCTTAGATTCGACAACTTTTCCCCCTTCTCCTGCTTCCTCTTGACAGTCGGCATGTCAGTCACATTCACGGTCATGTTCGCCCTCAACCTCTCTTGCCTCATCTTGTCCCATTGCCTGTAGGTTGTGCTTGTCGTCACACTCTTTCTCTGCGACCTCCTCTTGGTCATCCCCAGTCTCCCCTTGACATGATCACCCTCATCCTTTGCTTCTCTTGGTGCCTCTTGGTCATCTCCTGCCTACTCTTGAATGGTCCTTTCGTTGTCGTTCATTGCAAGGGCTGTAGGCGCAGTCCGTCAGGATTCGTTACCGTCAGCCACTGCTTTTTTCTCACACGCAAAGTTAAGGCCTGAGCCACTGGCTTAGTCATGGGCTCCGTTTAGGCACGAAGTCTCTTGATCCTTCCGCCTTGGCGGGAGGGGTCCAAAGCTCGAGCAGGACGCTCGACATGGTGCTCCAGTGCACACCTCGAAATTGGTGCAAAACGGGTTAGGATGCATCTCACCGGCGCATGCAGCTTCTGGCCGAAGGAGTTGAGGCTCCCATCCTCTCCGGATTTAAATCGGAGCTACTTTTGATGGGGCATCATTGAGAGGAAGGTCAATGACACCCACCATCCAAACCACACCTCCCTGAAGATCTCCAAAACAGAGAACATGGCCAACTTGGACAGGGACATGGTGCAGAAGGTGGGCGTCAAGTTCAGGACTCACCTGGAGGCTTTAGTCACAGCAGAAGGAGGATATTTTGCTCAAAGATTCTTTAGGACTTAGAATGTTTGGAAAAAGATCAGTTTGGGGATTAAATTTGGCTTCAGTCGCAAAAAAAAATAACTTTTAAACTTTCGCTCAATTTTCCGGATCTACGGTAATACCACCGTAGAAGCATATGGATGAACGCTCAAAGCTTGCATCACAATGGAGGACTGGGAGATTCTGCCGGCAACGTCTCCTTCAAAATAAGATCCCGAGGAATCCCCTACTTCATTAACCTCCCTGGGTCACCCTATATTAACTGCCAATGCTGCCACCTCTCTAGCAGCGAAGTGGTAAAGCGCCAAGTACAAAAATTGGGAGTGAGTGGTGATCACTGATCTATACGTGCATTTTGTCATTTCACCAATATTTCTGGAAATTTGAGTAGCTCAAAAATTGTAAAATTGCTGTAGCCGACCTGCGGGCCTGACCCAAATTCCCGGTCCTGGTCGGGCTGAAAAAAGTGCCTTCAGACAGTCCGGCTTTCGGGCTCGGGCCGGGATCGAATCCATTCCTAACTCTAGACGTCAATATTAAACTGTTTTTTAAACAGTCAAACACTTTAAAAGTGTGATAAGACTTCGGCAAACCTTGCCAAAATAAAATACAGTAAAGTGCCACTTACTGTGGCACAGTTGAGGAGAGCCAGAATTGTCACTTTATCCAATTAACTCCAAATAAATTACAAAATATTTTACCAATCCAGGCAGCCCTGACGGAAAAAAAGCACTTTAAGTTACTTTCCAAAGGACTTGAAGTATATTTAAAGAATGAAGTGGAGCAGTTTCACCGCCAAAAAAAAGTGCCAAGGGTTGATATTGCACTAAAAAGGTTTTTCCTTTCCCGGCAGACTTGAAGACAGAAGAGAAAAAAAAAGATTTTTGCCAGCCAAACCGTCAGTATAAGCGGTGAAAATGTCAGTAAATCCAGCGAATTTTATGAAGTAAAAAATGGGGAACTTTCCCATTTGTCACTATAAGCGAATTGTCACTCGATCCTGTGTCACTGTGGGCGACGCCTTCTGAATAAGGGTGCATTACTTTATAAAATTACGCCGAATCCATAAACGTTTGTCCCAAAAGAAGTGTTTATAAAAAGTATTTTGGCGTTCAGGAGTGCTACCATCTCGGCCAAGCAAGGAGACTCGGTTTTCAGAAGCAAAAACCTCGTGTTATGGTGACTCAAAAGCCTAACTTGACGTGGAGGGATTGCAACTGCAAACACTCCCTTTTCAAAGCTGTTGGCCTTACGCCTCTTGTCTACACCAAGCTGCATCACACGCAGATACAGTATGGTCCTGGAAAAACCTCCGGGTTTTCCTAACGTAAGAAGCAGTAAAGGAAAGGAGGTCAAAGAGGCTGAACTTCCTTGTGCTGATGCGCGAGACTCCGTTCCTGCCAGAGAAAGCATAGCACCATGATTTTTTTTTGCAATATAGCAATATAATTCATTGGCAAGACGATAGCAGAAACTCATCCTCAAACCCGAGGACACGATGATAACCAGGGAAGCACAAGCATCACAACAGCATGAGAGTGCACAGGCCAATAGTAAACACTCTCGCGTATGAGACACTTTGTCACCTCCTGCAGCGCTTGGGAGAGGATATTTTGCAAACTTCTGTTGACAAAAGTGGCAGCAAATTGTCTGCTTAGCTCGAGATTTCAACAATGGTTTCGAATTTTATATACCACTAGCGGACATGATCCGCTTTGCAGGATAAACATAAAGGTAACATGGCAAATAACGTAAAGGCCTATGTGTGCTTGTTTGTCTGTGTGCGTCTTCCGCCTCTGGACCAATCGTCCCCAATTTTTGCAATCCACGCATTTGCCCTCAAAGTCCACGCACATTGCTCTGTTCAGCCTCAAGGTTGCTGCTGGGGTTGCCCTCGAAGTCCACGCACCCATCGCTGTTCATATCGTTTGCTCTCACCACTTCCTTTGTGCTCACCATATGCATAGCAAATTCAGCCCAGTTGGTTTGAAGGGAAGCACGCCAATCCAGCCTGCTGAAGTCTCTCCACCCGGCCCAAGCCGGCCCTGAAGGGCTGGGACCTGGCCACGTCACACATGGATTTCACCTACTGACATGTCTCCCTTTGCATGAATGGAAAAATGTATGAACTAAGACCTTGACAGAAGAACCTTCCACAGCAGCAGCCCAACTCATTTGCTCTTCATGGAACCCTCTAAAAGTCCCTGAATTCACAACAGTAAGTTGAAAACTGGGCATTTGTCAACTGTTGCTCTGCTTTGGCTGCTCTTTATCACTGGCAACTGGCCACTGAATCCTGCCAGAGGTTGCCCATGCAGAAAGGGTACCGCCAAGCATTCATACCATCCTCCATGCCCCTCAGCTTCAAGGTCTCAGTAGGCTGGCTGAGCAATTGGAAGAAAAGGTACAGCGTCTGTTTTAAAAAGTCTTCGGGTGGTGAGGAAGCTGCAGATCACGAGGCTGTTGAGAAGTGACTGAAGGAGGAGCTCCCAGAACTTCTTGAGGCATTCAAGCCAAAAGAAATGATTAACGGGGATGAGACTGCAATATTTTATCGCGGTCTTCCTGACAAAGGATTTGTCCCCGGGAACCCAAAGGCTTCTGGAGGAAAAACTGCCACAGATCGAGTGTCCCTCCTTGTCACTTGCAACATGGATGGATCTGAGCTTGCTCTCATGATGCTCGGGAGGTCAAAGAGACCACGAGGTTTCCCTCGAGACGTCTCAACCCTGCTTGCTCAATGCAAAAGCCGGGTCAAGGGCTGGATGACTGGGGCCATTTTCACCAAGTTCCTCAGGGAGGGGGACTGACAGTTACGGGCTACAGGTACAGTAGAGCGACATTCGTAGTGAACTTTCTCCATAGAGTTTGAATGCTTCTCTGCAGATTGTGAAGTGTTTTTCCTCTGTGACAAATGTCCCCTCGCATCCTGACATCAGGGATGAGCTTACCAACATTCACTTCAAGTTCTTACCTAAAAACACAAGATCTCTGATAAAGCCTGCCAACATTGGCATCATAAAGAATGTCAAGGGGTTCTTTCACTCACTTCCCTGCAAACGATTGTTGGTTTCTTTGCACTCACCAAAGGCAACTGCCCTCACCCAGGTTGAGAAGATCACTGTCATGGACAGTGTGCACATCTACAGCCAAGCTTGGAAGCAAGTCAAGGCTGAGACAATGAAGAACTGCTTCAAAAAGGCATTCTCTCAGAAGGACCACCAGCCTAGCGCGGAGCCACGGCTGCTGGTTCAACAACGGACATCAATTTTGGCCTCGAAACAACCTCGAAATGCACATCTAAGTATCCTGTGCAGCAGCAGGTGAAAAGTGGTGTCTGCTGATCAAGTTTGGTGATGATCATTGCAATGGTTGGAGAGCTGATCACAATGCGAGAGACGGTCAGAGAAACAGACATACATTTATATACGCACTTTACATTCGGAGATAGACGGCTACAAATCTAATTTTTGTAAACCGGGAAATATTTTCCCAAACGGTAATGTACATTGTGCCGTACGAGAAGTCCATTTTCGAGAGCTCATTTTTTGATGCGGCCTAGGTTAGGTAGAAGATTTTAGAGTTTGACTGAATGAAACTTAGGTTTGTTAAATGGTGAAGTTTTTTTAAGACTCTCCTATACAAAAAACGACCCATAAATTGGGCAGAAACTTTTGCTTCGCAAAGCTTAATGACGCTTTTAGTTTTATGAAACTTTTGTCAATTGCTGCAGTACATGTTGTAGATCAAAAAACGAAAAAAGAATTGAAATTTTCTTTTGTATCTGAAAAGTTGTGACTGTTTTTGTGGTCATAACTGTTGTCCTGGTACGTTTTCTCCGACCAGCTTTTGCGCTGGATAGGGTGAAGTACATTGTACGCTGGACAGACCCCCCCACATAAATCCAGTCACGGTGCCTTGTATGACATTATTATATGTTAGGCTAGGTCAAAAATTGGAATTCCCTGTGGGTGTCCAAAATTTGTAACCACATACCATTTGAAGACTTTGTAGTCAAATGAAAGTGAAAAAAAGGAGTTTTAGCTATGCCCAAATGCATTTAATATATTTTCCTGACAAACTGGATCATGTCAGCATTTTGGTGAGTGATTTT
>JAAUXU010046247.1_pt1 | contig 37391 bp, 32 predicted proteins | sample 7278151 | NCBI WGS metagenome assembly JAAUXU01 (sample SAMN14350113, study PRJNA611818) | marine sediment metagenome | isolation source: surface marine sediment (1.8m) | place: French Polynesia: Moorea | collected 2018-08 | reverse complement strand
TTTCCTTACCCCTTTGTTCTTCTGCAACGTGTTATACATATCAGGTTTCCTCCATCTATATCTGCTGATGATTGCACCTTATTTTGCAAATACAGTTCAGTGTAAAATAGAACAGGTACTTAAAGGGGGAGATGTTGTATCATGACAAGGTCGACCTATCTCTACACCAGGTCTACCTCTAGTCACTCACCCTGTCCTTTTCACGTTGCAATGCGTGCACCCCTTTTGTTTTGATTTCTTGTATCTACTGTATCTATCCCTGGTCTGGTTTCCAGCCCAAGCGTCTTCAAGATGCTTGCTGCATGCTGCATGCTTTACTTGAAATACAGTTCAGTATATCACAGAACATTCACTTTAAGTCAAATTGCATATTTAACGCATTGCCGGCATATCTTCCCAAGTAGTTTGTGTACTGGGCCAGGTTCAGGGCCTCCCACAAAAAAATCTAACTTTGTTAATGGGACAGCTGCAGAAGGGCTCTTTACCTCATTGGAAAGCTTAAAGCATTAACAGGCAAAGTTGTTTACTTCACTTCAGACCAGCTTGCATAATTGAGGCAGGATCAACGATATTGGCAAAAAGATTTACTGCATACGCTTGATTAGTCACTACAGAGCCAGGGGGTCTATACTTTTGTCCTTGACTGTACATACATGCTCATTTCTCAGGGGAGCTAAGCATGGGACAACTTATAGGACGCACCGGACGTAAAGATGTTCAAAGAAATTGACTGCCAATGTTTCTCAAGCGCGTCAAATCAGGCTGACAATGAAGAACCTGTCTTGTGAATTCATCAGATGCTAATATACCGCTAGAATTACATGTACATGTCCTGACATTCCGTGAGTTGCTCGCTAAGGTCCCATAGCCTTCTTGCATCTTCCTGGCGTCTTGCGTACCACGATTTTCTTGCCTTGGCGCAGTCAGCATAGTACTCCCCGCTCTCATTGGACAGGCCAGGATCCAGACAACAATACAGAGTCGTCTGCGCACCATAAAGTGGAGTCTTGATGAACCAGCGAGGTATCTGAAGTTTTACAAACGCACAGTTAATATGATGCTGACATTCACTGGGCGGACGGTTCGATCCCTACCGTGTAAATGAACTGTGCACAGATGTAGGTTATTAAGTGTTCGCTATTCTGAGCGTGGCGTTCCAGCTCTGTGGATACAACTCCAGGATGAACCGCGTACACGTTGATTCCACTGCCTCTGAGCCTGCGGCTTAGTTCTGTGGCGAAAAGGATGTTGGCCAGCTTGGACTGTGCGTACGCTGTCATAGGGCGGTATGAAGCAGACTCTTTCAACCTGAAAGTTTGATCTTTCATACTGCTTCCGCGGTCATGTCACGAGCAGGACCTCACCAATTGATGTCGTGAAGTCTCATTGGCCTCAAAGTTCCATAATGGCCCACGCTGCTCACTACAATGACTCTCTTCTCCTCGCCAGCGTTCTCTTTGAGCAGTGGCATCAACATTCTCGTTAGAAGAAAGTGCCCTAAGTGGTTGGTTCCAATCTGAGTTTCGAATCCGTCCTTGGTGCGACTGAGCGGACACATCATGACTCCAGCGTTCAGGATAAGAAAATCCAATCTTTTTTCGGTCGCCAATATTGCTTTGGCGCACGCGCGGATAGACTTCATCGAGGACAAGTCCAACAACTGAAAGATTAACTCTCCGGCGGAGGCTGTAACCTCGTCCTAAGTGCAACGAAGGGCTCAGTGTGCGTGACAGTGAGTGAAAGGGATTGATGATTTCTTTCTCACCTCAATCTTTCTGATGGCAGCCCTTCCCTTCGCCTCATTTCTGCACAACAGTAACACCCTGGCACCTCGGGCGTATAAGTCCTTGGCCGTCTCCAACCCGATCCCCGAGTTGGCTCCTGTGACGACTGCAGTCTTTCCATTCAATTGCATGTCAGATCTATACAGGGATCCTTGTAAGAAGCGCCGCAACAGTCGCGGAAGGAGGACAATGCCTATTGGTGCAAAGACAATGGGCGCAAGTGCACGGATCATGTTGTCACCTAGAAGAATGATTTAGGACTGACTACAGTCTCAGCGTTCGAGGCACAAGGCATGTCATGCACACTCTTATCAGGGTTGCCAAGAAGGGGGAGTGTGCTGGGATGCACACAGGACACTTACGGATAAGAAAAGTAAGGATAAGGGAGAGTGTCGCATTAGTGGCGATGCCTGAGGAACGGTTGGGACGTTCGTTTTGTGTATCGAGTTTTCTTGTGCCATTTCTTCCTCAATTTCAACGTAGATATCCATCTTTCGCCAAAACCCTACCTCTCCTTGGAAATCTGCGCTCAGTTTTCTCACTGATGAACCATGGACACGATGGCTCCACACTTGGAGTCCACGTCCACGCTATGCCTGTGATTGAGGCTCACCTAATAAACGCAGTCACGAAACAAGGAGCTGTAGAGATGTGTTTCATAGCAATGATTATCTAACACGCATGTAAAGGATTCAGGCGGAGCAACTGTAACGGAGGCCAGAACTAGAGCTACCTGGTGTACTGAAGCTCCCCTCAGAAGTACAGTCAAATCTCGATATCACAAATCTTGATGTAATACATAACAATGATAAATAAAAAAAATGGAAAATGTTCGTTGGTAATCGCTATTCTTAAATTCATTGTCTTCTAGTCCATTTCGCGAGAAAGTGGATGATCATGCAGTAAAAATGCATAAAAGTTCGGCTTCTAATTTCTCATAAAAGATGTCCTCAGAATCCATGCTTACGATCTACATCTGACCTTTTTTGTCGCAGGTGATAGAGGGGGATTTGTAGCAAGAGTACAGTGGATGAGTCCAAGTTGGTCCAAGAGCAAGTCCAACTGCTTGTGTCATCATTGCACGGGCATGCGTGACGTTTCATGAAATTTGAAGCACTGGAGCCAAAGTTATGAGCAAATTTTAAGTGTTTAAGACCTTTTTCGTTGCGTACTGTATGTATCTTTGAGATCAGTGAGACGAACCTGATTTGATGGTTGCAATCATCAGTTGGTAGCGGTTGCTGTGATGTTTTTGATTACTTGAATTTATGGTGAAAAATGTTTATTTTTGGGGTTAGATTTTCGTATAAGAGGGTCTTACAAGGACCCCCCAAAATGTGATTACAGAACTGTGCAATATTGCTGTATAGAACAAAATTGTCAACTATGTGAACAATTTGAAGAAATTTCTTTCTCGTTTGCTGTTTATTCTTCTTCTTGTTTATGGCACCAGCTGACAGAACTGTGCTGTACGTTATGCAACACAATGAGCTTCACTGCCCGAGGTGGCGCCAGTTCTGCCTTCTGATACAGCTGCTCCGCCTGACCCGTCCATCCTCGGTATTCCCCTGGGCTGCGGCAGTGTTTAAGTCAAGTAGTGCCAAATTTTGTGCGGTCAATTTAAATTTGAGCCGGGCTTAAGTTTGAGTCGAACTTGAACCTTTTTTTTGAAATGACTAGTCGAATGAGGCAATTCCTGCAGGATGCAAGGTTTCAGTCTTTTTTCATGTTAACTCGCTCGCACCCTGACTCCATGTCAAATGATTGTGGCCTTCTCATATCGAGTTTCGACTCTGGTTTTACTTGCGTCGGACGTTTTTGCTTTCGGTTGTATAATTCAAATTCATTAAAGAAAACCCTTCAACTAAAAGCTGGGTTATCAAACTCAGCTCTACAGCTATGGCTGTAAGAAATGAGTCTAATGGGCAAGGACTAATAAGTTTCATCGAGTCGGCTCGAATCTGAGGGTCCAATTTGTCTGTCGGGAGGGTGCGACTAGCGCGAAAATTATCCGGGTCGGTCGGCATGATTGGGACTGGCCTTTCCAGAAGAGTTATGACCATCATCATCCCAGTGCAGTGAGAACTACTGAGACAAAAAATCCACATTGCACACGAAACAACGGTAATGTGTGAGTGAGATGTGACCATTTGTTCTCTTTTTTGAAGGCGGAAGTTCAGACTTCAGGTCAATTTATGATCTCTTTTAGCAATTCCACATGTATCTTCAGTAAGCCCGTTTTAGTCTGCGGGCTCGTCCAACAAGCTCGTCCTAACCCTGAAATTATTACTTCCAGTTCAGGCTGTCCCCCAAAAAGCGTCAGTGTCTTGGGTTTCCTGGCTCGGACTCAACACGACTACATCACAAATATATAAGCTCTCGGGATTGACTTCATTTTTCTTTAGTCGAACTAGAGTTGAGAAAAGATATACATGGAATCAGGATCCGGTCAAAACGAGGCCAATAGGGTCAAAGAATCTCAATAGGGTCAAAGAAAAGAAGAAGTGGAAATCTATATAGGTTCTCATACACAGAAGACGTGCATGTTGTCGCCACCCACCAGGCATAACAAATCAGATTCGTTTGGAGACATGTTGACGAAATCGTATCTGGCCCTGAATCGAGCCCAAGGCTTTCGAATCTGGATCAAGACCAAGTTGGACTAACCCCGATTCTTACGAAACGAATCTGGACCGAGTCCAGAGCCGACCCATCACTACTCTCCAAAGTGCAAAGCTGATTTTTATCAGCGCCCTTGAGCTTCGAGTAGTCTAATCACTCGTTATGCTACAGCAGCCATAAACCTAAGGCTGGGCTCGGTGTCCAAGGCCTGAACCAGGCTCGACTCAGTAGTGACCAAGGCTCAAAGGACGTTCGGAGCTTACGGGCGCTGAAAAAATGACCTAAGCTTGGGTGGGCTGGGGCCCACTTTCTATATCTATTAGGTTTGACCAAAAAACGAAAATTTTGGGATGTTGCTGGGCGCATCTTATATTCGTTACCTACGACCAAAAGGTAAAGATGTAGTCGAATGGTTTCCACAAAAAGGTTGTCTGGCTCTCCTCTCTTGCAATAAAGCTTTGCCGAGTAAGTTCAGAATACAGCATAACGAGATGTTCAGATTTGGTAGACCATGGGGCAAAGTTATTAATACGCTTTCCTTTCCATTTATTAAACTTCAGTTTTGACCCTGGAAAGTAAGTAACTGATAGGTCCACTACAAATTTGAAATTCAGACGTAGCATCTTTACGTATTGTGTTTAAGAGATTTGAAGGCAGAGAGGGGACCCCAAAACTTATTGTTTCATTTAACTAGAATGGATTCCAATGGAGATGGGCACCAAATATAGCAAGCATAAGATCGAAACATTGGTTTAGCCTAAGATAAACAAGGGGGGAGGTCCTTATTTACGTCTGTAACTCTTCGTCTTTGAACCTGTGACTCTGTCACGTCATGGGCGCTCCAACCGCTGCTCCGACTGTCCCCAAACTTAGCTAACAGACACTACTTTGCACATGCCGTAACATGAATAAACATCGCACCTTATGTCTGAGGTCTTTTTGAGACCGATCAGCATGAAAAAGGTTGCAAGATTCAGGACTAAAATAATCCTTACGACGCTCTTATCTCTTCCGCACACGAGATCACACGAGGGGGCATCATGCTAGAAGCGTACATGTACGAAAATCAGGTGTAACCAAATACTCCAGGAGTATTTATTGATGACAACGTCAGCGTGCACTGTGAACTGCAGCTCTAGGATGTTGCGCTCACAAAAATTTGAATTGCAGTTGGCAATACATACTTGATTTTCCCAAGTCGTCAGTCAACAGGCCAGTTTGCAAAACTCGAGTGCTTTGCTAAGATTGAAAGTCGGTTCTTTACCAATACAATTTTTGTCAAACCTAGGAAAACTCGAGGCTTTTGTAGAAACTGAAGTTGGGAAAATTGAATATCTACTGTAACACAAGACGTGCTAACTTTGCTCGATTGTACAATGCTCGTGAAAAGTCACGTCTTAGTAGTGAACTAGGACCTGACAGAAAAGTACTTTTTTCTTTATTTTTCATGAGTCACTTGATGTGACTGCATTTAAAGATTTTTTGCATGTAATTTATATATAAGTAATCCATCGTACCTCTCTCAGCACTCTGGCGCATGATGTTAGACTCTTGACCTATATTGTACTGCAATTAACACGTAAACTTACGTCCACTGTGAACTAACCCACGGTGACGTTGGATAAGCGCACTTTTTGTACCTACGTCAAAAGTTGGGCGTGGTCTCATTTTTCTTTATAAACAGATTTTCTCCTATGTAAACGTAAAATCTGTTTACTAAGAAAAATGACCACACCCAACAAATGCAACTAGTCGTAATTATTCTTGATTCGACTCAATCTTCTCTTTGGGGGGGGGGGGGGGGTCACCTTGGCGAAACTTCTGCATTTGCGTCTCAAGTACAAGCAGCAGGCAAAAAAAACCAGAATCATTTAAATATCTCCTCTTTCAAAATTTGATGTATGTCTGACAATTTCTGTCTTGATGTGGGCAGCTTCAGCCTCAATACTTCTCACCAGACAAGTTAGCGTGATGATTCTTAGCTTGCCGTCCGTGTCAGTGATCTCGAAACCTCGATTTCCCCTTACTTGTCCATACTTCGGCTTCTGCAGTGGTGGCAAAATTTGTAGTCCGATTGACCTCTTTACAGAAATTTGATTCGCCGAAGAAGAAACAGGCTCAATAAAGTCCGGAACAATATTGGCAAGGAGCAGAGGCTGGAGGGTGTTGACGACGTTGATCAAGCAAATGGCACGTTTAGGAACTTGACTTGCGTGATTCAATGAGGAGATGGTTGAGATTGATATTCTTGAAGTTGTCTCACTGGTTCCAGTGCTGGCTTTCTACCAGAATTCTACCAGAAACTCTACTATTTATGCATGTTTTAGAGGCTCGAACTTATGCCCCAAGCGTTTCTCTCGGCAGGAATTTTGAACACACATAGCATAACAATCAAGAATCGACGGAACTGTTAATTTTGCACTGCACAGCGTACCGATCCACGGACGTCCCCAAAAGTGACTCCTTCTGTTCCCGGTGTCAGAGACCCGGTGCCACAGCTTGAACGAGAACAGCTTTCCGAGTGCTTGGTGCATTTCCCTTGCCCCAGTGATTTCGTAACCCGGCGAGGTGGAATGCGAGTTTAGTGTTCACAACTCACCAAGATGGTGCAGTTCAAACCTGCGGAATGATGCCTAAGGACGTGAGTACATATGTACTCATGTGAAAAAGCAAGTCAGCGCCGGTGTACTTTTGTTTATTAACTTTACACTTCGTCAAAGAAGTATTTACAATAATGGAGATGACGGCATATCTGCCACAACATCGTTCACAGCCATGGCACTAATTGTCACTTACAACTTCCATTCCTCCATGTACAAGAACACTGTTATTCTTATTAAAACATTCGAAGAAGTAACTGCGACCCCACTGACTAGAGGAGATACGTAAACGGGACATTTTTGGCTTTTCTGCGCTTCCTTCGTCAATTTGACATTTCCTGCCTATATTGTGAGTGCTTGAGTTTCTTCGTAATGAACACTATCTGTTAGCCAGAGGTAACCTTTTGCACTTACAACACCCCACAAGGCTTTGGTTGTTGCCTACAGATCTTGCTGGCGACGCTACTCATGCACTGTTTCATTAAGTCGTTAGAACTGTGCTCATACTGGGGTCTCAGAATTATGCCTGAGCAAGAACTTGTTGGACCTCTCGTCGATGATTTCCTCCCGGAGGTTGAAGTGAGGCATCCTATAAACCTGACAGAGCAGAGAGACGTCACCCTGCCTCAGCTGGAAGACTGAACCAGACCGGATAGAGCGAGTAAGAAGCACATCACTGATCAGGGACCATGTCTGGATTGGGCGGTGCTCAAGATCATTCTGAAAAAACATGTTTGTTTGATTACGAAGTGGATTCAGATCACAGCCTGGTCCAGGCTTACCTGCAGCACTGGAGATGCCACCAGATACTTTTCCAAAAATGCCTTAGGTCCCATGTGATACTTGAGAGAGGTGGCTAAATGTTGCAGAATCCCCTCCATGGTGTGTCTGGGTTGCTGCCGAGTCAGTCTCAGATACTTTTGCAGTGGTCTCGCAATGGCGGGAAAGATGGACTGCGCCGTCTCGTAGGAGTCCAGAGGACTACTGGGGGCTAAAAAAAAAAATGATAATGCGGCACAGGGTTTTAGCAGAGACAAATATACGAACTAACTGGATGAGAGAAGGCAACATAATACGGGTTTTAGAAGACCTTTGCCGCTGTCCACACAATATATAGTAACCGACTTCTTCAAAAGAAAAAAAGTCGCACAGCCCAACTGCAATACTTCTTCCTGCTAAAGGCCGGAGGAGATATGTTAAACTTAGACAAGTACGTACAAAACACAAAGTAATTCAGCCCATGACTCAACACAAGTTCGATGGAATAATTTGGTAATCTCTCTCTTATCGAGGGCCAACAAGCCGTCATCACTTTTTGTGTGAGGACTCTGCTTTGTTGTTGCCCTGCCTATTCAAGAGGATGAGGGGGGATGAGGAAGTAGAAAATTTCTCTCAACTTTGTTGAATCGCCATTGAATTTCTTCGCGTAAGAAGAGCTAATTTGCCCTGCACGAGAAATCGTGACTGGGGAATTCTCTTGTCGGCTGCTATGTAGTATTCGCTGCAAGTTGGGCAGTTGCAATTTGTTGCATCAACGCTTCATAAGCGAGCGACTCATTACAGACACTGCAATTGGAGAACAGTGAGCAAAGACCAGGTTGAGTCATACTGGTCGGAAATGAAGATCATTGCAAGGGTCACTTTTTCGGAAGAACCAAGACAAATTAAGAGTAATCGGGATTGACGGATACAAGGCTCAGATGCTTCTAAGGATGGGTTTGACTAGGGCCAAAGTGATCCCTAGACCAAAGCTCACTCAGTGTAGTAGGCTTACTCTTGCTTCTTTGGTCGTTCAGCTTCTTGATGTGGGCAAAAGCGTCCTCGGTGGCCGTGATCAATCTGGCGCGCCTCTTCCTCAGCCGCCGCTCGTACTCGGACTCCTCGTAGAAGCGGTCGTTGTTGCTGGACGGACTAGACTTGGACTGCGCGTTCCTCAACATGGGGGAGGACAAGGGAAGATCCTAAGATGAAGAGGACTTGGTAATTTCACAGTTGCTCAAAGTCATATCCCTGCCATCATAACCGTAGTTTCATAGCAGAACTGTGTACCTACCTAGAGTTTGCAATGAGCACAATCGCGCGTAGCTAACCTGGGGGCTACTGAACCAAATATGGTTGCGCATTAGCTACGGCGAAGTCAATTTCTTTTAATGTCAACCCTCTCGCGCCCCATTTCCTGTCCCCCCCCCCACCTACGTGCGCCCAAGCTTTTAGGGGGTCATCGCAGCCATGCGCCCTTCCTTCACGCTGCTCATTTTCTATCTTTGTTCGCTTATGGGAAAAAATGCTGACTTCCGACGAAGGCAGGAGAAAAGGGGGAGCGATTTTAATCAGCTCCAGCGGCAGGAAGACATAAATAATCGGATCAGGGTCGTGCACCAGCATTCAACGTTTGTGAATCATTACAACTCCCACGACAATTAGATAATTTCAGGCCAGTCTAAAAGTCATTTCTCGGTGGGGAGGAAGATCACTTTTATTATATAAAAAAAAGCACGCGCAACAATCTAATTCTGGTGCTGGCGCAAATGCACTGTACCAATTTCTTCACCCCAGAAAGATCGGCCGGCTCGATTTGACGTCACGTACTCGTAGGACCGCTCATTTTTTGCACCAGTGCATTTTGGCGATGCATGCGGAAAGTGACCCTACCAGCGCCTAAATGCCCAAAATGGGCCAAGCTCTGGTCTGAGAGCAATAAAATGGGTCAACCAGTATCAGATACCCATGCAAAGGAGTATAAAAGGGATGCAAAATGTGAGAAAAAAAGCGCTTAGTCAGCCTCGACGTCTTATCCGATTACTGCAGTAGCGCGGGAGCTTCTGGAGCCACAAGGTGCACATTCTCATTTTCATTATACGTCCAGTTTTATAGATGCCCCACGATGGAGGCGAATTCTTTCTTCTCATAAAACGGACGCCTTTTGATACCCCCAAGAATCTCTGTTCTTCTTTTTCTCCAGCTGTAAAAATGTCCTGAACTGTGGGTAAGGCTCTAATTGCGTCTCTGTGTTGTGTGCGCGTTATCCCCAGACTTAACAGTGGAGAAGACGAATGGTGCAACAGTAACAGCAGCGACATCATAAGTCTTTCCGGGGAAAAAAGTAGCAGAAGCTGCAATTTCAGAAAGAATTAATTGTCGGCAGCACTGATGATTTTTTCCCTCCTTTTTCCCCTTGCTATTGATCCGTCCCATTAAATCTGATGCGATAACTCAGATTATCTGAGGGATTTTGCTTATTCTTAAACAATTGCGGCTTATATTTTTTTGCCAGACTCATCCTCACCATGTCATCTCCATTGTGAAAACCGTCTACGTCGTAGTGCTTCATGTTGCTGCCTCTTTTCTTGAAAGGGGATGGGACTACATACGTCTTGTTGCTACTGGCTCCGGGCAACCTCTCCAGGTAGGGGTTGTAGACGGGGAAGTCAGTGTAGTACTTCTCCAGGACCCAGGCAGCGGCTCTCTGCACGGTCAGAGGGCCGAGGGAATAACTGCGGGAGGCGCCGTCGGGTGACCTCACCACTTTGATGTAGAACCTAACGAATGTGACCAGATGTTAGCTAAGTGGGTGTTCAGAGAAAGAGAGGATTTGTTTAGGATTCTTACTCAGGTGTCAGATGCCTGATCTCGATGAGCAGCACAGCCAAGTACTGCACGAAGAGTAGGGCGTCCACCATGGAGCTGGCAAACTGCAGGATCTCGACGAAGTGGACCCGCTTACTTTGAGACCCGGTAACGCGGGTAGCGTAGAAGAGCCAAAACGTTACCGTCAAAATCACTAGCAGAAGGCTCAAGACGCTGCGATACAAGTACAGTCTGGAAGAGATGGATACATTGCGATCACTACAGTACGTATTAACTTTTCGACAGACTGTAGTCCTCACGACACAAAGATTAAGGTATCACCCGATAGCTGCATCAACCGCGTAGCAGTGACTCACTTGTATTGTTATATAGTGTACTTATAAGACAAGATATTCACCTTGGCATGGTGGCTTTTGGTTTTCTAAAAAAGATCGCCCAAGTAGCCAAGAGCAGAAGGAGGAGCTTGACGCTGAAGCTGACCAGAAATCCGTCACATTCGACCTGAAGAGCAAGAAATCTTTCTGAGACGTTCTTCTAAAAATATGCAGTGCGTGTGTGACTGCGACACTTACGTGACATCTAAGTTGAGTCTCTCTGAACTGTATAACTTGCATTCTGGGGAGGACCAACATGGTCATGGGACTGAGGAATGCCACGAGGGCGACAACACTCGCGGTCCAAGGCCCGGCCAGTCTCTGTAGTCTGAATCTCCACGAATGGATGTCTGAATCTTCTTCCTCTGACGTAGAAGACTCATCTCTATTGCTGGCCTCATCTGCCCAGTGAGATCGGCCTCCATAGGCCAAGTCTGACAGACCTGTGACCGCGGTCGTGTTATCTCCCCAGTCAGGATCCTACAAATAAAAAAGGCAACATATTTTCATCCATGGTAGAAAAGCAATGGTCAGTTCAAGTGGATAGTAGTCAATCTTGCGCTATTTAGACTTTCTACAAAAAAAAATGTGCCTTCTGTACGTTTACAAGGCTACCCTGAAATCTGCTCATAATCTTCGGTTTATAAGTGGGCCCATTTGTCAGAAGAGCGCAAAAATGCAAAGGCTTCTTCTCTCTCCCCCAGCAGAAAAAACCAGTTCTGATTGCGGGATTAATTTGGTCAATTAGCCAATGAGGGAGCTACTTGTACGATCATTCTGCAACGGTCCTCGTATACTTACTAACAACAAAGAGCTCTACCAACTATCATCATCAAGGGGGGAAATTGTAGGAGGCCCTCGTCGTCGTCCTCCTCCTCGGGCAGCCCAATAATCTTAATCCCAGGGCATTGATCACACGTTGCTTAATCCGGCGTAAAACTGTAATGGGGCGGGGGGCTGAGAACAATTCTTCAATCAGATCTGCTCCAAGTTTTTAACCTAGCATCTGTGCGTCCGCGTCGAATCGCACTTTGTAATAGTGCCAAGTTTAGCTACTTTCTGTTACAGGACGTCCTCTGGGCGTACCACATGTTGCAGACATTCAAATTGCTGGCCGTGTGGTGGGTCTGGCTGCACTTCTTGCATTTCCACTTTCGGGGTCATTATGAAACGGGGTTCGCTGCCCCTGATGAGGTCTGGGGGAGAGAGAGAGAAAAGACGAGAAATAATCTCTCATATACTGCATACGTACGTGTACGCGCGCGCTCGCTCACGCACGCACGCACGCACCACCTCAACCCCTTGGGTCGTCGTCGGCTGGAAGAGCTGAAGAAAGATTTATGTTCCAGGCGTTATCATTTGGCCTGCATGCTGGGGGTTTTCTCTTAGGCTGCGGAAGAAGGAGCACGAGGCCAGCTAATGTACTACATACAGATGAGAATTTACTGCTGCTTGAACGGCAACTTCCAATATAATGTGTGCATCATTATTCATAGGCCAAAAGTAAGCTTAAGTAGCCGAGCAGCCTGGCTCGGTCAAAATAATGCGGACAAGGCATTTCTGTCTGCCCTATAATTTTTTCTGCACAATTTAGTTTCTCGAAGAGTCACTAACATACTCATAAGGCCTACTTCATTGGGATCCTACGTGTAGGAGAGGCTCTGCTGCAGTTTGTAGTAGAAAGCAATATAAAAGTCAATTTGACCAGCAATTACGGCGAGAATTCCACGTGGCACCCATAAATCTGCTCCTCCCTGTCAATGGCAATTAATAGCATGGGTGACTGAAATATATTATAGGGCACAACAGCAAATCGCAGCTGAGCGGATGTTTTAGCAGAGCACAAAGGTTTGTACAATGCCGAAAGTAGAAACCGGCTGTACTGTGTGTGCACAGGATCTCAGGATCCGCCCTGAAATTTACGTATTCGAAGCAACCTCAGTTCTGGAGAGGAAAAGAGCATTTTCCCCTCAGGAGGTCAGAAAGGTCAGATTTCTTCCCCCCCTTGTTTCCAGCTAGCCTTACAACCTCTCTGGGTGGCTTCTCCATCAAAAAAAGCAAGAAATAACGCATCCATGCGAACTTTGGATACTTCGGTAGATATATAGTGGATATCTGGTATTCCGGTAGTCTCACGTTGTCCTCTCAAGGCTAAGTGAGCCAAAGCATTTTCCCTTAGCAAGAGACTCAAGTTCATGAACGCACGCAGAGAAGAAGCTTTGTACGCGCACACAATATTTGATCTTCCCCCAAGTCTTGACAGATGAAGGGAGAATTGGTGCTGATGGCCCCACCAATAGAAAATTTTAACAGGTACTGAAAAGGGGGAGTACAATGGCCAAATTTTCTTCCACAAGACAGGGTTGTCATTCTTATAACTGAGTCTGGGTCGTTCCGTACGGTTTGTTCAAGTAAGAGATTGCCAATTAGGCTTGCTTCTATATTAGACATGTCATGACTCTGAAAGTAACCAGAGTGACGCACACACGAAAAAACCGCTGCTGAAATGCTACTATAATCTATACATCTCCAGAGGTCATATTTAGAGTAGCAATTTCTTCTTATTTCTTCGCCCCCCTCCTCACACACTTGTGCCCGTTTGATGATTGCCAGACACGCAATACAAAAAAAGGTGAGCGCTTACCTGGGAAGGTATAAAGTATGTGAGAGAGTGAAGGAGACAGGGAAAAAGAGCATACCTAATGCACTCGCACAGAGGATAAAGTGAGGTCAGAGAGAGAAGTTGAGCCGTATTACGCACTGCAGTGCGTGCTCCGTTTATTTTTCTCATGACTACTGACACTGACTCCTTTTTCTTTCGCTCTTTCTTTCCTTCCAGGCCAAATCTTAGGTACTCATGCGTGGTGTGAAGATCCAATCCACCTTTTTTGTCGACAACAGCCGTGAATCCTCACACAATGATGGGCGGAGTGCGCCCACAAGTTTGGCATCCTTTGTTGTTGTGTCACCCTTTTTTTGTTCCAGTTTAAGCAATCGCGATTTGAACCAACCTGTAGCTGCGCCGGCGGAGGCAGCGCCACTTCCAATTGATCAAGAAATCACCGCAACCCCCTAAATTGAAAACTCCATGGACGGGTGGGGCTCAGTTGTTTATCTTATTAGTGGAAAAGACTTGGTAGTCGAGATCCCAAAACGACATTTCTATGGATTACTGTGGCATCTGCTGTAACGGAAGGCGATGACTTTGGAATAGGTCGTAAGTTTTCCTTTCCACTCATGCCCATCACTCAGCTCTCCCTGATTGCCACGATTATATATATGCATACACACCTACTTTTCACGTAAAATGCGCAACAGTGGAAGATTGCAACACAGTACAGTGCTGTCCATACTGTGCCATAAGTGCTGGGCATATTGTGCAGTACATGCAGCAAAGTGAGTGCAATACACATCACAACACAATTACACTGTCCGTCCAACAAATTTCTTGCAGACTCACTTCTGGGCCTTTTGTCTCTAGCTCTGGTAATGCGATAGTCGCCACGCAAGTCAATCTATTTCATCCGGAACCTATTTGTTTTTGTTACGGTTCCCCAGGAGAGTTTTTCCAGGAGGAAAAAGAGATCTTGTCTGTCACTCCAAACTGTGCCAGGCACTTACTTGACTTCATCTACACAGAAGAGGACGTCTCCATGTCTGTCTGCTCTTCTACGGTAACAATGTGCGTATTTGCAACAAGCATGCTCACACAGGAAGGAACAGGGTGTATCCGGCAAACGATTGTTTGGACGCGCATAGACAATGCAAGCTGTACGTACGTAAGGACGTGTACAAACTCTACGTATACTGAAAAGTCCGACACCGCAACCAACTTTCATCCAATTACGTACGCACGTAGCTAATTCCAGGCTTCTTACCTGTTGCAGAATCTGTACATCCACCCTGTTGCTCGCCCCAGTTGTTGCCTGCGTGAACTTTGCACTGTTTTCTCCGTTTCCACGACTTTGGTGGTGAAAAATGGCGTTAGGACGCTCATTGACGGGCGGCGGCTGTCCCAGGGAGGTCTGGTATGAAGGGGAATGTTCCAGCTGATTGTTGTAATTAGGAGAATTAGACAGAACGCTGAAAAAAGAAAAAAAGAGGAAATATTCTACTCACTGCACCAATATCTGTACAGGTGCACTTTTTCCAACTACCTATTAGCTCTTGGGGATAAGCTAAAACTCAGGTGATGGTTGTTCCTGCTCAGCGAATAATTGCTCAGGACGCTGGTAGTCGGGGACATGACTGCTGAGGATGTGGCCTGCTGAACGAAGCTTCGCTGGCCGAGATTGTGGGGAAGAGTGTTGGTACTAAAGCTGCCGCCATTGACTCCTGACACTGACGCTGACGCCGACCCCGACGCCACCGTGGTGTTGATGTAGTTGGCGTACTTGCTGCCGTGGTTGTTCGAGCCGCCAGCGGCGTTGAAGGGGGCTGGCGGCGGGTGATGACGTCTAGGAGCCAACGGAGGCAAGTGTCCGTTCATGTTGCTAAAATCTGTTCGGGGATGTCCATGAATCTGTGAGCCTTTTTGAGTTACTAGCAGCATATGTGTCATACATTGCATGCATGTACAGGGTGAATATCACTTGGGGTGAATTTGTGCTACTCACTTTATGCGAACGCGCGAGCAACGCAATCCATTTGCATCCAAAACAGCATAGATGCTCAGGCTGAACTCGTGAGAAGTTTCACTTTCAAAGCATAACATTACGTGGCCATTTAGAGCACTTTTAAAAACACTACCTGAAGCTGAATGGGGACCTGTGTAACTGCTCTTTTTACACCCAGTGCAACATTCACTTTCATAAAAAAAACATGAGCTAAAAGGTAGACATGCAAAACTTCCCTCGTATGACCTTTTTAGGAAAGTTATTTGAAAAGAGTATTACTTCAAAGACAATTTCAGTGCGGCTGCTTCGTTTTTGGGAGATTGCAACCTCTCATTTTATGCTCTTAGTTTATCTCACTTGAAAACGAGAGTGCAACTGATGTTCCCTCTTGTCTTGCCACTTATTGTGTTTTGGCGAATGTTGATTTGCATTTTCCGCATTGGCTTGAATAGGTAATTTTCTGCTCGGAACTCTGTCCGACATCGACTTCCTCTTCATTGTCGCAAGTAACACTTCATCTCCTGCACTTATAGTAAAAATCTGACTTGATTCATTTTCAAGCTAAATAATGCTCACCCTGCTCATGCATTTGCGTCATGTGTGCGTCAAAGTGTCACTGCAGCTTACCAGAATGTCCTGAGAGGACGCTGTCAGTCTCCATCTTGACCCAAGATGTGGGCGACCCCGGCGGGTTCGACGTCAACAGATAGGGCATAACTTTCTTCAGCGATTGCTTGCAGAGATCACATTTCCATGTCAGCGCCAACAGATTCTCTCCACTTTTATATACGCATCACTTCGCTGTGGTCCAATTCAGTAGTGCGAACCGTGGTCTGCTGTTGCCTTTCTAGAAGTTGGTCCGAGATTTCTTGCACGATTGAGGCTTTTTTATCTCTGATTTTAATCTCGTCTTTATTCTGCGGGAGGCCCATTTAAAAATTTACGACGTTCCCTCCTCTTTCTAAGAATAAGTGACCGGGCAACTCTTCTTCTCTCATCATGCCAACCTGGAAGAGTAAGAGGAAACAAATTTAGTCTGCTAAATTTCTTTTGTTGATGCTGGTACCCGCCCAATGCAGAATTATCACACGCCTATTCATTTCTGGAGCAGTATAATTTGCTTAATTGCGCTCCGGCAAAACTGTTGCGTTGACTAACGCGGGTCGAGCAGCTGTCCTAAGGTACCCCAGTAGTCAGTGAGTCGAATTACAAAAGGGCGCATCGTGAACCTGGAATCGAATAGGGAGTGTTCCGAATGTGAGACCCATGCAAGCCTGGGTATGAATCTTATTCGAATTGAACTCGAACCGAATCCCGAACAAATCTTGGTCAGTGGACATAGGAGAATATGTCCACAATTAAATCTGATGTTTCTCTGCCTAATATGCCCCGAAACCCGCTGCTGCCAGTCTGTCCCTCCTCTCTGATCACAGCCGGAGATTCACATTGCCAAGTATTTGAATGGCCGTCGTTAAATTTAAATCGGTGACTCATTATAAATATGAGCCTTAATTTTGGACGAACTTGCAAAGATTCAAGTCAGATTCGAATCAGCATCCGAAGCATGCCCAGCACTAGTCCGCAATTCTCTATGTGGTGTTCGCAACTGCCCTGACGTCATCTTCGCTTGAGCAATCTTGGGAAAGGCGGGAGGAGGACATGAGATGGCTAAAAATGTTCCTATCCTCGCCCCACAGCAAATGTCAATGTTACTTTTCTTGGGGGTCTTTTTTTTTCTTGTAAGCAACTACCGAAGTGGCGGAAAAATTGTTTTGACATTGCCAGGGCTCATGATGAAGTGACCGGAACGGATGACTTTGAAAGAGTGCGAAGGAAAAGCTCCACACGCGAAGAAAGGCACAAAAGAAAAGAATAAGATCATCCCGCGACCATCAGGGACCTCCGGGGCACGATCAAACGGCTCGAGGCTGTTCAACAGTCCAAGTTCTGAGCTCACTTCTTCTTGTGCGTAAGTAGAGAATGCAAACTTGCTCCCTTAGTCGGCGCCGCCGTGTCAAGGGTGGACGTGACGTGTGAAGCCAGTGTCGTCCACTGCATCCCATTCACAAGCACCTCAGAGGTAACGGAGTGGAATTTCTCACCTGCTCCAATAACAACAACACAGGCGTGCCAGCACTTCAAGATTTTTTGGGGGCTCCTACGGTATGACCGAAACTGGCGGTAGTCAATAGGCGAGCGTGCAATCGCATGATTGATGAAGCCCTCACCCCCATTGTATTCAATTTTTGCTGACTGCGTTCTTTCGTTCTGCTACGCTTTCCCCGCGCACGCGCTCAAGACAAAAAAAAATAGAAAAGAAACTTAATATTTCAATTCGCTGCCACCGTTGTGACATCAATTGGGATTTTCTGGATACCAAGTGATCGATATAGACCGTATCGAGTACTAGGAAGTGCACGAGCCAGCATTTCTTTTTTTGCCCTTGTTGTGTATTTATAAGCTTCACCATCTGGGTATGGTGTGAGTAAGCAACTTTGTTTCCCCTGACGTTCGTTACTTCGCTGCTCCATTGGTGAAGTCCCACTATTCTATCTCTCCAGAATAGAATCCACCAATAAATCTTCAGCATTGCATCTCGTGTGCGACACGTACACGTGCATGCACAGTCTGTTTGTGAAAATTGAGACTGATGTCCTTTTTTTTGGTCATGAATCGTGTAGTTGTACATGGAGAGTGTGTAATAGTGAAACATTGACGACGACTCTGGCAACAACATTTAACATTTAAGTATGAACGACTCCTCCTTTGACCTTCACCGACACCTCAAATGGTGGAGGCACGCACAACTTCTTCGGAGGTGTCTCCTTATTCTGGTCCCACATGAATAACTGAATACTCACTTAAGACTGTTGAGAGTAGACCAAAAAAAGGTGGCACCAATCAAATCTAAGAGAGCCATTGTCAGTCTCGAGGAACGTGCTGGATGCACATTCCAGTGCAATGCGCGCTCCGGACTCAGTTAAGACGGTCTTGGCACCAAAATATGGTACGGTTCACGTTCGTATGCAGCACGTATTTGTAGCCGTTACCGGTATAAGAAAGGCGTCATCAGTCAGTCACTCCTCTTCCTCCTGGGAAGACGTGCTCACTCAGCGCTCGCTCACGGCCAGTAGCTCCAAATGAGTGACTGGGTAGAGTAGAGAGCTCCTGTTGTGAAATAGGGTGTCAAAAGAAAATGCAAGCATCATCCTACCAGTACGTACGAACGTAGCAGGGCTATAGCAAGTCCTGAGTTGCTACATCAGTTTGTGGCCATAGCTTGCCTGCACTTGCGATTACAATTGAATCTTTGCGCTTGTGCCCAATGGTGCTCTTTTCTCTCTCCTTCTCGGCGCAGTTGGCAATGCTTGCAACGGCGAGTGTGCAAGCTTGTCTTGACATAAGCCTATCTCATGGTCATGATATAAGTTACAACAAGTAATAATGAATGATAAAACTGTTCATAATTTGCTGGGGCGTCACGCTTTGAGAAACTCGACCTCCTTTCTTTGTGCGCTGACGTCTCTCTTTCTAGGGGTTCCCGCGATCATTCACAAGAGGCTCTCACATAGCGGCCTCACCTGACTGGCAGGTTCTTCTATGCAAGACAGTGTGGTCCTCCAATGCGTCAGCGCGAAGCTGCTGTTGGGTTATAGGAGGCTCAAGCTGTAGTATTCGCCACACAATTCATGCCCAGGGAGGAAACTTATTCATGGGGTCGCTGTCAATGGTAGAGAGACTCAGCAGGAGTCGCTTCCTATGTTAGCTAACGCTGTTCGTAATTACCCTGATTGTGATTAGTCGTTAATTACACCGCTCTTTACTTACGTCCAGGCCTACACGTACAAACTCACGCCAGGACTGAGCACAGTTCCATCAATATTGTGGAATGAAGAGATGTCAGGAGTTTGGCGCATGCTGGCATTCGCTCAAGACAGGCTTACGCAGATTCATAGAGCGCTCAAGATTGTCTCGTCAGCCACCTCCAATTACTTCTCTCAAATTCCGGCTTGTCACTCACGCTCAGGGGAAAAAAAACCGGCACCTTTGAAAATAGGAGTTAAGCGCGGCGTCCACACAGACTCTTTATTCTTTAATCGGATTTTCACACACAGACACACATTCGCCGCAGCAGCGATTTATTCTAGGACGAGAAATCACTCTGCAGACTTTGCCATCTGATGGTAAGGAAGATAAGGTAAACACACGTAGTAATTCACTTTACTGCGCACGCATTACAATGGGTCTGAAAGTGTCTACCTACGCCTTCCTCCCCCAAAATCTGAGGTACGCCCTGTAGTTCAAGGTAGCTGCATTCATGCCCGTTTAGGTTCTCCCAGAAATGCATTTCTGCATCATGAAGGTTGCACCTTTTGGACATCTACCGTGGTGCAAGCCGATCTTTTTCGGGGTTGGCCTACTACTGTGCATTGTGTGTAGTCACACATAGGCACTCCAACCTCGCTCGAGGAGGGCAACTCTGTTATATCTCTACCACGTGTATGAGGGCAGCAGAGAGGGAGAGAGAGGCTATACAAAGCAGAGCACAGGTACAAAGGTACGTCGTTGGCGTTGCCCTGAGATGATCAAGAAGCAATTATCTCACTCTGCTTCTCTCTCTTTCCCTTCCTTGGTGTGTGCGTGTACGTGCGTGTGTGAGTTTGTTGTGTGTGCGTGTGTGCGCGCGTTGGTGTGCGCGAGTGAGAGAGAGGGTGCATGAAGTCATGACCGTGCTCCTCTTTCCTTTTCTTTCTTCTTGGCACCTACTACAATGTCTGTATGTGTGCTTACCCAGAGCACACATGGTGATGTTGCTATACTTACAGACGTGAATGTGCTTCGCCGCCGCAGCTGACCTTTTTTGTCTATCAAATCAAGCTTTTTCCAGGTGTAACAGTGCGGTCAATCAGAGTGCTTGTGCAGTACTTTTGTCTGCAATCTCCACCATTTGGCCTACTCCAGTGAGTGAGCGACGAAATGGCAAACTCCTCGGAGCTCAAACAGAGAAGCTTTTCTCTACAACTGCATGCAGCCACGTCTTGCTGAACCACCCGAAAAGATCTCTCCTTTACCCCCCCAGCGCGTAGCAGGAGCAAAGGAGCGGGATTATGAGAAAGGCCGAACTCCCTCATCTCCTTCGCCTCCACGTGTAAAATTCCTCCATTAAATATCGCTCGGTTAATTTTTTTGTCCCGTTCTAAGACCCCGTTCGGGTCAGGCCCCTCCTCTTTTGGAGGCAGCGAAGCAACTCAAGAATAAAGGCTTCATTTTCGCCTGCACGGGACGTTAATCTCTCATTCTGTGGTGGTTTAATTACAGCCTCCGATCTTCTGCTGGACACAGGACGCAGTTGAAGAGCGTATCCAGCGCTCCTCAGCCCACTTTATTGCAACAAACTTCTGCTACATGTAGATGCGTCGATGTGAAGGAAAAAGAGCGTTTCAGAGCTTTCACTCACGTGTCTCAGGACGTCATCTATGAATGTTCCCAGTTCTTGCATACACATTTATCAGTTAAAACCCAACCTGGGCTCATCTCCTCATCCTGTGCGTGACTCGAGGTGACGGGGGCCTCTGCTGCGGCGGCGGCAGCTGAGCAAGTTCAACGGGCGAAATCTCAACCGAAGCTGACAGAATGTTAGCAGTGAAAATGTTCTCTTCTCCACGCTCATTTGGAGATCTTCACCGGAGCACGACCACATGACGACTGATAATGAAATTCCGAGAGACCCCTTAGAGCACCGTTTATCATTACAGCGTGCGGGCGGAGACACAACAAGACTTTGGTTGATCAAGGAAGACCTACTACAACACCACGAAACTATAAGGCCCAACAACTCAGTTTCCCGAGTTCTAAACCATAGATGTCTACCTCCAGTGTATTCGCTTTTACTGAATTAAATCCTGTGGATGTAGCCTTCGGCTACGAGCTAACTCCCTCCCCCCAGCCCTCATAGGAGATGAAGAGATTGGCATCGTTCGGAAGTCCGATTTCACGCCTAGCTGTCAAAAACATCCATAAAGGAGGATTCCCTGAAAAGAATTGTTCCGGTAGAAGAAACGATTTTCCACCTTTGTGTGGCTTGTTTAGTTTAGCGAGCTTTCTCTACCCATCGTTATTTCATTACCTGTGGGGCTGTGGGGATGGGCAGATTTCCCTTAAACGTACGATAAATGTAGGAACCGTTTAAGGGACAGAGATGGCGAGTATAAATCACAGTCTTGAGGGCAGAAGTCAAAACAAGTGACACCGGTTATATGTGTCTGTTAGGGCTCCAGAGCTGCCGCTGCTGGTAGAGAAATCTCCGGAGCTAAATGAAGAAGATGAGGCAAAAAATGCTGGAAAATATTTAGTGGCCAGAGAAGAAAGAGGAGGGGAGTACTTAGGGGTCTGTCTGGGTTCGTCACTCCGCTAAACAAATAAAGAGGAGACCGACTTCATAGAGACTGATTGTACGTACGCGCGCCACAGTGCTGACAGTACCGTGCTTCTTACAAAGCACTTGTTGCACCACTGCAGTACAAGTAGTACTACTCGTAGGTGGCGGGGGGGCAATGAAGTATCTTGAACAGTCTATTCTACAGTCTTGTCTGGTGGAGAAGCCCCCTGCCGGTGGCGCACGCAGCGGTCACGACGAGAGCGGAGCCAGTAGACGTTAATCCACGTGCATAAATTTTGTTTTTACTCTCTTCTTCTCTCTACGCAAGTTGCTTGCTCAGCCTGAAATTGGGATCTGCTCCTAAACGCATGCATCCATTTCATAACGTAGACATGCCATGTTATGGTAGCAGCATGACCACGCAACCCCTCCTCCATGAAGAGAGACAGCCAGAGGATGGACACTGCGCCACAGACGTAAGTTGGTAGCCACGACTGATCCGAGAGATGTCAACGCCAGTCCTGGTGTTGTCCACTGAGTCAATTCTTTTCTTCGCCACCGTGCTCATGTCACACCAGCGCAGTCTGGATGCGCGGCCCCAGTCGCACCCAGAGCATTCGTGTCATAACGGTACGAAATTGGACCCCTGTCAATAAATGCGTTGCACTTCTTCTCTCGTCTGTGGCGTACCCTCTTTCTTTGACTCCCGTTTTTCTCTGAAGCTGCGAGGCAAATTTGAAGAGGGCGAGGAGAATCGAGCGAGGAAAAAATGCCGAGAAGGCGGCTGGAGCGAAACCGAAATTGAAGATCTTAATCAAGGAGCCCGACAGAGTGGGTAAGGCATGCATGGCAGTAATAGGTATGTGTTTCACTCAGAGCAGAAGCCTTATTATTGGCTCCTCTGTTCTTCTTTTATGGTCATACCTGTGCCAGGGTGAAAAACAGGGCAATGGGACTCTTTTACTTAGACCAAAGAAAAGAGGTCATATTATGTTGTGTGCACTAAGCAATAACCATAGCAGCTGCTCCTACGTGGTAGCAAACATTGCTACAGCTGCCTCCTCTGCTCATTAAGGGAGCCTTTCTTTTTAATGTCGGATGGTTCAATGTTTGATGCAGCCAAGTCTGCCAAGTCATTCTTCCTCTAGCCATGAACACGGTAGAGGACAACAGATTGCACGAGGAAGATACGATTTAGTGGGAAAATAAGACCGAGAAGGCTCTAAACTCTAGTCTCAAACAAAGAGGCCACTGCAACAATAACCGAGTGCAGCAGGAGAGACAATTAACCATGGCAAGCTGTAAAACAGTTCCTACGTTAAGGATGAACAGATATGTTGTGCAACAATGGACTTGTAAAGAATTGATACATCTGTTACTGTATGTAGACATATTGGCAATCCGCGGTATCCGCAGAGTCGTGCAATTCGCCGCCACGTCTTCATGAGCCCAAAAGTTCTCTTTCACACGACCATTGACAGTTTAGGACATAAAAGCCAAACAGAATGACTCTGCTCTTTCTGCCCCCCTTGTCTGAAAAAAGCTACCTTGGCAGTGGTGGATGAGAAAGAGGAGATTAAAATCAGTTATATCTGTCTTCACACCTCCTTCTAAGTAATAAGTGCTGGACGAGGATCCAAAAGCCTACAATTTACTTTTCACCCAAGCACCGAAGCTATCGAGACTTTTGGCTTTGTTTTCCGCAGTTGCACACTTTGGAGCATTTTTTGAGTTTTCGCATGAAAATCAGTTGCCCTTAGAGTTGTGCGCTTGTCTGTGCGCGACTCTAGAGACTGACATTGCAAAGCAAATACGGTCGATTTCCTAACAATAGATATCTGTTCCCGTTCCCATGGCTCCTTTCAAGTGGGAGAGCTAAAGACTCTCTTCTCTCTCAAGCATGGCTAATCACATCGGATTAAATCTCTTTTCCACCAAATGAAATATTACGGGGGTTATTTTTCTGAATGCAAATCAAGGGGTCGTCGTCCAGCCTTCTCCATCTGCTGCTGCTGGTGGTGCCGCAAGAGGCTTTTCGGGGTCCCGACAATGCCCGATCAAACCGTGGCCAAATTGTGATAAATACGCAATCGTCCGGGTAAATGTAAAATGGTAATGAGAAGGCTCAACCTCAACAACACAAAAAAAAATGTTGGTCCGGTCAGAAGTTCCTCAGGCTCCATATCTGGAGATCCCGGCAGCAGCTCTTGCAAAGAGGTAGCAACGACGGCTCTTGAGTTTTTTGCTGGATGGGAAAAGTGCAGAGGAGGTGTAAACGTTCTCTTTTTTCCCTTCCTTCATCTCTCCTCACAGGCTCATCAACTTCACGAAAAACAATTTTCTGCTCCCTTCTTCAATAATATTCGAGAAGTGACAATTACAAAGTGTTGAGTCTCAGCGTGCGGGCCCCTGAAGGGCCAAACAAAAATATGAGGCTGAATGAGCAAGAAATTTTCCTTCACTTCAGCCTACGCGAAGATTTGTACGGTCACTCTTGGTGCGATGATGAGGGGGAAAATTCGTCCATGCACCTACACACGATCTCCCAGGCCTTGGTCTCCGCAGTGTGCGTTGAGTAGGAGGCCTCGGCCGTTCAGCCATCCTCATGGATGCTCCCTGGCTACGTACAAGAACACATTGAGCTAGTTTGATATTACGGTGCTAACTGAATTCACGCATGTGTGTTCGACGTGACCTGTGCGGTGCTACAAATTCAGTCCGGTGAACAGCGAAGACTTCTTTCTCTTCTTCCTCTTCAGAGTGAAAAGTGGGCTCTCATAAACATACACTTGAGCTGTGGCCAGGAGACTTAAGGCCCCGTGCACACTGGCAATTCTTGCCGTGCATATCATTAGCACACACTCAGGGGCCGGACCCGCAGTCATCCTTTGGAATCGCCATCTGACGCAAACACGCGACGACCGCGATGCCCGTCACGAAGAATTTCTGCCAGTGCAAGCGCACCCTCGGGGTGGCTGGGGCTGGAGCGCCCCTTATCGCTGCTGTGCATCAACGTGTCATGGGGGAAAGTCTGCACTGCACTCGGTGGAAGCCTGCCTACCTGTACGCAATCGGAAATGCCAAGCCAAGAAGCAAACTATTGACCAATTCCTCTCTCACTATAATTCTTTATTGACAAATTTCGTACTGTGCACGTCGACTTTAAGCTCAGTCAGTCATTTTTCTACCCTTATCTTCGATTTCCAGTTCTTATCTCTCCAAATGTGGCCAAATAATCTTCTGGTCGATCGTTACAGTAGTACCAACAGGTCCATCCAGGCCCATTTTATTCCCTCCTTTTGGGCTAGATCGCCCATTTCTTGTCGGTTCTCCTCAGGGAAAAGAGAACGATTGAGCCTGGCTTAAATGCATGGTTGCGTATCTCCCCACATATCTCCTGCGACGTCGTCACAACCCTCCAAAGGGTTGACACTTGATAATTATATTCATTTTACCGCATCGGCAAATATTTTTTACTGTGTCGTTCCTATTAGAAGACACGTCATTGAACTGACCAGGACCGTACCTGTACGTACGTAAGACGCAAAAGTGCACGTGAAGTGTTATCAAAGTTATAGCCATGGTTATGCCCGTCGTTTAAGACGTCATTGGTTCTTGGATAAAATGCTGAGAAAAAAAATCTATTTACACACAAACTGTTGAAAGAAAATGTCTGTTGTTGTTTGTTATCTTGAGATACAATGTAGAACTTGTGATACCACAAGAACTATCACAGGTTTCCTTGACCTGTATCAGCAAAATTGACGGAGAGTTACATCTACCACATGTTTACTTGTGCCACACAAAATAATGTATTTTTTTTCCATGGACAACACAACCTACGTGTTGAAGTCTGATTAACCCGTGTCAGTGTGTGATGCGCAATCTGACAGAGAGACCAAAAGGTCATTGGAATCAAGTGGAGAAAATTCCGAGCACCATTTGCTATCTAGGAAATTATTGCTGATTTGCAAATTTAGCTCATTGACATTAAAGACATGACAGTTTTCAAGCTTCTCCATCACTACATTAGCAACATAGCTGGCCAATCAGTTAGATACCTCATAAATAGCCACTAAAACGCAAGATCTGTAAATTCATACTTTGCGTTCTCGTTGGGCATTGGGTTGAACTGATTCGATACATGACATTGTGAGCCAATTCTATACCATTCGTTCAAAAGTTGACCATTCTTTCTCTTAAAAGATTGTTTATACATCATTGGAAGGAATGGACTTTATGAGTGCTTTTCTAAGGCCGAGAGAGTGAATGAAAACAATCTGGTCGAGAAGGCTGAGGAGTTGGCCGGCATTTACAGTCAAAATGCCGCTCCTGGCAGAATTTTTACTCATGGTGAACCTCTATCCGCACAGGACGGAGCCCGGCCTGGTGGCACAGGTTGCACAAAATGGTGTTTCTCTGTCTGCAACGGTTGGGACCTAGACCACTGGCACTGCTTGCACGAATGGAGGTTCTGCATCCACGACAGATGGAACCACACTGCTGGCGCAGTTTTCACAAATGGTGGTTCCATATCTGCAAGGTTGGAAGCCTGAACTTGAAGCACAGACCAAACAAATTCTGAAGGGAATGATTGCTTACAACTGGTGAGGGACGTCACAGGTCATGGTTGTATCGGCGGGAAGCTACAGAGTACAGGCCGGAAGTTATGGTTATATTGCACTAGTTGGCAAAGAGCAATTATCATTGCGAAAATTTGGCATGACCATTTGGGTTTCTCAGTAACACAGAGTGCTTGAAAATCCCTTAAAAGCACAGTATCTCATACATTCTAAATGCTTTGACACCTTAGACCACAGAGTGCACGGTAGTGCCGAGCCCATGGTGGCGGAGCCGGCAAACTTAACTTTAGTTGATGAAAACATTAGCACAGAGTGCCAATTTGGCCTGGGACTTTTGCGCGCAGTGCGCATTTTGGAAGAGGTAAGAGCATGGAGCACAGGGATTCGTTTCATACCGTAGAAACTGTTTAAAGTAGAATCAGATAAAAGAGAAAATGGGATAAAGGCGACAAGCTTCGAGAAATGGAATTTTTACCATTAAAAAGTTCCTGAAGAATGAGATTTTAGAATGCCTTCAGTTCCGTTGAAGGTTAAGTTTTTTCTTCTAACATGGGTAAAATTTAAAGTTTTTCTGCACAAAACACTTAATTCCCTTGTCAATTAGAAGTTATGACATGTTTTCTTCCTACCCTTTACTGCATCATTTCGTAAAGACAAAAAATGGCACAAAGATGGCGATGGCTCAGAAAAAGCTTTCTTTCAGCTACCGCCTGATGTCACTGCCTGCCGAACTTGATACACGGAGCAATCAGTTATGAGGGAAAACCGGATGACGGGGGAAAAAACAGCCTTGTAACAGATGTGTCCCCCTTTAAGTGGTTTCGACTGTGTTTTAGTTTAGGTTCATAGCGGGCAATCAGTGCGAAATCAGAAATGATGTACTCTTGTACTCGCCCGGTCCTGAAAGAGCGCAAAAGCAGAAAGTGTAAAAAAGTTGACAAGGTTGACTGGGCAGTCCATCCCCAGAAGCGGCTCCAGACAGTCATTGACATTGGGTGGAGAACAGATCAACGATGAAGGACCGCCAGAAGTCATGTCATCCATGACCTTCTTGACATGAAACGCCAGGTCAGTTCAACCTCCTGCATAGTTTTGCCCCTAGAATCCTTCACTTACCGCACAGAGAGGTCTTACACCTGGCCCGACGCAGTGATCCTTCTGCTGACCTGTTAGTTCTGACACGGCATTTTGTCATTCGTGCTTGTCCCCCTCCAACTGCTACCGCCGCGCTCATTTATAAACGTTAGTGTCGTCTTAGGCGACTTTGCGCGGAGAATAGCTAACGAGCGGGCGAAAGCGAGCGAGCCAGCCAGAGCGTTTTTGTTTCGCTACCCAATCTTTTCCTCTTTTTTTGCCGCACCGATTAAAATTTAAGATATTTTTTAACGAAGCCGCGTCGGGTGATTTGTTCTGGAATGATGGATGGCCCGGAGAAAGAGGCGAATCTATTTGGAGGGTTGTGTGCAGTAATAATGGCCCTCAATTACCGGCCTAATGAGTGGACCCTGTTTCACCAGCTCGCTCGGGGTCGTGTTCCACACCTGTTCTCTCTCGCCGAGCTTTCGTCAGCTAAGGGTGCGCTTACACTGGCGGAAGTCCCTGGTATGCCCGAGGTGCGTGGCGGCTCCTGCCAGCGTTTGACAAAAGCTCGTCAGCGCCAACGGGCTCTAATGGAGCGTGATGAAAATTCATGAATATGATTTAAGCGCTCATTGCACCATGCTTCACCAGCCAGCGTAAGATTAGTTATCTCTTGGTGGACTCTTTTGCCAAGCGGCTGCGGTTGGTTTGGCTGAGGCGTCTGACTCTAAATCAGGTGGACTCTTTTGCCCACGCAGATTCGAGTCCTCTGTCTCTCTTCAAGTTATTTTCGGATCGCATTTTTTGTCGCTTCTCTCAGGCAAAGAAATGATTATTCGGAAATTCGGCCGCAGTCTCGGAATTTTTTCCCACCACAGTCGTCTCGGGGTCGATTTTTAGTGCTGCTACCGCTCAGCAGCAGCTTTGTCTCTTCCCAAGGCATGCAGTTTAACAAAGAACAAAACGCCGCCCAAGGAAGAAGAATTTCTAAGAGCATGCAGAGAGCGCGCTAAAGTGAACGAGCAAGTGAGAGCTCTTGACTGAGGGAAACCCAGGCAGACACTGATATAGTAAAGGACGACGACAAGAATGGGAACGAAGGCATTTTTGGCATCTTGGCAGCATCACTAGGTTGCTAACTTTTACACACACCTACTGGGTTTGGTGCTTTTCCCCCGGGGAATTTACCCTCTTGATGATAGGATTTCTTACCTGTAAAAAAGAAGTAAGTCAAAAATCACTTTGTGCCTGGACTCGTGGTTCAGCTACCACAGGAATTCTGATTATTCCCGGACAGGAATCCATTAGGTAAACAAAAGTGGCCGGGGAGCATTCGACTAAACAACGGTGATAAATATTGAACCCTTTCTTCTTCGCCCATGCCTCGATGGGCAAGCGAGCAAGCAGCATCAGCTCCTAAAGTGTGCCTAGAAGTACCCCTGGACGCATGCGTGCTTGCCGAGTGAGCGGCCGCTATAGTCAGACTTAACGGTTTACACAGATATTGTAACTTAGGTGTGTAAATGCCCCGTGTCAGCCGGGTGTTTTGGGGCGTATTTCATTATTGCGTATCAGATGTTCTACACGTGTGCACCCTACTTATGAGCGGTAACCAGTAGCGCGTATGGGAGAATTTCGCCCCTACTTCTTAATGGGTCTGCGTGTGGTCTCCATAACTCTTCTGAGCTGTTATGGTGGAGAGAGACACTGCTCAGTGCTAAGTGAAATGCTCTCCGTACGTAGATAAGGGGGCATTTAAGAGCTGCCTATTAAAAAGCAACGGTCATTAATACGCACTCAGGCAGTGTCGATGAGGTGAGCTGATCGTCTGACGAGAGTCTCAGACTTTTTAAGTCATGACGAACTCACAAGGATCAGCACACGTGCGACAAACAGGAAAAAAAACACACAGTACATTAAGCTCTCTCTCAGCTCTTACCTGCACTTTAGCGTAGCAGTAAAAGCAAACTGTCTCGCTAATTGGCGCCAATTTCTGAGAAAACTAACGTGACGTCAGTGTTCCCACGTTCAATTTGAGACTAAGCGCCAATAGGATCGTTAGGGAGTGCATCTGCAAAGCAGGAGCACTGATTTGCAAATCTTGCAGGTCAAATCGAGGCTTAGGACTACACAGGTCGGCTTAAGTGTGAAGAGATGTTTTTTACGCCTTGAGGTCATTTTTTTCCGGTCACGGCATCGTGTGTAGGTGTGTTAGCACTTGCCTGCAATTGTGTTGATTGTATGCAAGGCTGCGTGTTGCCCATCGATAAGTATTGCGGTAGCAACTGACTAGAGTCCCACTGCAGTCAACAGAAGACATTGGAACGTCTCGAGGCAAGCCTAAACCGACGACACCTCCTGCCCTGAAAAAAGTCGCTACCTAATGCATGCATGGTCCACTAACGAATTAGTGGCAGAAGAAAAAGCTCTGCACTCGTCATGCCTCAAACGAGGATTCCGGAGAGGCTTTGGACGGAAGAAACGACGGCAGCGAATTCCCTAAGAAATAGTTTACCCCGAAATGCACTTTAGTAATGCCGAGGGATTAAAGCTCTCTCTCTCTCTGTCTCACTGAGGTTCACGGAGGCAACTCGTTAGCGTCGTCGCAGCATGAAATTGCTAGAGTGCCCACGGAATGCCCAGAACACACACGCAGACAGGAAGAAAGGCCTGGAGATGATTCTGTTTTGACGTGATTGACTGACCATGTGAGCATGTGGTAGCAGAGCCTTTTATTCCTGGAGCAAGGGAGCTGGGCTGAGGCCAATTTGTCAGGGGTGGGTTTTCTGTTTTGCAGTTCGACTCTATTTGCCTGAGCCTGATGACTGAGCGCAAAAATCGCATCTATCTTTGCAGGAGACTCACCTGAGAGTAAGCAGACATGCAGTATGGGCCACATGCAATACAGTGGAATACGCTTAATAGGGGTCGGGGAAAGTTGCACGATTGCGCGTGGTGATTTGGCTTCATACTTTTGGGTCCGGGACTTTGGCAATGTTGCACGTAAAAGCGACTTGCACGATTGAGCGTGTTCCACTGCATACCGGGTGCGCAAGAATTGGCTTGCTATCGACATTTGCCTCTTCTCACTGCCTTTAGCATTGATACAGCGTATGCTACTGCAGTAGGATCGACTTGAGCAGCAAATGGGCAACTGACACTTAACTTGTGGGAAGTTTCACTTTCAAAACATAACTCTAGAGTGTTTCTGAAAGAGTAGCTGAAGCTGATCTGGGAGCGTTTGCTAGGTGCAGGACAAGTACAGTGAAACCCCTTGACAAGGACACCCTCATGGCCGACAAGGACACCCTCATGGCCGACAAAAACTGTCGTGAGTATTTCTAGCATTTTCCAAAGACATTGTCCATAGTGGAGTGCTTGAAAGTATCATTTAAAGCCCTATGAACTGGACGTTCAAATTCATTGAACTTTTAGCAATCAAAGCTCTGCAGGTGGAGCTGATTTATCTGCGTTGTCCAAGTCCCTGGTGAAGTGAAGGAGACGACAAAAGAATGTTTTGTTCATAAAGCATAATAATAATGGAAAGAAGCAAAGCAGAGCAGAATCCATTTAGATGAGCAGCAGCTCACAGTTAAAAAACGTTGCAGAGCATAACAAGAGCAGTCCAAGCAAGTGATTGCAAAAGCAAAGGATAAGGTTCACTACCACAGAGTCTGATTTGAATTGGTTCCTAGAAAAGTTGACCTATCATGCAGTTTGTCCTTATAAGGAGTGCACTTATAACGGGGTTTCACTAGTGTCACTACGTTCAGGAGGCTAAGGACACGGCAGACAAATTGAGGTGCAAGTGGAGTCTCAAAACTTCAGTCGTTTGAACTTTGTGGAGGGAGTGCACAAAAAAAGGGGTTATTGGAAAGACATTCGAAACTGTTGCTTTGTGATGGGAGTGTCAACTTCTCATTTGAGAGCTACGTAAGTCAAGAAGTTGACCGGAACAACAGAAGTTTTGAGAAGAGCAACTGATTCCATCTTCTTACTTACCAGTGCAGCTTGACCAAGATTATTGACTTGATCTTACTCTTTCCTTACTGTGCTAAGAGAGTTCTTTTTTACGCAAATTTAAGTCATGGATCAACGACATTCCTTTCCAAAATATCCCCGCATTATTCTTAAACAGTAGTGCTCCACAGCAATCTAATTCTTATCATGTTGTCGACATACATGTACCCATGAATGTACAGCGCATAAGACATCTACGATATAGTCCCAAAATGCACGTACAGTGGAACACGCTTAATAGCGACACGCTTATTGGAGATTTTGGCTTATTAGAGACAAAACACCACGTACTCTCATCTGACACACAACACGGATAACAGAGACAGAAACTGTCCACAATTCGTTACAAAACTAGCACACATTTACTTCATTTTATACCCAAACTCACCCTGTGCAAAGAGGGTTTGTGGACTTCTCCTGGCTTTTACACCCTTGAGTTGCAGCCAAGTCTCAGTCACAATGTCACACAAAGAACTCTAGACCACTTTTTCTCTGTAATTGCAGATGAATAAATGTGTCTTTTGCCGCTCTCCAGCTTTTTCGGTCTTTTTGACAATGTTTCCCATCAACAAGGTTACTAGAGACACATGCTTATTAGAGACAAAACTGGCAGTCGCAAAGTGTATCCATTAAGCGTATCACCTACAAAGCGAAGGTATTATTACACTCGGGAGATACATACGCTATATGTATCTCCCAAGTGTAATACCTTCGTTTTGTAGGTGATACAGGATATTTGTGATGCAGTCTACGGACTCGCAAGGTTTGTGGACCACATAATTGACATCTTGCATGCATGCATATGCAGCGCGCCAAAGTTTGAAAGCCGCCAATGTTGCGCAGTCTGACATGCACCTACACACATTACGTAACCCCTTAAAAGTGGGTCCTGAACGTCTCCAGGGAGTCCGAGCAGTCGAATCCATTGGCTAAGAATTAGCAATCGTTTCTGTTTAAGGCGGTGCGAGGTGGTGGCCACTGCTGCGCCACCTTTCAACGACGACGATGATGGTCTCTCCCCATACTCGTAGCAGTGGCGTTTTAACAAGACAGACAGTTGGGCCACCGGAGGAAAATAAATCGGACAAACAAAAAAAGAGAGGGGAAGAAGAAGAGTCCATTCCTGGGTGCCGCCTCTGGATTCCTATTTCTTTCCTGCTTGGAATTCTAAACCCGTTTCTTTATTTCTCTTGAGTGGAGTAGAGAAAGGAGACGAGAGTAAAAAATCGCGCGAGGAATCAGTTCAGGCTTGCCGAATTGATGAAAAAGCGACCAATGCAGGATGACCAAAATGGCGCAGGTGTTTGAATGTTCACAGGGCTTTGAGTTGGCCCCTTCTTGTCAGTTTCTCAGTCAAGTTTGTTGGAACACCGGCGAGATTCATGAAGCAGCGAGAAACTTATTCTCGCCCATTTTTATTATGCACCTTTTATTTTTTTTTGCAAACATTAAGGGCGTGGTGGCTTTGGAACAAAACGTCTGTTTCGAAGTATTTAACCATAATAGCGTGTGTTGCATCAACTCAGAAAGAGAATAAAGGAGGACGAACCATTTTCAACGCGCTCTCTCGCAGCTGCAGTACCAGCTTTATTGCTGTCTGCCTGGTGCATTAATCGCCTGTCAAAAACCATCAACTTTTGCGTCCTACTAAACAAGAGGTTTTTTTTAGAGGCCTCCACTTCCCGGAGAGGCGATTGGAGAGGGAAGAGAGGACAACAAAAACACGAGAACCAAAACTGAGTCTGGGAAAACATTCCAGCTCTCTCGAAGAGGCTCGCATAACGACACGAAAGTGTCTTCTTATAGGCGAGGAGCACGAATGGAAAAAAAAAACCATTTTGTAGCCAGGAATAAATCCCGAGACTCGAGTGTGTTTCTTCTCCACCAGTCGAAATGTGGCCAAGGAAGAGGAACAAAAGAAAACCCCCAACAATTGATGAAGCTATTTTCCAAAAACACTCGGGCTCACGCGTTGTGCAATTTCAGTTGGCTTCAAGCTGTTGATCTTCGAATGGCAAACAAATCCTGAGTGGATTAATGGGCCTTGCGTGTGCAGTTTGCCGCGCCTCGGGGAGAAGGTTCACAGGCCCATTTCCTCTCTTAGGCCTGAGATTGTCATGGCCTCTCTTCTTCCTCCCCATCTCACGTGGGTTAGTGAACGAGTGTCCTCCCACCTGCAAACTCCTTTATCCTTTCAGATTTACTTCCGACAACCCTTTTATTCACTCAATTCTCGGGCCTCCGACTCTTCGGTCCGAGTAACCCTGCTGCCCCTCGGCTCCTCCGGGGCGACCTCGTTGCATTCGAACCAGCCGAACGTTTCTTTATTTTTCTCACAGTGTAATAATACACGTCAGCTCATCTCTGTACACCCAAGTGGGTACATCTGGGAAGGAGCCAGCGTCGATCCAGCGAGTCCTTGTCTAAAGTGAACTTTTGTTCGACTTCGGCGATCGCCAATAAACTCTTAGGACAACTTGCACAAACCCTCGGCACAACCGAAATCCCCTCTCTCTCTGTCGCAGACGTTGCTGTCGGAGGAAAATGTTGCCTTTTCTCTTCTCCATTTTTGGGAGGGGGGACGAGGGGGAAATTAGTTTTGCCGCCCCTGTGTGAATATGTGTTATATCTGCTCTGGTCGCGAAAATGGGGAAATGAAACGGCGCACGTGTGCGTCGGAATTTGGGGCTTTAGGGCGTCTTCACACTTGCAGACTTTTGCTGCGTGTCACGCCTACCTTTTGATCGCACATACGGTGTCAACAGAATCGTCTGAAGTTCTCTCACTGACTGAATGAAGGCAGTTTTCAGAGGTTTCTTCAAAGGAAGCATCGACACAGTTCTGCATAGGAAGGCTTCAGGTTTCTACTCCAAAGTCATTCAGCTCGATTGGTGAACGTTTTCGCCCTGATGCAAGAATAATTTTTTGGCATCTTTTTTTTTCTTCACACACGTGCTCTTTTCTGCTCTCCCATAAAAGGAAAAACTCCTGCAAATCCCCAGGTGAGTAATCCCAACGAAGGGACGAACACACACACACGCACACACCTGCTGAGGGAGGAGGCAGACGGTCGATATATCGATCGCAGTAAGTGCGGTCTAGGTGAATGACGTTCTGACGAATGGGATTTTCCCAGCAGCTCTTTGCAGCGATGATTTCTGACAAGGTTTTTTACTCAGTAAAAATTGCGATTTCGCATGCTAATACCGTGGAAGTCATGAGTGTCTTTTTTGTCGTCACCGGGCTTGAAGTATTCTATCCTTCGGTACAGTCAGGCAGGCAGGAGGGGGGGACTATTTGGGATAATGACACCTCCTATCTTCTGAGTATGTGCACACAAGGAACCTGTCTGTCTCCTTCCTAATGACCCGAGATCTGTGGGTACATTTAGTCCAAAGGGCTTAATGCATGCGCGGTCTCCTCCTTTTCATTAATCTGAAGAATCTTTATCTTGGTTTTCAGGGAGAGAGAAGACAAGTAAAAAAAAAAAGCCGCAGGAATTTTTTATAGGGGTCAAAGTTTTCTCCCAGATTTGGATGGAGAACTGTTGAGGCATCTCTTTAAAGCAGCTTTCTGGCACCCTGCAAAGATCTGTGTTCAGATAATTGCGCTGGTGTTCTCCAGCTGGCTGAAATGCCGAGGCATAACAGAAGCGTTCCTCTAATTCAAGCAAAATCGAGCCTCATCTGTCCGTGTCATCTTTCTGCGTGGTACACGTACACATGCGTATCTTGCCATGAGGACCCAGACGCGCACCCACTCAGGCAAGAAAACAACTTTGCGACTGATTGTGCGTGTGATTTTGAGAGACTTTCTCGCTCTTAAAGTTGGTATAGGTTTCTTTTTTTGCACACACACATTTCTGTTCCCCCCTCCCCCAGAATAGACAAGTCAGTCTCCTGTGGCGAATTCACCACATCAAACAACTGTCAGAAATTAATCTTTGGGCTTTGGCCTCGGCCATTTCACAAAGGGAGGAGGACGCAGCTTCACCAAATGTCGTATTGGGTTATTGCTCGTTAAAAGAAATGCCGAAAAAGCTTCACGGCAAATTGGGTTTACGCGCACACTCAGCACTTGGAGGGAGGAGCACGGGGAGGGAGGTCGATGTACCATGGACCCGGACTCGTCCATGCAAACTTTTGTCCCTCCATATATAAGAGTGATGACAACAACTATTCACGCGTTGCTTGCGCAGAGAAGGTGAGGACACCAAATCCAGTGATGGAGGTGCAATTTTCTCATTTTTTACGTCTTTACGCACCCCCTCATTATGCAGGAGACCAAACGAACCCTTTTGAAATCCTGAGAAATGAATGACCTGGTTGGCCGCGTTACTCAGCTCTACAAAGGACAAAGGAGCAGCGGCTGCTGGGCTAATAAGAGAAGGCTTCATATCCGTGGAAGCGTCTCCAAATGTTGCTTCAGCAGGAGGGGCATGGTAATTGCCGCCGGGAAGAAAAGAAAAAAAGGGGGAAACGTGTACCTGTGCAGCCCCAAAATTCATGTTGACAGGTCGCTTTGGTCGAATATATAGCTCTCTAACAAAGCTTTACTTGTGCTTGGCAAAAACTTAGACAATTGACACTTTTAGTGATTAACGCTTGTCACCCCGTGAGGCAGCTATGAGCAAATTGATGTATTGTTCACCACTTACCCAGATTGACATGACGAGCATGCGATTATCCCCTGGCCTTTTGTCAATCCTCCGCCCATCCCAAATGACACACATTGACACACTCCTCTACTTGCTGTTGCCACAAAAAGTGTAGCTGCATACTTGTCCAAGATAGCAAGTTCATTTAAATCACTCATTGAAGTCACAACTTAGGTACACGAGTGGGTGGGTGGGTCGGTCTGTGAGCGAAGGAGACAAAAAAGGGTGCGTTTACAGCACTTGAAGAAGAGCAGAGAAGCTTTCATTAACTTCAAGCACAACACATTCCCAGTGCTATCTGGAAGCCTCCACCTCAAGCTTAATAGTGACCCAGTCCTGCTTTATCTCTTCTTTATCTGCGAGGTCGTAGAAATGCAGCTGTAAAAAAAAGTCGTCAACTTACGGAGGAGGAGGAAAACTATTTCGGTAGCAGCAAAAGGGGGGAAAAAAGAAGGAATGAGATAAAGGAGAATCAAGAAGTATACCCGACATATAGAGACATAGACATTTCTAGAGAACCTGGCCTCTAGACAATTCTGTTGCAATGCTGCTAGCTTTTTTTTTACCCCTGACTCCTGCATAGAGCTACTGACCGCCTGAGAAAAAGATGACTGCGCAACAAGCCTACAACCTTTGATAAACTGTGAATTTGCTGGAGTCTAGGTTGGAGTGAGGAATAAAAAACTCGATCTACGAAGACCACTGACACGTCACCTTTGAATGTGGTACTGACCGTCGGAATAAATGGGCTCTCCTAGACACTGTGGGTATGAAAAATTCGACAATAACCGGGGAGTCAGAGACGGGCACGGAATTTTGCACTGCGCAAGACGAGCCCAAGTTGGCTTGCAATATAACACGTACCAGGTTTTGGCGTAGTGCGTACATGTGTACGTACATGCCTCTTTTTTATTTATGCGGATGCATGGGACATGGCCAGGAAGTACAGCATACTGTACACGTGCAAAAGACCTCGTATGTACATGCTCGACAATCTAACGACAACGACCAATTGCAGCAATCCTCATACTACATTTTGTACGTGCATACATGGGTACACACTCTTGGGGGGGGCAGCAAGGGAAGGA
>JAAUXU010116932.1_pt1 | contig 37407 bp, 39 predicted proteins | sample 7278151 | NCBI WGS metagenome assembly JAAUXU01 (sample SAMN14350113, study PRJNA611818) | marine sediment metagenome | isolation source: surface marine sediment (1.8m) | place: French Polynesia: Moorea | collected 2018-08 | reverse complement strand
CCCCAGGTTGCCGACACCCCCACATCGCCACCCAGCCCATTCCCCCCTGTTGCCCGTTCCCTTTGTCACCCCTTGCCCCCCCCCCCCCCAGCCCCCCCCCGCCCCCGCGCCCCCCCCCCCCCCCCCCCCAACGGACATTTTTTGGCCTGGGTTTTCCCCCTTTGACCGAAGTGCTTAGACTTCACAAAAAGTGGCGCACACACATGGAAAGGTAAGAATCTCCTTTTGCTTGAGGATCACTTATTTCTTCACATTATAGTCAAACTCTTATCCAACAAACTCTGCTACAGCACATAACTTTGATCCTATAGTATTTTGGAAAAATGAGTGGTCCAAAAGCAAAAGCGCGTATCAGTTTGATTTCAGGAGAGCTGCTTAGCCTTCCAGAGTGGATTGAATCACTTCTGTAGTTCAATCCAGTCAAAAGTTATGTTTGAAAAAAGAAGTGTCCACGACACTTACTACATACAGTGTGATATAAAACTTCGAGTTAAAAGTGCCCATAAAATCCCTTGCCGGGCACCCCAGTAGCAAACAAGCAAACAAAAAAGTGCCTATAAATAAAACATTTGACGCCACTTTTCTAGTTGACGACCAGTTTTTATTTACTAGTTTTGTTTGGCCAAGTGACCCTTGACATCTCGCTACTGCTGCAACTTCTACTTTACGGCCCACTGCAGCTTCTTTACAGCACGCCGCAACTTCGTTACAGCCCACTGCAAAAGGCTAAGCTTAAATGATGATAAACAAAAGCTGCCTGTCAACTAGAAAAGTGGCATCAAACTACAAACGCACAGTTGGGCAAGGCCTTAATGCCCTCTTTGGATTCTGCCGCTCTTGGACCTTGACGACCCTTGGCACCACCCTCCCCCTGCCAAAACCCCAAACCCTCGCCTCGTGTCGTCAACACCCTCTAGCAGCACAATCCAAAATCGGGCATAAAGTGCTTCTTGCCCAGCTGTGCGTATATACTTATTTCTCTTTACTTCTCGCTCTCATAAAAAAGTGGGAGAAAAAGTACCACTGTATTGACTGCCCTCACTTCCTGCAATTAGCAGGAAATAAAGTGGATTTTGCAGGCAATGAAATACTTCATTTCCCGCAAATTCACTTCATTGTCTGCTAATTTTTAATTCCAAACATATTGTCTGTGAATCAGTGGAAGCCAACAAAACTTGGCAACCGTACGCTTGGTTCAGTCAGCTGCACAGTGAAATGACTGGACAAAAAACAGCTCTATCTCTTGCTCTGACTGAAAACATGGAGGTCGACATACTACTGTAACTCTACTGTCAAGAGAAATGAGGTGCGTTAAATTACAAATTGCATAGCCGTAACGTGCTCTTCATTTTCCTTGTTTTCCTCGGTGATTTGACCTGTTTGAGGCCTTATATTGTCCTCAGGCCTCCACTTCATCCCCCCTCCACCCCCAACCCTGTCCACCCGCTCTCGGACAGTAAGAGGCCTCGAACAGGTCAAAGAACACCTCAGTGAAAACTCGGAAAATAAAGTGCTACTATACGACCATGCAATATATAGCTATTATAGAGAAAAAAAATGAGACGTGCACCCGTTCAAACAGTGCCTAATGCCAAATGTTCAACCTAAAGTTGACATTTCCGAACTTACGTAATGTATGCACGTTACCTGCGCAATCAGTAAACAGCATTGTGCCAAGGAGTAAAAGGTCAGCCCAGTAGCAGCCTTCATTTTTTTTCTCATTGCATCATAATTTCTCACCCTTATATGAAATTGACATAGCGTGCCTTATTTACACACGCACGCCAGCGCAGATGCATTTACCGTTACTATGGGTTAAGTCTACAGTCTGGACAAGAAAAAGTACACTCTCAACCTCCTGTAATCTGTGTACGTGCATATGAGAGGATGCATGTCCACAAACAGCTCCTTTTTTCCGGGACGACTTGGATGAGGCTGCAACGATGGAAAGGACTGCACCACAATATCATATGTACTAGATGCATGCATGTTGCACGATGGAGGAGATAAACATGAAGTTTTACATGAAAAGTAAAAAAGTATACAAGCAGCAGCAACAGCTCTTGTGCAGAACGACAGTAAGTCCGTGGAAGCTTTGTCGTCATTGAAAGCTTTGTCGCAACAATGTTGTTCAGCAGAAGTGTCCTTGGGGTAGAAGGATTTTTCTACATCAAGTGCTTCGTACACGAACTGCAGGGGAATACAGCGACCAGATCGGATTGCCCTTCAGCACTTAGTGCATACTTCGCACACATCATCAGCACTTACCTACCACATGTAATTCTTTTTAGGGTTTACTCTCTCTTTCTCTGCTCATGTGTGTGTGTGTGTGTGTTCTCATACTCATAGTGTTGCACTTACAGTTCCAGTTCAACTTGGATTAGACGGACAAATATACGGGTGAAACTACGTCTCCATCTCGGTAAACGTGCATATGTGTATTTACATCTGATGTGTACGCGCATATCTGTATGCATGTACGTACGAACGTGCATGGCCGAGGACTTCGCTCCAGGTATTGCTGCCCGCGCATTGAGACGACTGTATCGAATCTCAGTCACGACGATGCTTTCCGTCATACAAAGTTCAGACACAGGTGTGTCTTGTGGAACCGTCGTAGGTGATCACGTTCTACGTAGAGCTTGCGGTTGTCTCCGACTCTGACATAGCCCCCCCCCCCTCCCCTCATGTATGTACCAAAAGGTCCGCTGACTGACTGTCACTGTCCCAAAGACTGTACGTACAGGTACAATGCACATGTATGACTCTTGGTTCTGGGTGTGTGGCCAGATTATGCGTCATTTAACCCTGGACTCTGCTCTATCCATCCCACTGTCTCATCTGCTGCCTCTTTTGCCCTCAACTAAAAAGTTGGCATCATCTGTTAGCAGAGGATCGCCGCTCTTGCCTAGCATAGCGGTGCACTTGGCATTCCCGAGTGGGTCCTTGTCCACCACTTCTTGTAGTACGTGAATTCCATTTGCCAACGACCTTACTAATATATGTAGTACTGAAGAGAGGAAAGGAGCAGGAAAAAAGGAGCGCTTTCGACGCTTCTCTGGGCACATCTCTTTCTCTCTCTGTCTCACTCTGTCGCTTCATCACACATGTGGAGCGCGCGATCACTAAAACAACAACAACAGTGGCAACTAAAAGTTAATGAACTTGCGCGAGGTTCCTTATCTCTCTTCTGCAAGTGTCGGACCTGAAACATCTGGTCACGCTAGAAGTAACGAAAATTCTACCGACTTCTCCATAGTCGCACACCAGGCAGAGGTGTCTTTTCCAAGTGCACGCACCCCATTATGCCTAACAGACACGGAATGCCTTGAAGACTGCAGACCGATAGCTAGACTCGACCGGTGACTCCTGAGCTCCGGACTACGCACTATTACTACCTAGAGCTCCGTTGCTGACTCTACCTTGACGATGCAGAGAGTGACCGAAAGAGTCTTTTCGAATGATTCTATGGACGACGATAATGGTACGTGTGCTTATGGGAGCCAAAACGCGCCGTCGACGGTGGCCGTGGCCACGGTTGCAACATGCGCAGCGCTCTTGGGCGTCACGGGCGCCATGCTCAACTGCGCAGTGGTCACCGGCGTCCTGGGCAACGCCAAACTTGGCACGACGATCAACCGACTCTTGGTGTGGATCTGCGGCTCCGCCATGCTCGAGAGCTGTTTGGGGATGGCAGCAAAAGTGCTCATCTTAGGTAATGACGTTATAAATAAGTCCACGTTCATGTGTTTGTTGCCATTTGCCTTACACAACTGATTGGAAGGGAGATTATTGCTAGGCATGAGTCAGGTTTATAGGGGCTAATCAACTTTCTCCTCTCTCCACTTTGTGTTTGCACTTTTCTCTCTCCTTTTGTACATACATCATGTAACTACTATGGTACTTTTGCCTTCGTATGTACATCTGTACTTTGTGTGTACGGCGCGAGCACATACAGTATACAGTTCAGAAAAGACAGACAAGCACTCGTTCCAGCCATGTGTACATTTTCTCCCAGTGTATACAGCCCTATTTTTAGTTAACCACAGTGCAGCACCCCTATCCCAATTAGTCAAGGTACGGGAATTGACAGCTTTCCCCCCACTAAAGTCTCTTTCCTGAGGCATCTCACTAACATGTTGTTAAATAAATAACCTGAGCCTGCGACATCGTTAGGGACCTCATTATGTTCACGCTCTCACAGAATGACTCTTTATATCAGAATATGCATTTTGGGTACAGGTCAGGTTATCCAGAATACTGTACCCGCTGGGATGAATGAGTTAGTCTGTCGCTGCCTCATCGGCGCCTCTCTCGTCTTCACCGACTGCACAGTGGTGCTGTGGACCATCATAAACGTGTACAGACTGTATCTCGTCGTCAATACTGGTAAGAAATGCCCGAGAAGTAATGCCAAGTATGCTACGTTATCAACGATCATACAACAATGGAGTTTGCCTTCAACTCTACTCACTTAGCTCGTCGTCCCACTGTCACCCACCACATTAGCGGCGGCGGTTATGGATATCCTGGCGGAGGTGGCGGACGGGCGGGGCGAGGCAAGAGTGTCGCCGTCTCCCTCCGCCGTCAACTCTTGCCAGCCGTCGGCGTCTTTCTCGGCGTAGCCACTGCTATAGGCAATTTGTTCGTCATCGAGCCGTTCGTCATCTACCGCGAGTGCCGAGGTGGGTGCGACACCATGGCTTCAACGCAAGCCGAGCCTTGGTGGCCCGCAGCCTACCTAGCGGTGGTCATATGCGTGTACCACGTGCCGTCGGGGCTGTGCTACGTGCTTATCTACCTGATCATACGCAGGAGACAGGTATGGTCCACGATCATGTAAGAAGAACAAACCAACTAGCTATGATTATTGATGTACGCACACCATATATATAGGTGTGCATCATAATATCTGACTGGATTTTGCATAAGTCGTTCTTGTACCATCTGCATGTACTGTTCGATACGCAGATCACCCAAAGCGGGCGTTTTTTTCTGCTACCGACGTTAACACTTCGGTTTCGCCTGCAATTGGGGAAGAAAAAATGCAGTCAAATTTCTCACATGAAAAAATGTCCTTGTTACTTTGTGCACCTCCAACCAGGAGCAGGGTGGCCAAGACTACCTAGCCAAATGTGGTCCTCAACATGGTTGTTTGCCGTCGACTGACTAATATACGTTATGTAAGGGCATCAAGAGCAATCTAAGGGAGCGCTAAGAACTAAAGTGGGAGTTCATTTGAAATTTGATACAGGATGAACATTGGACGAACTTCTATTACAGTAGAAGCCGCTTATAAGAACACCATTCGTTCTCGGCTGAAACGTTCTCATAAGCGGCCTGTTCTTTAATGTGGCCTGACCTTGTCCATAAGAATTAACAACATAAGAAGCATAGCAATGTAATTGTGCACTTAGAGCCTTGAGACAATGCTCATAGAGTTTCATTCTCTTCATCACCCCTTGAGAGCGAAGGGTGTTGATGGTTTTGCCTTCCATTTTTTTGTCATATTATTCATGTTTGGATTTTGAATTTTTCAAGATCATTCAGCTTTCTGCTGTGTTTAGGCAATTTTGGATGAAAATCGTCCTTATAAGCGACTTTGAGTGTTCTTATAAGCGGTGAAATTCACTACTTCAAGTGCATTTTGATGGCGTGCCCGAGAAATCTGTTCTTTTATGCGGATTGTTCTTAGAATGACTTCTACTGTAAACTATTTTTGTTATTTAGCGACCTCAATATTCCAACTCTGTGACTGAACCTGGTACAATGGCCATGAAGCTCTTGACGGCCCCCGGCAATGACGACGCTATAAATCAGGGCCGATTGGACATCAGTCCAGCCTTCACCGATAAGGACAGCTCGGGAGGACAAGTACATGAATGAGTACTTCCCAACAAAAGCTTTGGCAATTGGCGATACTCACTTTTTTGCAGTTCTTTGACTCCTCTTGCGCCTCCAACGACGAATCCGTCTCCAACACAATCGGCCGCTTCTCGGCCTCCGCCCTGTCTCTGTTCGGCGCCGGCGTCACGTCAAAGAAGGCCACCGTCAATGGAGATAGGGTACATCATAACGTCATGGAAGAGACATCTCGCTGAGATTTTCACCTTCACTTGTAGCTAGTCCACTTTCAGTCCTGTTTGAGCCATTGGAACAAGTGGGTTAACGTCACTGCCGTAGCAAAATTGGTGATTGAAATGGTGCACTCAACTACTGCAGATCAAAAGATGACCATACCAGGTGACTTAGATGCCATGCATCTCTACAGTAACAAAAAATGTGCAAATTGAGTTGCCAAATTGATCTGGGCGTCAATCTAGAGCAGCAACGAAAAATGCAGGTGTAAGACATAATGCACATTGCTGCAGCAACCAAAAATGGCCGTGTTGAGTAACAGAATTAACTGCAGATACATGTAAAAGACTCTATTTAGGACGCACATGTGAGGCATGTCACTGCATATGAAAAACATGCAAATTGGGAGAATGGCAGACTCAATAACCGAGCATGTGCACGCATTCATGCATGCACGCATGCGCGCATGATCAAGGTTCCCTTCTTCACCTGTCACAGGAATGAAGTTAGTGTGGCTAAAACTGGCACCATTCAAGTTCCACCAGTTATAGCTACTAGGCATTCGTATGAAATTGCGCTTTTTCCATGAATGTTGCTTGAGCGAATGGCTTGAACATGGGACCCTAGACTGACAAGAAAGACTGCAGTAAACCTGGGGATCGCAAATGTACAGATCATTACTTCTTCTGTCCTGTTTCTCTACGTTCTCGACAGTTCTGGGTTCAGCTGCCACAAAGATTTGGCACCATCTGCCAGTCCATTTCCAAAATGACCTGACACGTACACGTACAAGTGTCATGTCTCAGCGAGACATCGCTGCGCATACTTGAATTGTACTTACATTCATTGTGATTAACTTCACCATTATGAACTTGGTCCTCAGGTGGCGAAAGCAAATCAGAAAAATTCAGAGGAGGATCTTGCAACAGGGACAAGAAAGAAGAATAATAATGCTTCTGGAAAGAAGAAGTTTGTCCGCTTTGCTCTGATGTCTCTCCCTAAAAGGTTCTCCATTCGTGACATGCTGGAGGATCAGGAGGGCGGAGCAAATGCCAAAAAGGAGCATGAAAACCACGAAGTCGCCACTTTTGTGAGTGGAGAGGAAAATGAAGTTGCCACTGTAGCACAGGACACAGAAGTGGTTCGTCCTTTTCGGAAAAAGGAACCTCGAGTGATAGGCAAGAATGTGGCCAGGAAGGGAGGAGCCCAGATTACAATAGATGCTATCGATGTCGAAGGTATAAATCATTGTGGACATGCATCCCAGCAGTCCCAGTAATATTAAGTCATATTTAGTCAAAAGTTGACCCTCCTCCCGCAGGCATGACGCATGTGACTTCGCGTCGTGGTCGGCGAAAGCGAGGTTCCCTCCCCACCATCATCGGGCGCTCGCCGTTTTCTTCGTCTTCGGCGATGGATCCCCCGCAGAAGCCATTTTTGTCGGACAGACTCCGTCGATTCACGTCCGCCGACCTGATGAGGAAGAGGAAGACCTCCGTCGAGATCACGGGCGAGGGCGAGGACCGCTGCACCGTGCGCAAAGGCTTCGTGGCGGAGTTGCTGGCCAGGCACAGGCGGATCAGGAGAAAGAGAAGGGCCAGGAAGAGAAATATCGTGTCTGCCAAGTTGGGGTATGCTTGATTGCTGCAGAGAATCCTTAACATGCTCAGCGAATTATGTACACGTACCCACTGCATGGTATGTAACGTGCACCATTTCACTTCAGCGGTGTCTCCATGCTGATCAGCCTAGTGATCTTCACCGTGATCCACTTGGGTTACTCCCAAGTCCCTGACAGCCACGCTGCTGGCAACAACTTGGTGAGAGCCCTCGTCAACACTCTCTGCTTCGACGGAATCATCTGCGTTGCATCACCTCTAATTCTCCTCTACGGGTCCAGACAGCTCAGGCAATCCTTAAGGGAAAGACTCAACAAGACGTTCAAAAGAGCTGAATAATTCTCTTCTCATGATTACGTAATTTTTGTTCGGCACGCGTTGCTAATCTGCAGAAGTATTTAAGAGTAACAGTACTGGACTGTGTAGTGCACGTTACTGTATCAAGGAGGCGCGTTGACTGTTGCCTAATTGTTGCTCACGACAGTAACACTACTCTTGTACTCGTGTGTGAATACATACATGATGCATTTACATGAGAACAGTCATTGTCTCGGTGTCCTCTCTCTCTCAGCGTCCATACTGTACGTACTATTGAAGCTGAACCTCAAATCGATTAATCGGCTGTCGTTTTGGGCCTCATTCCCTCGTGGCACAATGGGCAGGTAGTCCCGGGCCACGTACCCACCCACTCCGAATTTCGCTGCTTTCGCACCTTTTGTCATGCCAACGTGGACCTCTCTAGGTACAGTAGGCCTAATTGAGGGATAGTATCTCACGTACCAAGTATGTGCTTTCTTGCCCTGCACTACAGCTGCATCAATTTGCGTCGTAATGTGACAGTTACACTCGTGACATCCAATGTCAGGTCAGAACAGTGATAATAACGAAGAGTGACGTAAAAAAGATGGATCCGGGATGGCCCCATCATTCTCGTCATTTTGGCCAGCATGAAGGCAGTGCTTAGAGTTGAAGGAAGAAAGCATCCATTATGTGACGAACGCAAGTACTGACGTTGGGCCTGATTTCGTTCTTCAACGAAATCCTACATGAGGTCCCGGAGGACCACACCAAAGATGGGCTCCGGCGACTACTGCTGCCGTCCCCGTCGTTGCTGCTTTGGACAGCGCTCCGTCATCGCCGGGGCGTTGACCCTGGCGCGCGTAGACGCCGTCATCAACCTGATCCTTCTCGCGTGCCTGCTCTCTTTCCGTCAACTGCTGGTGCAGTCGCCAAGTATATGGCAGACGGTGCTCTGGCACGCCCTGGTGGCTGCCGCGGATACTATGCTCGCCGTGGCGCTCGGGAGTGGCGGTCCAGGAGGCGGCCCTGGTGGCAGCTGCCGCTTGGCGTTCGTCATGCTCTGGCAGGTGATCTTCGTCTTCAATCTCGTCGTGTTGATAACAATTGTCGTACTGCTGTTCACCTTGGTGGCACCAGATTTGCAACACGTCGCTGCCACCATAGCTAAAACCCCTGACGAGCGCACAGCAGTTGAGATTTCGCTAGTCGCTGCCCTCGTCATCTCATGCACCCTTCTCCCTTACTACGTGTACATGTTGCGTGTGGTGAACGGCGCCAAGGCTGCGCTCTTCCGCTGGCTCGTGGAGTGCGACACGGCCGACGCCGTCAGCGCCGTCGTCGTGCAGCGCCGGGTGGCGCCAATCCTTCGCCGTCACTCGGAACCCACTCTTCAGACCCTCTCTAGGTCAATCGTGCTTCAACAGGCCGAGGACTCGGCCGCAGGCAAAGAAAAGCGACGGCGCATGGGCGATCGCCAATGGATCCATCAAGAAGTGATTCCACCGATGAGTCCAGTGCCCTTCTGCCCAGAGAGTGCGTTCATCATGAAGGAGCCCATTTCGCAGCTAAGGCCTCTGGACCCCATGAGGCCGTTCCTGCCACTCTACCCGGCCAAGGCCCCCTCAACAGCATCTGCGGCGAGCGCGCGTCGGCGTCCACCGGGAGAGTTCATCTTGCCGCCACATTACGGCACCGTTGACCGGCGGCAATCAGAACCCTCAGACCCAAACAGTCCATCATGGGACAGCTGTGTAGTGCAAAACTGTTCGTGAGAACCGTGTGAGCTGCTGTTTACATACAGAGAAGCTGAAAAGTGCGAATATTTTCTCTATCTAAGCCTCCTCAGATGTGTCTTTAAATGTGGTGCCTCCGCCAATAAATGTAGCGTGAGCACTGAGTCAACCATATCTCTTTATGAGCAGCTCAATAGAAGGAATACTCTCGCACAGTTCGGCAGATAAGCTGACAAACTTGATGATCGTCATCATCGCCTGTCCAAAGCGACAACGAGGACCCACTGCTCCTCTATCAACAGCTCGATAAAGGCCAGCAAGTTGCTTTGGGATCCTTAAATCTGTGGTATGATATTGCGCAGAGCACGAAGGTTGAGAGCATGAGGATACCCAACAGTCCAAACGTCCAGTAGAGACCGTTATTCTCATACAGACGGGAGAAGAGGATGGGGCCGAGGACTCGAGCCAGGCCGCCAGAGGTCGTCAACACGCCCATCCAGAGACCCTTCAAAAGACAAATGTACTTGTGTTTCCTGTCTTTCCGTCATTCATTCTTTTAGCTTTGTTTACGCGTGTACGGTTGCTTGTTCTGACCTGCGGTATCGAGCCCAAAACCTTAGTCAGGAGAGAGCCTACGATGGATATGCAGAACGGGAAGGCCATGACGCCGAGGGCGGCGGACACCATGAACTGCGTCTCCTTCAATTGGTTCTGCTCCAAGCACCAGCAGAAAGGACATCCACCAGAATCGTCGTCAGTACTAAGATCTGTCGGATACTGTAGGTTGACGTATACGGTACGTAAAGACATCACTTACTGGGATCGCTAACGTCATAGCCCTCCGCTTCGCAGACGGTCAGGTTGCCCTTAAAGATGGGGCGGTCTTGGCTCATGGGCACCGCCAGAAAGCGGCTTAACGTCATGGGTAAGATGCCACAGAAGAGCAGCAATAATCTGCAATAATCAGCTATGTTGTACATACAGCGTTCTGTGGAAGAAATTAATGTGCAACCATCCTTTCGTCAAATCTCTTCGACAGCGGCCCAATAGAAGCAAATGCGAACGTCGCCAATAACCCGGATCCTGCAAGGAAGAGGCCGTTGTACAAGATGCTGTCCCCATCGCTCCAGCCGAACTGGTGGATCGAGATTGGCGTGAGCAGGCTAAGAAAAAAGCAGTAGTTGTTTCTTATGCTGTACGTTTAAATCTTGTGACTCACGCACAAGGACTTAACTGAACTGCAAAAACATTTCGATTTTGAACTCACAGCTCGATGATGACAAATGCGCAGAAGAAGGCACCGAAACTGTAGATGCAGACTGATACTGCCCACATGTCTGGCCACTGAAAATCTGAACAGCCTCCCTCCTTCTTCTCAGAGTCTGCGGCTTGATTGACAGCCAGGTTGGTGCCATCCAAGATGGACATTCTCGAATACTGCTTAAGGATCTCTCGTGGCTTTTGTCGTGCTTTGGCAGCCTCGGCACCGAAAATTGCTCTCTTAGCTGGAGAAATAGGCATTCCGGTGGGGATGGGATCGTCGCCGTCATGCTTGGTGGCCTCTCCGATCGTACTCTGACTGGTAGTTGGTGGCTCTCCTTTGACTTTGGCACTGTCAAACTCGCCAACCTTTAGCGTCGGACTTTTGTACTCGACAAAGATGCCGGGTAGGAAGAAGCAGAGTCCGATGACGCCATTCAGGACGCTGACCCAACTGTAAAGGATCTCGTGGTGATCAAGATCAGTGTCGAAGTAGGTTATTTCTCTTACCCGGTGGCTGTAAACATGTCAAAGATGACAGCAGAGGTAGCAGGGACGTCCTTCTCTCCTATGGGACTAAGTGCAGCCTGTAGGGCTGGACCCAGGATGAAGCCCAAGCTTTGGAACAGCGAGAGCAGAGCCACGTGGGTGGTGCGCTCGTCCAATGTGGTCACCTTGGCTATGTATAAGCGGGCGGCCGCGTTCACACCTGCGATAGATACATCCAGCACCGCAGATAGATGCAACGGCGACAAAATGACACTCCAGTTTACAACTTACTGGTGCCAATGCCAACGACGAGCCTGGCGATGAGCATAAACCAGAGCCTGGGCTTGTTCATCCAGCTGACCTCCCTCGGAATCAGTGAGAGCAGTGAGTAAAAAGCATTGCCACTAATGAATAGGACAGAGCATACGATGGCCACGATCCTGATCTGGTGCAGCTTGTCAGCGATGTAACCAAACAACGGCGAAAAGATCATCTGGGCAAACGCATCGGCAGCCACCACCAAGCCATACTCGTCAAAAATCACCGTAGGGTCGAGCTGAAACGAATCCAATCATAGCCAAAATCGCATCAGCGTATGACTACTCTTTTATACACACTTGCAGTAAGTACGGAAAGACTCCAGTGAAGATGATGGAGCTGCCGAGGGTGAACAGGAGCACCGCGGTGTGCACGACGATCAGGGACCTTAGTCTCGAGTCAATTTTCATGGCGACGGCGAAAGAAAAGATTAAAGTGAGTCCGAGCTTACGTACGAGAGGAGACAGACTGTTAATAAATTAATGGCCTACGACTTGCTGCATGTTTTGATAAGGGTGGGTGCATTTAGGTTCAGAAGGAAGCCCAGGCAGCATTCTTAGGCTGAATAGCATACCTTGACACCCTCCATACACATATACGAGTGTGTGCCTATATACTGTTCGTGTGTATACGAGGATCTGTAAGCTACCGAGACATGACGGCGTGCACAGCCCTGAAAATACTGAGTGTACCCTAATGCCATCGTCGTGCTTGCGAGAACACGCCCTGTGCAGCAGGCAGAATCGGACCATCACGACCAAGTCGGACCATCACGGCCACCGCACGACTGACTTTCAAACAATGCTGCCGAAGACGAACCAGAGAGCTCTCATCTCTGTTTTAGTAATAACTGCATGACTTCTCATATGGATTTCTACTTGTGGTGACGTCATTCGTCCTGACATCCGAAACAGTTTATGGCCCACAGGAGGCAAGATATCGCACGGGAGGGACGATAAAGTCGCTTGCCTCTTTTGTTCCCACTTGTTACTTGTATCAGAACTGTAAACGATGAAACCTCTCATTCTGCCGATTGGAGACAATCTCTTGTTCTCCGATGGCATTGGTGAGTCGGTTTTTGTTGCAGGAAACAAAGAGCTTGTCCTTCAGTGCAGGATGTTGGATTATTATTTTAAGACAAATGGTACCATTGCTTCCTTGACGTCCGCTTTTGTCTGTACTGTCGTTACTTATTCACTGCGGGACAAAAACATGAAACCGCATTATTGTCGCCCCAATGCCAAAACACAAAAATAAGGTTTCATTTTCGTGATTTGGCAAAAATGAAACTTTTTTATCACGTTTGGCTGTGGTTTTGAGGTGTCCTCGGCAGTCTTCTTTGTGTTTCAAACACACAAAAAAGTGGAGGTCAAATTAGAAATTGCTGGCCGTGATGTGCACGACGTTTTCCTGGTCTGAGGTTTGGACCTCTGCTCGGCCCTAGTTGTCCTCGAGAGGTGAAGAACTGTTCATGCCGACGGAGAAGATCCTGGACGATTCCAGCTGGGTCTGTGTGACTAAACAAAAATAGAACTTCTCTAGTGTTCAGTCGTAACCACTCATAACTCCTTACATTCAAATATAGCTTGCAATGCGTCATTGAAACGTTATGAGGGTCTCGCACAGGAATAATTTTGCTGTAAGCTTTGCTAAATTTAACACAATTTGAGGGACATTGAACGCAAAGTCAGAAATGTTCAGGATTCAGTTCACCCGAACCGGTGATAACCCCTCGTGAGCGTTCTCTCGCGGGTCAACTCAGCATTGCAGGGTGCCTTTGAATTGCCTTTTTTGCGTCTTTGAGCCTCCGGCACATGATATGAACATCATTGATGAAATTCAAGTGTTTGATCACCACGAACTCTACAATCATCATTTTTCTACAGTATATATTATATGGATTATTTAAAGGTGTCTGGCTCAGTCAGAAGTTATCGTCGCAGATGTGCAAATCTCGAGAGGTTGAAACTTTAGTTATCAAACAGAACCTTCTGAACAAAAGACCAGAAAACAGAAATAACTTTTCTTAATCTTTAGCCAAAATTTGCATTTTATACAGTATTACCTTTAAAATAGTAACAATTTTTACGCATGAAACGTTCCCGTCGCATAAGCATGAAACGTGCCTTCCAACACACATCTGAAGTATAAAAAGGGACTTTTTATTCATGTGGCTGTAGCATAAAGAATTATTATGATTTTTCAGGATTCAACTCTGACTAAAGATCCAGGAAAGGTAGTTAGTTACTAATCCTTCGATCTCAAGGTCCTCGTAAGTGAATAAAATTTGTCATTGAGGCTTCTGGGACCAGCAATCCCAGCTAGAGAAACCCTGTGGTGACTTTGCAAGATCCTTATTTGGGAGGTGCACTCAGCACAGTAGTTGACTAATATTCCATTTTACGCCAAGCCCCCACATCTACATCAATGTTCCGAAGTTTCCAAATACGACATCACTCTACTGTGCAGGGAGCACCGCTTAACAGTGCTTACTACGTATTACATCTCAACAACAAAACACCCAACGACACATACATTTGCTTGATTACACGTGTAACAATGCTGCTTTGATTCCTCATTTAAAAGTTCAACCTGATCAACTCCAGCATTGACGCATGCCTGAAGGAGCCTAGGTAATGCATCACAGCTGTGTCGCATGAAATCTCCAGTGATTTATTTTCACGTCAAACGCATTTGACATCATCAATGAGCTACCTCACCAAGCTGAGAGAAAATCTTCCCAAAAGGTGGGCATTTCATCAAGAAATTCCTCTCAAGTGCCAGCATTATGGAAACCATCCAAGTGGGCTCCTCCAGACCGTGTTTGTTCGTTGCAGTCTGGGTCGAGATGACGCGGCAGATGTTGAAGAAGGGCTGCTGCAGCTAGCAGAAGCTCATTGATGGCATCAAACGCATTTGCGATGAAAAATCACTGGAGTTTTCGTGCGCTGCAGCTGTGATTCCAGCCAGGTGCCTTCAAGCGTGCGTCAACGGCTACTTTGAACTTGTAATGAGAAATCAAAGCAGCTCTGTTACAGGTGTAACCAAGCAAACGTTTGCGTCGTTAGGACGTTCTGTTGTTGAGATCTAATACATGGTAAGCATCCAAAGAACTGTTAAAAGGCGCACCCTGTATACACACGAAAATCGTTTATCAGGGTTTGCTTTCCACGTGTAATTTACAACTCATATGTACACACACAATACAGAGTAAGTAGCATATGCAGTTTTAACAAGCATGACTCCTCGGCCATACAGTGCATAGACAACATGGTTATCATTTACTTATGTACTTACATGACGTACTATGTGAGGAGTGCGAGTGATTTCTGGATCTCATGCTTATATCTTATACATACTACGTACGTCGGACGAATGGCACTTTTTTGTTCTAGAAGAATCATCCTTTTCTGCTGACGGAAGAGCAATCTGATTTTTTTTACTCTACTATATAAAGAGCCCCATTAAGCTTGGCATGACTATTTAGGGCGAGAAATAACGGTGCAGAATCTTGGGTGCGCTGAAGGTTTGAAAATGGTGTGCGAGAAATTGTTACAAAAACCACTCCTAATGCAGCTGAATTCCCTTCAAATTGTTCTATTACTGGAATGTCTTCTCGTCCAGCCAGGGTCTAAAGATTGGCAAGGTCGTAGGATATTCGATTTTTGTCCTCGTCCTCTTGAGAGTGCCATCGTCGTTTCTCAGCGGATACGTGGCCAACATGATGGGCAGCTGCAGCTTGATCGCCTTCTCCAGGTTGCTCGGAGTCACGATGAACTGCAGAGAACGAAAGGGAACTGACACATTTGCATACAGTCATCGAGCACATTTTTGAGGTTCCCCAGGAGTGACTGTGACATCACTCGACTTTTCGCTCCCACCTAATCTCCTCCATGGAGAGAACAATCTCTGGCGTCTATAAAACTCTCAGGTGGGTTATAAATCAAGCTTCTTCATCCTCCCCAAGTTCGTTTAAGTTAGGGAAGCATAATAAAGTTTTAAGTCTTGAATGATACTCACAAAGACGTCGTACTGTATCCTGATAATGTGGCAGCCACGGAGGTTGGTGGGCGGTAGCGGCGGCACAAACAGCTTCTCGTTCTTCCAGTCGTCGCTGTCGCCGGGCCTGATCTTGCCTCGACTCACTGAGCTCAACTCACGCGTCTCCGTCTCCATCACCTTGCTGCGGGTCACGTATTGAATGGTCTGGAAAATGCGTGAATTTTAGCCACTTGCGACAGCAATCGGTCGATTTCCCCACAACATATAAAGTCTGGTGGACGAACACACGCGGCAGCTGTTAAGTGTGCAAAAAAATCCCCACCGGAGCGTGCAGTACGAGTTTTTTGGGTGTGCACGCGTCAGGTTATCGCTCGCACATTGGTGCCCAACCAACTACTGTACTGCTCAATCCTCATGCTTTACCTCAGTGAGCGATGCCCGAGTGTGCTTGATGGTGACCTTGCAGTTGTTGGAGACAGTGGCCCAGATGGAGATGGCCTCCCCGGGCACGTAGCCGCCCCGGTCCAGGCGGACCCGGCAGGTCACTGGCCCAGAGGAGAAGCACGTCAGACCCACTCGATGCTCGATCTCGCAGTGAAAGGGTTGCTGAGTCGTCGTGAGAGAGAGGGAAAGGAAAAAAACAAAAAACTAAGGTGCCAGGTGAAGACCGTGCAATTTGCGAACGTACAGATAGGCTTTTTCACCAGTTGATTTCGGCTAATGACCTGCCTTGTTATGCACAAGCAACAAAAAACCTCTTCTTCCTCGTCACCCCATGATGGGCAGGGGCACGAAAGGTCACATCACGTGTCTCTCGCTGTGTGAGGTGCGTATGAGGCGTGAAAAAAAGAGCTCCAGCATAGAGAATGAGAGAGAGAAAGCAAACTACTCCAAGTACCCATTAGCCAGGATTTTCCTCTCTCCTGGCATGTGCGCGTAATCTGTGCATGAATTGATTGTTTCCCTCCTTTTTGCTCTCCCTGACTACTCGTTGTACGCACTTTCGCCGGAGAAGGAGGTGTCGCAATGGACCGACAGTCCAAGAGCTGCCACTACTAAATGATCCGCAGCAAAAATTGCAGCCAAGACTGGGTAATAATGATTGTCGATTTTTCCCACAGAGAGAGACTCCTCCTTCTTCCTCTCTCAGGTCATCATCTTGGCGGTTTCTTTTTCCCTCGGGCTTCGTACACTCCTTAATAAATAGGCACGACGTGACTTGTGTTATTATGAGAGGGGAAAAAGTGCCTCCTCCCTACCTCACTGATCGAATATCTCCGGGATAAGGCAATAAATAATATTCGCGCTCGACGATGCCATTAGCAGATAATGCAGAGAGATAGGAGAAGCTTAAACAAATCTGGCCAAGTTCTGTACACGGGCTCGAACTGTTTCGTGACCTTGACTTACCGCCAGAATAGGAGGCTCCAGGTTGAGATCGATAGGGTTCATGATGATGAATACCTGCTGGTTCTTGTGCACCAGCCCCGAGTCTTCCCTCAGAGCGGCCTTGCAGAAGTACTGAACCCATCCGTGCTTGCCCAGGAATGTGGACGGAAGGCCCAGGGGCAGCCCCAGCTTGAACGGGAAGCTGTGGATGCCGGCAGACAGCAGGACGGACTCATCTCCTAAAATACGTGTGTTTCTTTCATTTTTCTCCAATCTCTTCCATATCTGGCGCAAACTCGCACACGCACACGCAGCGTAGGTGTACAGGGTGACTCATCCGTCTGGAGACACTGAAAAACGCTGTCGTCTCTGAAAGGATTCGCCTCACAATAGCAATTTTGGCATATTTGGAGTCAGCGGACAATTTTACATGAGCGCATAACCATTTGGTCGGCAATAACTCCTTTTACGGCCTTCGCTACACCGCACGAGTCATAGATCATCTCTTTGCCGAGTTTATCCCGCACAGTGCTCAAGCAGCACTGCTGACTGACGATATGGTGAGTTTTGACCCCAACCGCGCTCGTCAGGTCGAATTGAATTCACGGCCAAGATTGCGGCGTGGACAATATGAGCAAAAGGGTGCTTACGGGACACCCTGTACTTGGCCTCTTGCTGAGTGTGTGGTACTTAAGTCCTGCTGGCAATTAATGGATCGTGAATGGCTCTGACCTGACGTCTGCTCTCTCTCCCGGATATCAATTTAAAAAAATCTCATTAGATAAGAGGGCTTCTTGCCTTGTCGGCCTCCAGCGATCGCCTCCCCTGACCCCCAACTTCTCACGAGCACTTAAGTGAAGCAAAAAGGAACAATTTTGCATTCGCTCCGCCCAATTACTTTTTTGCATTTCCCCTAGTCTTGATAAGCCCATTGTTCTCTTCCATATGGACGTTGAGGGAGGGATCGGGGGTGATAATTATGCTCTTGGGCATTGTGTAGGTACGAAAAGCCGCATGAAATAAATCCTGTTATTATCTGCTCTGGCTGTGACACAATTTATAGTGCATTATTCACCAAAAGGAGAACCGAAAAGCCATCAACATAAAGTAATTTTCAAGGAAGTCGGTAATGATACGTCTGGCGAGACTGGGGATGGCACGAAGGGAATTGTTTCTGGCGTTCACCAAACTTTTAACTGCTCCATGTGTGCCAGTAGACAAAGACTTGAATCTTAGGGTCGAGACCCATTAATAACGACTTCCTCCAATTACCATAGAGCGGCCTAATTTTGGAGGGGGGGTGAAATCTAATGGAGAACAAAGCCGCGAAGTCGTTTTTTCTCTCCTGGCGTGATTTCTGCTCCTCAAGAACGTCTTAGAGTGTGGTACAAGGGACTTGGAGAGCTAAGCAAGCAGACAGATCCGTCACATTTACGCAATTTTCTCATCTTTTTTTTCAAGGGGCGCCAAAGTGGGCTATTTGCGGCCACCACGTCTGCCATCTGGCCAATCCCATTCGATGATTCAACTCACTCTAGGGCCTGGACAGCTGACAAGCAATTCATACTACTCTCAGCACTTTAACGAAGGGCCAACAGAGACCAGCTCTGTTTGCGTAGCTGCTAGTGGTGTGTCGGGTTCGAACCCGAGCCCCGACGTCAGCACTCAACCAACCCCACGGAAAGGCCTGTTGGCTGGCCGGAGAAAGACCTGGGCCGGCAAGCTGAGGATGAAGCCACAGGTGGACTACAGGTATTAGGAATGCATGGAAACAGCCACACTGAGGAATCCTCCTTCAACCCCGCTAACGTCTTGCGGGGAGCACACAGACCAGCCCGAGGTCACATACTCTCGGCTTGGCCCGACCCCAGCCACTACTTTTTCCAGCCCGACTCATCCCCAATGGCTAAACCCCTCACCCCATCCCTTATTGGGCACCCTCTCCGAGGGAAAAGACATATAAGAGGGATAGCATACCTGAACAGCGCCTACACAGGGCTGAGTCACACTGACTTTGCCGTTGGCTATACGTTGGACACCCGTTTCTACTTTAGTATGTACTTCCCTACGCCTATGAAGCAGATTCTGAAACATCCCTCCGGCTGAATGCATGAATGAAACTTAGTATTATCTAAAGTTGACAACAAACAATGTTTCAAAACATCTCTCATTAAAGTATCCTGTCAATCTGTGACTGACTGATGTGAATCGATGAACTAACTCGCTTCTGCGTACGCACATGGATATGCAGGGAACAAAAAAGCTCTTCTTACTCTGATCAGCTCCCAGTAGTCTGAGTCTGAAGTCGATGTAGTTTTCCTTGTCCGTGATGTTCTCGGCCTTGCGCGCCAGGTTCACCACCCCCTCGCCGACCACGTGAAAGTACAAGCCTGCAATCAAAAGCGTCGTGTTGCAGTGACAGGATTGATGGAACGTGAGCCCCTGTGTATAGCAGCGTGATTGGGCTCTATTCGTAAACATTTTTGTGCCTTGTGCGTGTGCAACTGCGCAACCAGTCCAGTCCACGCATCTGCAGTTGCTCACACAGTGAATGCAGCAGTCAGGGTCTCACATATTAGAGACGTCCTCAAACTCGTCACCAGTGTTCACATTTGTCGCAACGCTACCAGCGCTGCTACAGTAGTAATACGCAATCCACGTTAATCTCTCCTACCTCCAAATCTATTAATCATGAGTCTTGCTCGCGTAGAGAACAATTTGTCGGGAGACTTTTTCACCCCTTTCCACTTCATGGGAGAACTGGGCGGTTAATTACACGAGAGCATTCGTCGAACAATCCTCCTCTGACGGAAAATTCTCGTATAGGTCGCACAAAAACTATCTCAGCATTGCATTTTTCTCTGCAATAAGTAACCCAGCAATTAGACCGAAGACAAAGAATGGCTAATCATTACCTTCTTTGAAGGCACCGGTTACTTTTCCCCGCACGAAGGCAGCATGCGGTAGAGCGTTTGCTTGGTAAACAAATCTCTTCAATTTCATTTAATTCTATTCTCTCACCGTCTGAGGTCTGACCGTCCATCATATCATAAGTTACGTTGGTCATAAGTAGACAGACACGTTGTGCATACTCTGTACCCGGTGCACAAGTCTTGACTCCGCAGGAAATCGTCGTCTGCCTCTACATTGAGGTGCAGGAGTGAGCGTCCCCGAGCGAATTAGCAAAAATTCGAGGGTGCAAGTCATGGTTTACGTTGAATGGTCCTTTAAGACACTTTACTCGTGCATGCAGGTATGGGGATGAACTTTTTAAATGGACGAGAATGCAACTTTTCAATGCTGCCATCTTGCACAAGCTTGAGGCCACTGTAGTTAAAGTTATTAACTTCACTTTTCGACCAAATTGCGTGGCCAAGGGCAGCTCCGGCGATTTCAGTAAAGCTGGATTTCCCACTCGTGGGCCCCTGCACGGACGTGCACATGTATGTGATGCACAGACTGTAGTGGAAGCGATCGCACACGCGACAGACCCCATGGCATACCCGCCTCGCCAAATCAAATGCATCCACCTATCGATCTATCTGTATCTTATCTATCTATCTTCTGAATGCAATGACGTATGGGAAAAAGGAAGAATGAAAAAATTGGGATTCATCCAGACCCACACGCACGCACAAGGAGCCTCTGGGCCTAGCAATTATCGAGAGCGATTTTCACACGATCTCTGGTTAACAGCGGGACAATAAAACGTTCCTCCCACTTTCTCACTGCGCCAAGTACGATATAATCCATGTAACGTACGTTGACACGTAGGAAACTCCAGTTATCAAAGACAGTTTGTAGTTCGTAGGTGTGGCGCTAAAAAAGAGAAATTTCCTATTTAGTCGAGACATACAGGGTGCAGAAAAAAATTGAATAGCGCATCTCTGAGAGCCACCGGTAGAAAAAGTGTAATTACCGAAGTCTGTGCAAAGTAGGTGCACTACTTTTCCATACTAACAGTTCTATGAGAAGAGCCAGACACCGCAAGTCTTCTCCACTGGTTGCGTGACGTGACCAAAATGAGTCCAAGTCTGCACGATCAGAGCACAATACCGGAGTATTCATACCATGACACGAGTCCTAAGAACAGTCGAGTCCGCCTCCGGTGACACTCTCGGTCAGAGTCGAAATTGCCCCTACATGCGGAGTCTATTTAAAAAGGCTGATGAGAATTTGTGTCAAGCCTTATTATGCCTGGTGTGGTGCATCGCGTGAAAGCTTGTTTTGCTCTGACTCAAGTGAGGTGAAAGTCATCAGCACGTAAAGTGGACAGTACACAGAACGACGGCAAGAAAGCGGTCACGGTCAGAGTCCTCGTGCACGCCGCTGAAGATGGTAGGAGAAACTTGCCTGTTCAAATGAAACAAACAGGCTGGCTGGTGGAAACTGAACAGGAATTGGTGCAATCTTGATACCAGAAGTCATTATCGCTCTTCATTTCCTCTGACATGGCAAAGTTTAGTGACATTTCAACATCAAGGACAGCGTTCCATTCTGTACGAGAGCCATGTCACAACGAGCGAGACTGACGATTTTTCCAGCCAGTCATGAAGCCAGCATTGATTTCATTACTTCACATGCCTAGATGGGCCCTTATTGGCAGCCGTTATTGGCAGGCCCCATAATGAGGAACCGGTGGATTTCAGTTATGCATTGCACTGCATTATTTCGGCGAACTTTCATTGACCCCTCAGGCGAAAAGTTAATTTAACTAAAATTAACTTTTCGTGAACTCCTGCTCAAGAGAAGCTATCGCTGTCACAATGACAAGTACGGGCGACCACCAAATCATGATTTAGAGCTTGATGGCTAAGGAGATGCGAGAAGTGCATTGGCCACAGCGACAACTATGACTATGTCGTGGCTGGCCGCATTATAGCGCCATATCCTACGAGTTTTACTTATATATTGCTCATAATATTAGTATAGTTGAACCCCAGGTGTCGCTCCTCGTCATACGACCCTCTTAAGAGACGTGCCACTGACTTTAAATTTGTCCAACACTTTGCGTACACTACTGCATAAAATGTCGTAGCACAGCCGGAGTCGCTGTAAGCGGACTCCATTGTATCGTTGATTTGGTCCCAGCACAGAAACCTCTGCATGTGAGTCTACAATTGTGCAACCTCCAGTTATGGCGTGGTCGACCAACAAGGGTGTGTGAATAAATAGCCACGATCCCGTTGCATCTTATGGCATCATCATCCGTCAGGTTTCTTCTCGGCTGTTGCAATGACTCAGAGCGACGTTCGTGGCCACGTACGTATGTACGAGTGTGCCTTATAGACAGAGTGGCCAGTCAACCAATGGAATACAAATGAGGCGAAAGTGAAGAGGAGAGAGAGATTTTTGCACAAAATGATCGGTTACTTGCGATGTGATTTCACCCCGAACATTTATCATGCAAAGAACGCTCACGGAATCACGCGAACGTAAAATTTGGCTGTCGTTAACGCGCTATTGGAGTTGATGACAAATGAACATTATTTTCTCTGTCCTGCGCAGCAGAAGCTGAAAGTACTATGAACAACACTACCTCCTTGGCAAGGTACGAGTAGACAGAACTTATGTCAGAACTTATGTCATGTTCAGCAATGCCCTCTTGTGTCTTGAATGTCGCACATACAAAAACCTCTTGTCCTTGAGAGAATGTGTGAAGTGGATGAGAATGCACACAGAGAGTGAGGGAAGGTCGTACAGCTGCATAGCTGTTATTTTCGCTACTGCATACTCGTAGCCCAGATGTATTACTCGCATTATTTTTATTTCTTCTTGAGAGCTCCTCTCTTATTTGCGACTACCTGCTGAGGCGGTGGGGTTTTTTTTACGTGTCTCTGTGTACTGCATAATAGACGTAGTATTGGTATGTACGCGTGTACAGGGTTCGTGCTGTTCTATGCACTCAGACGTGGGAGGGACCTGAATATGCCTTACAAAGAGTGAAGACGTTAACAGCCCACGCCCATTTCCCGCCAGGTCCTCTTGAGAACAGTAGAATTGTAGTTATAGAATTGTACAAAATGAATGTCGAGGTAAATTTAGTGCCTGAACAGTATGATCAGAGTCGACTTTTTGCCCACACTGACTCGATCCCCGTAGAAATGATTGCTGCGAGGGTTCCGCACCAGACGATAGCGAAGAGTAGGATAGTGGACGGAAAACCCAACCCGGGGTCGTCGTCCGGGTCGTCCTCACATGTCCCGTGATCTTCCGGGCTATTCGATGCTCGATTGTTTTCGATGTATCGGTTCTCCAGGCGCTGCATCACGCCAGACTGTTGTAGCTTGCTCAGCTGGTAGTTAAACAGATGTTCCAGAGTGGAGCCTGAGCAGAATTTGTGGATCGTCAAATGATCAGAATACCTATTGCAGAATGTGCGAACGGTCCGCTTGGTGAACGTAACTCGCCTTTTTGCACAACAAATCCCGCGAGTGACCTCCACTGTTTCGTCTTGACCAAGTTGCAGCCGACATCATTGACCACCACGCTGAAGTAGTGGTCCCCAATGACGGTGGCGTCGCCTTCCATCAGAGCAATCTTCAATTCACGGAGCTTGCCTGCTCCACTAACCAACTTGAGTCTATTTTCTCTGGCGAATCTGGGGTAAACGCCAAGTCGCTTAAGAACATCCACGTGTTGGGTTGACTCTAGCAGCGTCAGGGTCAAGTCGGTCTGGAGAAACAGCTCATCCAGACCTTGCAAGGTTTTCTCCGGCGTCGTGGTCGCCAGAAAGGATGTGACGACGCCACAGTAGGCAGAGAACACCAGGAAGCCAAGGAAAGTAACGGTAAGATAAGCTATGCGCTGGGATTTCTGAGTGGGTTGAACTGCAGTAACTTGGCAGACCTTTGCTACTGCTGGTGCGTCTAGTTCAACCTGGTCTTGGACGTGATCACATAGGTTGTTCAACTCACTCTTCAGGGAGCCCCTCTGCGCTAAGCTAGTGCAGGTGAAGAGCACTGCTTCATACAGGGAAGCCTTTCGAGAATTGCTTTCTGTCAGCCAGATAGCGATGGAGGCGAGGATGATCGTGACGCCGAGCACGATCCACATGGACGGGGAGAAAGCGTCGGTGTATTTGGACCACGCAAAAGTGACTGTCTTAGGTCGCATGTACACGAGGCTGCAAACAGTGAGTACAAGACTCATGTAGCACACACCAAACACTCGTCTTTCAAAAATGGCTCTTATCACCTGGAATGGTACTTAAAGATTCCTTGGAGAAACTTTACAACCTCGTTCCTCTCTTGCGTCATGCTGACGTCTGCTGCTATAACGTCGATTTCGTCCCTCTGGATCATGCCCACCATGCCATTGAATACGAATTCGCCGTCCTCCGTGACGTTGATCACATTGCCGTATTTATTATCCATCGCCTCGATGTAGGTATAGGTGACATTGAGGACTTGGGAGAGCAAGCGCCAGATGGCGATGGCGAAGCCGTCGTAGCCACTGCCGTCTTCCTTGCGGTAGTTGACGATGCCCCACGCGGGGGCGATGCCGACCCTCAGGTGCAGATGACGCAAGTCTGAGCGTCTGTGCTGCCACTCGGGAGAGTCGGGATAGACCATATTGAAGCGAACTTCTTGGTCCAATGGATTGACCTTGTAGGCCTCAAAGATTGTCTTTTCGTCACCGCGCGTGCACAGCACCTAAAGGTTGACCCTCATAGCTTCCATCGCTCAAATTGGCATGGTTACAGCGGACTTAAACAAGGTTACTTGAGAATTGATGTCCAGCGGGAGCTTCCCGAGCTTGTCAAAGTCACATTTATCAATGTAGATTGGCACTTGTCGAGACAAAGCTGTAATCATCAACTTCTCCTCGTTGTCACTTCCACTAAAGACGACTAAGTCGTCCAGTAAGAAGCCGAGTGAATCTGAAGAGACCCTGCAAATCTGGAATACTTTTAACCAATCACATTGGTCGCAGACATAAAAAGTGTTCTTACTCGTCGGAAAGTACATTGATTCCAAAGTCGTTCCATTCACTCATGTGATCAGCACAAGAACTCAGTGTTTCATCTGACAATTGATCTTCAGTCAGCCAAACCCGGGAAATGCCAGGAAATTCGAATGCTCGGGGAAAAGTGGTTTGCACCAATTGCCTTAACTCTTGAATGTTGAGAAGTGGCGAGGACGCGGAGACCAGCAACAATCGTAACAGAAAAGTTAGGGCAACGCAGGTGAACATCGCGTTTTCAGTAAGAGGTGACCAGAAAGTATTGTAGTGTAGGCAGCAGGACGGTGTGCAGTACTGTGGACCTGCTCGCTTCATTCGAGGCAACCATATCTGCCTCAAGTATACGTTCAATTCGTCACAGAGAAAAGGAATATTTGCTAAAGGGTGTGGGTAGATACGGCGCATTCGGGGTGTGTGGACACGTAAGACTCTTACGAATGGAGCACTACTGAATGGCGATGACTTACAGCATGAGTCATGGTTAGCTGTAATATTTTGTCTGCCACTTTTAAGATAAGCCAACGTCTCTGCCAAGGACGCAGAATAATCCCAGTGGAAGTTTTATCGACATCAGATCTCGGGGGCTGCACAATACCGTCAGGGGGTGCCACTCGTTGCACTGCAACTCAGCTGATGAGTCGCAGCCACTCAGGGACAGTCTGGCAGATTTTTCTTGGCCAAATTCCACGTCAAACAGTAAAAAAAAAGGCATGCACAACTGCATCAAGATCCCACAGCTTCACAACAGGAAGTCGACGTACCAAGTGGTACTTTCAGATGCCTGCAGTGATGTTGCTGAAATCTTCATTGCTCGGATCTGCGTTCCCACAAATCTTAGCTCATGTTCAACCTCATCACGGCAGCCAAGTGCTGGTGGATCTGAGGCACGATGCACGGCAATGAGTTCATTCCGTCACAATTCATCAATCCACATACGGTATGCGAAGGCGGCGTCAAGTCTGACAGTTACTTCCGCGGAATATGCTCGCCCATATTGATTAAGAGCAGTGGCGCATGAAGCAAGGTCGCTCCATTTGCTAAGACGTCCTCAAAGCGCCACACTGCGGCCATGTCTTGGAGGACGGAATCATTGGAAAGTGCATCCAATTCAGTCAAGCAAGTGGAATATTTCACCAAAATTCGTAATGCGTGCGCACAGGAACCTTGTGCTGAAATTGCGGTTTTTTAGACCGTTCTTCTAATGTTAATTCTGGACCGTCCACTGGACTCGACGGCTGATGACAAATTTGCTTTTAACACTGACGCGCGACAAGCGCTGGAAAAAAAGCCACAGCAACAAGCTGGTGCTTAGTAGCACCAGCTAATGAATGATGACTTGGGAATTCTTTCAATTTTGTGGGCGAAAGCGTCGTGATATTTTCACTTCTATGCCAACCAAGGTGTGGGCGTCGCTCCTGTGTTCTCACAATCATCCAGCGTAAGGGCGCGCTCACCCGGAGCAGATTTCCACCAGCAGCACACGACTTGGAGAAAGACATATGCGTAATTGCGTACACATAAGCAGCGTCTTTCGAAGGCTCGGCCACCGTCAACTTTTTGGCGTAGGAACAGCTTCGCGGGCCAGCGTCGGGACCAACAGATTGGGGCTCCCTCGAAGTGTCCAAGGTACTTTTGCCCCTGGAGCAAGTGCAGGAGGAGAAGAATCTCTTGGATAGTAGCAGGGTTCTTTTTTAGCAGATTCCCGCCAAGTTACTACAATGGATGATGGGAAATATTAGAGATAAGCGCACCAAAGTTGGGTCTCTCTCCATGGAGATCAGAACCATTGCTGGAGGACAATTCAGTCCAAAGCTGTGATACTTTTTTGTTTGAGTGATTGAATGACCCTGGCCAAGTGCAGCGTCTTAGGCCCCTTCACTCAGCATATCAAGGCACAATATAATAACTCACCTGAAGAGCTATATACATCCGTACTGTATACGCAGCATAGTGAAAGCGCACCTTTAAAGCTGCGAAGTGGACGTCGACGTCGTCTTTTCAGTGAAATGAAGCAAGTAAGCAATCAGTGGATCTTTTCACTGTCGACAGCAGCTGGTCCATGTGAAGACTCCAGCCATTCACGTCATTTTATCTCTCTTGGCCTGGAATTTACGATACAGCAGCAAGAGGAAGATCCTCAATTCTCGTCCCCCAAGTATTGCTTCCGCCTCCTCCTCTCGCTCTACTTCAGCAATAAGTTGAATATCCTCTCTGTCTCCCGGAAAAGGAGAAAGATTCCCCCCCCCGTCCCCCCGCTTGCTTTCCTGTAAAGTTCCACACGCGACAATGAGAATCCCTCGCTTTTGCCACTCTCTTCCCTGGTTGGCAGTGGGATCCTGCCATCCCCGTCTCGCTCTCCGTGATCTATGCCAATGCTTGAACTCTGCTTCCAGGCTTCAGCTCTCGAGACGCTCCAGAGTCTTCCTCGCTTGCGTACAAAAACATGTGGAGTAGAGGGCGTCATTGAAACATATGTATTACACGTCCGTACAGTGTGTCAAGTCCTCTTCTGGCTGACTGCAGTAACCCGAGCAGGAAGGTCTTCATTAGACGGGAAGTTTCCATGAGGTCTAAGAACGCATATTTCCCCTTCCTTCCCCTGTTTGTTCCTGTGGTGTGACCATGAAGCAGAAATCTTTGTACGCCGACTTAATTGAAAGGATCTTCGGCGAGCTATTGTCAACATATTGACTAGGTTGGAAAATGAATCTTTGAAGGAGGTATTAGCATATTCTCTATTCATCTCTCCAGTGTACGCACTTTTTTCTGCAGTCAGGCAAGCTGTCAGCGCACAAATGCTGTCAAAAGATTCGCTGCACGCACTCAGTAAAAGGATCGGCTGGGTGAAAAGACATTTTGGATGCTTTCCGCAGATTCTTTCCGCGGAAATTTCACACACGCCTGCCCATTATTGAAGTAACATGCAAATTCTTACCTGTGCAAGGACTTTTAGGGACATTTTTTCCGCGTGCGCACCAGGGTGAGGACATGGGAAAAGTGCATCGGAGCTCGCATGAGATCTTCGCATGCACGGATGCATAAAAAAACATGGCCAATAAGACATCTACCTAATTGTTATGTCGGAAAGATTGCAGATGGGTAGTTAGAAGATTCTAGGAGCCAACCACAAAAGCAGAAAAAGACTGAGCTGAAAAATAACCATGAGAAAAGGGACCTGCAAAAAAAAAGTGAATCTGACGCTAGGTTCAGCCCTTTTTTTCCCCTCATAGGCCCTCCACGTGAAATTGGTCAATCAACTTTAAAGTAAAATTACTCTGCTCTTTTTTGTGTCCGCTGCTGTAGCCTGCACAGCCACAAAACTTATGCACAGGATTCCCTTGATCTTGTGGATCTAATGGAGCTGCTCGTGGGAACGAAATGACAGGAGCGAACGTAACTCCTGCTGGTAAAGGTTATGCACACGCACAGGTATTGTGTATACCTTACATAGGCCCCGCTCCACCAGTGGCCCCTGCATATTACCGCTACCAATCAATGACCCAGAGGTGGAGCATTAATTTCTCCTTGAATACATCTGTACATACGCACATGTGTAGTATGTGGAGCGGAGAATGAACCTAATAAAAACCATGACTGAGGAATGGTTCACGTTTGCTTCTTACCTCTGACGGGCATGTCGTCGTCCACCTCCACGATGACTCTTCCCGACAGGAACTGGCCGGGGAAGAACAGGAGGTTGGAGTTGTCGAACATGATGAGGAACTTGAGCAGCTTGCGAGACATGACTGTAGTCCTTGTTTTTTGTGGGCAGAAGAAGCGATTCAGCTCATGTGTGGGTCTTGGTGTTCACAGTTTGTGTGTGGGTTGGGGTCCCACTAAGCACAACACATGGGACTCAGAGATATAAAAAAAGCGATGACGAGAGCAACAGTTTTGGATTTACGTGCAGTCAATGAATGTGCAGTCACAGCGTCGACAGCCACAGGGACGACCACGACCACGACCTCAGAAAGTCGAGCGATGATGTCATCTCACTCACCTCACCAAAATAGCGCCAGTCGACTGAGTTTTTTCCCCCAAATTCACTCCCACACTCACTTGGATGGATGCACTCTGACCTTTTTCTCTCCCTCCCTCCTCCGGTGTTGGGTAACGCAGTTAATGGGAGAAGCGACGACGAAGAGAACGACCGCTCTTGCTCAGAAAAGTAGAATATCCTTTTCCCTCTTGAATAATAGGTTATTTGGTGGAAAAGTAGAGCACAAAAGTTCGACTTGAGGCCGCCACTGCCTTTGCCACCGCCACCGCCACCGCCGCCGCCGCCGCCGCTGCCGCTGCCGCTGCTCACCAAGACACCTGTTTTTCCCTGCACAAGGTCCTTGAGGAGACTGGTGCTGCCGCGGCTTGGTTATTTTTGCGGAGGAGTTTTGTACAGTCAGGGCGGAGAAGGTTACGTCCAGGTAGGCCTCGCTGTGCGTGGTCGAAGCCACATCTGCGACAGTCGTGGCGTCGAAATCACCCCCAGACACGTCCGTCCAGCGGGAGATCTTTGGTCGAAAGCAGACGAAGAGAAACTGAAGTACACGCACTAGTGTGACATGAGTTATGCTGGATCTTTTTTTTTTCCTCCTTCTCTCCTCCTGAAGGGGGCCCTTCCAACCAACTTCTCCGCCGCCGTCGTCGTCGGTGCCTGCGACCGCTGGGTCCTCCCCCTACCTTGGCCCAGGCACGTCCGAAGCCGCGTGCATGTGCGTGTGGAGCCTCCTGCGCGCGATGCCTGCCAGGGAGCGCGCGCTTCTTTCTGTCAAGGCAAGAAAAAAAAGAGGGGGGGAAGAGAGGCGAAGTCTTTGCCCCAAAGTCGGTGTACGCGTCCATCCACACGAGAGGGGAGCTGACTCAGCCGGAGAAGAAGTTCGTGGCCGTGACGTTGCGCGGAAATCGTAATAAATTATGGCCGGACCATTGGATGTATCAGCGGAGGAACTCATCATAGTGGGAGAAAAGTCTTCCTCCTTCCTGGATATTGAGCAACAAACTCGTGCTACAATTGCAGCTATGCAGCGCGTCGAGCTTCGTCACGGGTGTGCAACTTTGGCTTTTTTATCCGGTGCAAAACAAAAAGGTTCCGGCTTCAGACGTCTACGATCGTTCTCGCTTCTTTTTCGCCCATCCTCAGAGGGCGCCTCCAGGAGAAAATCGTATAGGTACCTGCATACTGCTAAACAAGTACGTGTGCAGTGGAACCCGCGTAAAAGAGTCTCATGAGAGAAGTGGCAGATTACTTCTCCCCCCCCTCCCCAGGGGAGAAAAAGGCGTCGAATGACAGCTCCGAGCAATAAGTTTCATTGCTGCTTACTGATCTGAGCAAAGATTGTCTGAGAAGCGTCGACTGCACTTGCAGCATACAATTTGGCCGCCAGCTTCTGTGGTAAATCACTGTAATGCGAGAAACTCTTCTTCAGGCTCTACATAGAGTCAGTACAACGCCAAAAAAAGAGTGGCTTCAACTGCACAAGTTGAACAGCGAAATTTTGTTCATCTGCAGGTCAGAATGCCCAATTGATTCTCCTTGTACTCGGGATGCCTCATGACTGTCTATCCTGTGATTATCATACCTGTGACACATGACTGTGAGAGCCTGTGATGCCCAAATGGGCGGATGCCACTGTACACACAGCGCATGTATTTGTGTCTGCTCGACCCAGGCGTGTGGACGCGTGCGTGTGCGTGCGCGCGTGCGTGCCAGAGAGACACGACGTGCGCGCGTGGGTTCATAGGAAACGCCAGACAAGGCGGCTGAGCCAATAGGATCGGCCCCCTAACGAGTACTAACGATGGTCGAACGTCATAGTTGGCACCTGGGTACGTATCCAGTGCGGTGCGGCCAAGCTCATGTCCGTCCCCACGTCCATCCCTGTCCTGAAAGTCCGATATGATGGCTGATGTTGTATGAATACGTTGGATAGTTTCCTGCGAAGTCACGCGGGCTCGCCCAAGTAGGGCATGGCGGGCGCTATTTCTTGCCTGACTTTTTTGCATGTCCCGCCCGACCCCTTCTCTCTCTCCTCCTTGGTATGTGCCACTTGAGCACTTCTCGTACGAGGAAGCGATGTCGAGTCTCTCTGGCTCGACTCAGGCGTCGAGATCTCTGATATTTCTGTCAGATTTCACTTCTGTCTTCAATCTGGCCTTCTCATGTTTTGTACTCTTCATCCACTGGACTATTTCGACACCCTATTTGTTGCAAAGACAGAAAGGGATCTTCTACTCCACCTGTCGATATTTTACAACGTCGACGTTGATTTTCTTCCTGGACGTTGAGAAGCACTGACAGAAAAAGAACAAGTAGCTCAAGTGCTTCAGGTGACAGCAGAATAGAAGGAAATTGTCAGGCAAGTACACAGCAGCCATCAAGGAAGCGAGGCAACATGAGTGGGTGTGAGAGAAGGATTTTTCATATTATAATATTTGAAGCATATTTGAATTTGTCAGACACACACCTTCAATACGTGGAATCACACCTATGTTTTCTCGGTATCTCATGCAAATCTTCCAAGTCCTGGTAGCCACCCATGTGCGTCGTACCTTCTGTATTGAGCAGTCAAGTTACTCCTGCGTCTCTCTGCCACTTCTAAGGACGTCAGTCAGGCACTGCAGTATGTTACTGCATTAGCGGTGCCAGCCACATGCCTACCTACCCACCTACCTGACGTAGCTTCCCCGGACAGATGCAAAGGTGTAGAAACCACGTACACATGAGTTTGCATATCCACAAAGCCCCCAACTCTAACGAGCCATTTTGCGAACCGTCATCTAAGGAGCCTATTGTGAGGCAAACCCCCCACTCAGGTTTTAAGCCAAAATTAGCGAGGAAAAGGGTTTCAACTTCATACTTTCCTCTCCCTCGCCATAAAGTCAACTTTTTCCTCCATCCCTTAATGATAAATTGAGAGGGCGGGAGGAATGTGCTGTAGAAGTCACCAAGATCAACGTGTAGGATTGTGCAATAGCTGGAAGTGCTCAGTATCAATACGGCTATGACATTCGCAGTGTACCCCACATACGTGTTTGTGTACTAAATCATCAGATGCAACAAACTGCGGGCTGGTAATTTGAGGTTTCGTGAGTGGAGAGTTAACATAGCGATAGGCTATGCTGCTGCGCAGGATTGATGTATATTTTTGTACACCAGATTTGAAACATATATTCATGACAAGGCCGCTTATAGTTGCACCGGACCGTGCCAATCCGCTTAGAAGGACAGATTCTTGGAAGACCGTATTTTTTGCTTGGTAAGTCACTCCGGATACTACTTCTCCGCCCGTAATAGCAGGGTGGCCAGTTAGACTACCTCATTTTGTCTAGTTTATTGCAAGTTTCCGACTATTTTTTCCGGACTTTTTGAAGATTAACTTAGCTCATTTTTAGGGCAATGTCAGGCCATTCCTGATGCAAACTCTAGAGCAAGAGAAATTTGTACGGCTAGCGAAGGGAAAAGTAATTCCTTCATGTCTGCTGTGTCACTGCACTGAACAGAACACTCGTTCTGTCTGCTCTTTGGCCGGAACTCAAGTTCATTCTGCTTTCCTTTCCTTATGCCGAGTGTCAGTAAAAGCCTAACCAGTGGTTGCCAGATTTGTGTTATCATGAATAGCCCTACTGCTGACAAGAATAAGCTAAGCACCGTCAGATTTGGAGTCAATGCTCATGCATTAGACCTTTTGGGGATACAACAGCAAGTGTCACATGACACATGACTCGCTCCTCCGGAGGATGCTGTTTTATCCGGCGCCGAAAGTACTTCTGTCTTGATCTGCGCATTCATGCAGGAGTAATCAGATGAATTGAGACTTCTCAAGACTTGCTATGGAAGCCCCCCAGACTCTCAATTTATCCTATCAACCCTGTACGTACGTGTGCAGGCAAGTGTACCTAAGGCGTGATAGCGTCACTGTTCAGTGCTCACGCCAAAGTGAAGATCTATCCCAAGAAGACCAGGAATGCAACAACGACAAGGAAAAATGGTGTCATGCCTTCATGGACCTTTATTATTGTCTTTCAAATAGTGCTTGCAGCCGACAATCGCGCGCAAATGATCCTGGAAAACCAACGCCACAACATCCCTTGAATACCCCTAATTGCACGTCAAGAATTTTTCCCCCTGTAGAAAGTATAGGTAGGTGAAAGCATAGTAGTAGTAACAGTAGAAGACAGTCAGGAGTCGTCACTTGAGTCTTCTCATTTAAGCCAAATTGCAAGCCACGGGCCAGCCCCAGGCGTTCTGGCAGGCAGGACCCACAGGAATCTTCTGCACGACCTTCTTGAACACGGGAGTGGGAACCTCAATCTCATGGACCTTGGGTTCAAGGGCCTTAATCTCGACTGGGGCGGGAATGTTATACTGCAAAGGGTGGTAGGCATATGGCAGGGCGCCGTAGGTCAAGGGAAGGCCGTAACCGTAGGGCACAATGGGGAGAGCCTCCTCCTTCTTCTCCTCCTCAGGCTCCTCCTCCATCACCTCCTCGGGGGCCTCAACTTCCTCAGCCTCCTCGGCCTCCTCAGCGGAGCGCCTCTCGCGCTTGCAAGGGACGGCCACTCCAAAGACGTTCTTGCACTTGCCCTCGACGGGATCGAACTCGTAAGTGGTGATAGGAATCTCGTACTCCTTGGGCACGAACTTGGTCTCGACGGGCTGGTAGGTATAGGTGATGGGCTTGATCTCGGGCAGCTCGTACTGGATGGGCTTGACCTCGATGGGCTTGATCTCGGGCAGCTCGTATTGGATGGGCTTGACCTCGATGGGCTTGATCACGGGCAGCTCGTACTGGATGGGCTTGACCTCAATGGGCTTGACCTCGGGCAACTTGTATTCAACAGTCTCAATCTCGACGGGCTTGATGGCTTGGGTGTAGGTGTAGGGGGCATATGCGGCATAGGGGTAGTAGTTGTAAGGCAGGGCGTTGTAGAGCCAAGGAATGCCACTAGTCACAGGGACAATGGTCTTCTCCTCCTCAGCCTTCTTCTCCTCCTCCTCGGCGAAGGCTCCGACCAGGACCAGGGTGAACACCAACTGAAATAATGGACACTCTTAGCTGATCGCCATGACGATCATACGCAGTCACGCACGCTGAACAATGTCATGAATTGGTTGGGACAACTCCTTACCAGGGTCTTCATTTTTGCTTTGTCTTTGAAGATCGAGCTCTGCGTTCAGCGGACACGAAACTCAGACTGCAACGACACTCCGGGTTCCTCCGGGCCTTTTATACCCCCTGTGTTGTTGAGCAAGTTGTGCTGAGGGGAGCAAAAGCCAGACCCAAACTGCGTCTATGGCCAGAACCAGCAGATGAAGGCAGGGTTACACGTGCATATAGTATGGAAGTCACGCGCGTGTGTACACCAGATTCATTCATTTGTGACTCTTTCTCCGTCTTGGGTGCCACTGGAAGCAGGCTACGCTTACAGTGCAATTCTGTCTACGTAAACGCACCTTAAGGCAGAAGAGGAGCCCGCCTGAGGGCGTGCTCTTCCTATAATGGGCATCACCGGCCAGCTCGATGGGCGTGTGTAAGGGGGGGGGAGGGCTGTAGAGCTCGCAATAACAACAATGAACTTGGAGTGCAAAAAAGTTTGGGTTTCAAACCCAACCAGAAACAAGGCACATTTACCCTTTACACGAGAAACCTCATCGTAGCTTTGAAGGCACACGCATCGACTTGGTATGTGCGTGCCCCCGGTAGATACACAAACTGTTACGTAATGTAAAGTACGTTATGCAGGCGAGGGTTGATGTCTCCCCCCCCCCAAATATGTCCCTTTTCTAGGCAGCTAGGCCTATCTAGGACACCAAAACAGGCTTTGGAAAAACGGGTACTTTTTGGTTCGTACAGTCATGGGCATAGGATGGCCCAAACTGCGTAAATAGCTCGACTGTGGTGCAAAATTCCTGGCAGTTCTAGCTAAATTTTTAGACAATCGCTCGCCTCTTTAGCCGTCCACGCATAAGGAGCCAGCAAACCTGCAAACAGGCCTGCCTACGACAGTGTCAATGAACTCTGGACTAGAATGGAAGGGGGGAAGGAAAAAAAGCAGTTTTGGTCGTCCAGCAAGAAATCTCTTGAAGGTCAGTGCTAAATTAAAAACCTCTCAGTCATAACTCGTGACTGAAGCTGTGGCGGCGGGTTGGCTTCTGTGTAATACTAGTGTAAACTTACTTAAACATACGTATGTTCAGAAGTAGCTATAGCATTTCTGAAGGAGCTGCTGGTATGACACAGAGCCCACGCGCATTCTCTTTTTGTGTTCATCCATTGTTTCATTGTCAGTGAGATATTTCTGATCCGCCATACGCACGAGAGACGACTCCTTATGATCCACTTTTGCAGAAGCAGAACAAATGTTTCTTTTTTTCAGCTTATATTTCCATTGTAGCGTTACCCAGGGTGTTGTATTCATAATTTTGGGCGCCCAAAAGACAGATGTCGCGTTTTTGCATGAATGGCCATTGTCTTGTAGCGACTGGACCTGAAAATGTCCTGCCACATGTAACGGGCAGGGTTTTTGCTTTTTTGTGACGCAACAGTCGCAGAAGGTGATAGTGGGAGGACTTGATAATCATACTCGCCACTTGTCGAGCTACCTTGAGCGCTCGAATGGTTGCTATCAGTCAAATAGTTGGGCCTGCCTGGGCCTGTCTGGCAAATAGCAAAATGGGCAGGCAGGGGTCAAAAGACTCCATTTAACTGTTATTGACACTTGATTTACGCGATCGCATTGTGAGTAGGCCGGCATGGAGCAAAAATCCAGTTCTGGACGTGCACGGTTCTCGCTACGTAGTGTATGGCTTTGAGCTTGTGGCTGAGATAAGGTTCTTGGCAGGGCTGGCGTGCACATGTGCTGTACACTTACGTCCATATATTAACAAGGCCCTTTTCTCAGGCTAAATGTCTGCGTGTCACATCTCAACTTCACATCCTTCTCGTCGTTAGTGGACTTTTGTGCATGGCAAAACGACCTTGAAGAAAATAAAGTCCAGGACTTTCTGGCTGAGTGTAACAGAAAGCGTTGGGACTATGACGAATGGATGCACTGTTCAGCCAAGGCGGAATGACACAACAGGACACTTTCGACGTGTGACACAATTGAAGTGACCTTGATGGTTGACTCATGTACCTGTAAGAACACCTTCGGTTACAGTCCAGAACATAGTATTTGAACAACAAGCATGTACGGAGTGCGCAAGGATAGGTCAATGTGTCATCCATCTGAGGCAGCTGCAAGCAACGCCCTGCAGCCTCGCACTTTTTCCTGACGTAATCCTGACCCAGGACCTTGCTCCACATGCTTGTTCGATTTCCCCCATCAGTCCTGACGTGCAGTCTGACCTGCCAAAGCCCCCGTCCATGAAAACTCCAGAAGATTGCAATCTGGAGACAATGGGAGGACACATTTCTTTCAGCACAAGCCATCAGCCTCTAGTTGCTGTTGTTGGTTTTTTTTAGAAAAAGAAGAAGGTTAAGGCGGTGAGGATAGCGTGGACGAGAGCACTGTAGGCTACGGAACGGATAAAGGACATAACTTTTCGTGTAGGAAGAAAAGTTGCAAAAATAGCAACTTGTTGCTTATCAGACAGGGATTCTACGCATAAAAATAGCTTCAGACACAGCTTCACTCGGTGAAGCGCGACACACGAGCGATATGCAAGTGGATGAATGAGTATGAACGACATGACGTGGCAACACCGACCTAATGACCCCCACCCCCACTCTTCTGTACATAAATTGATCAATGAGAAACAATTCTGCGACTAAAGGTAAATATGGCGCACCCTGTACATACTACATGTACAGTGGAATCTGCACAAAAGTTTTGCCCCCCCCTGAAATTTTGAGCCATTTCGGAACACTGAAGGGTAGACAAACGTTTGGCGCGACCTCTTCAGTAACCATTTAAACTGAGGTCTTGTCTAATCCCATGATGCAGTGGAGGGACGCATTAGGTAAGAGTGCGTTGCAGCTGCAATTCGACTTGAGAACGAAAAAGGATGCGTCCAAAGTTTTCGAAAAAAGAAAGAGAAATTTCGAAAGAACAGAAGAGTGCATCAGGAGCAGTGGGTGCTGGTCCAATGAGTCTCAGTTTAAAACTTGCACTTTCTTTGTTCTGTTATCTGTACATGTCCTGGGGTTGTTTGTTTGTTTGTTTGTTTAGGGGGTGAACCACCGCCCAACTGAGATGGGAGGGGTGCGGGGAGTAGCCCTATTGGGCCTTTTCCCGTCCCCAGATGGCAAACATGT
>JAAUXU010040729.1_pt1 | contig 37424 bp, 37 predicted proteins | sample 7278151 | NCBI WGS metagenome assembly JAAUXU01 (sample SAMN14350113, study PRJNA611818) | marine sediment metagenome | isolation source: surface marine sediment (1.8m) | place: French Polynesia: Moorea | collected 2018-08 | reverse complement strand
GCCAGCCTACTTTTCTTACCGTACGGGACGCTTAGGGTGGGATATTACTACCTCTCCGTTGAAATTATTGAAAAACTGTTTGAAGTGTTCATTAAAAATGCACCTCACAGCATAGAGTTGGCTGCAGCTGCACTGTGTTACTTTCGATGCTGAGGAGCAAGCTGTAAAACATTCAAATTTTTAGTGCATTACAAAGCGTTGACGTGTCTTGGTAACTAATTTTGCAGGTCTATGCAAAATCCAATATTTGAAATCGCTCTAATATGTGTACATGATTGAACATTGATCATGCACACATGTTTACCGTTTGCTGCGGACGTCCAAATGTCTGGCTCTTTGTCCGAGTCCAGGTAGATTAAATTGTTCGTTCTTTAGGTGTGTCGTGGTTTCTTGGACAAATTGGAGGAGGTGTCGAAGAATCCTGAATTGCGACAAGAAATGGAAGCCGAGGTGATGAGTTCCTCCAGGGCGCCGGGCGGCGCCGCCGCCTCGGCATCCGCAGTGGCCAGCTGGGCAAACTGGGCCGTCGGAGCATTAGGTGAGGAGTGTTAAAACACAAATTGCAACTTAAAATATCAGGTGTTCATCGCTTCAGGCGCTAAATTCTACAAGAGCACCCCAGCGTCTCCCCAGAGACATCAGCAGCCACTCAAGGTCAATGAAGACTCCATGAAGACCGAAAGTGCCGAAAAAGTCGCCAAAGATGACTTTGTCGAGAAAAAGTTGGAAAAGGAGGAGGAGAAACTCGAAAAACTGACCATAAAGAAAGTGAGTGAGGACCTGGATTTATAGATAAGGTTTTGCTACCGATCTTACAAACAATTTAGGACGAGTCTTCTGCCCATGCTGGAGATGGTTGGGAGGAGGATGACGCTGACTGGGGCAGCTTGGAAGAGGAGACCAAACTTACGGAAGAGCAAAACAGTCAAATCTCATCTAGCTGGAAAAGGCAGCCAATCAAGGCCAACATTGATGTAAGCGGTAGAACTTTTCTTCGGTCGTGCCCGTCAAGTAGCGACGATAGGAAATGTTTGTGCCTTCATAGGATTCTTGGGACTCTTGGGATCCCGTCGAGGGCGACACGTCCAAGGATGACGAGAAGAAGCTCCGCGAGGAGAAGAGGGCCGCCAGGAGGGCCGAACTGGCGGCTAAGAGGGAAGCCCGGAAAGGACCCATGAAGCTCGGGGCCAAAAAGGACTGATTGTCCCTTTTTTTTTTTTTAGTTCCCGTCCCTTGCGTCAGGGACGATTCAACATCAGCACTTGAAAGTAATTTTTGGCCCTACTGTGATAATCTTTGCCGTTTTTATAATTCGTGAACAGTGTAAATTTATAGGACTTGTACCATCATCATAATGTGAGTTGAGGTATACATGTGTGAATAAACGTTGCGAGCAATTCATTCATAGCAAACGTGGCACATACGTGAGAGCAGCTTTTGGATCTCAAGTTTCTACTCTTATACAGTGATGTAGGGGGTTTAGACTGAAAGAGCTTTTGATGCTGGAAAAACACTTGGGGAATATTGTAGTAGTGTCAATCAACATTGAAACTGGAGTTGTTTGCAAAGGGATTTGTTAGGTTTCATTGTTTATACAATTTTTTCCAGTGTTGTGGGACTGCAATGCTTTGAAGTGGCATTTAGAATGTCCCTAAGCATGTCCGCTTCACATTTAACGTTGTTGACTTGAGGGTTCTTCATGTTTGCACAAGGATGTTAAGCTTCGGGTGATGCTAACTCACTTTTTTCATAATTTATTTATTACTATTGCTAGGCTAGCCCAAAGTTGACAATTTAGTGAAATGCTAAGGGGTTTTGGAGTGAAATTATGTAGTGAAAACGGCGAGTATCTATTTTTTATAATTTAACGGCGTGCCACCATCCATAGGGCGGAGTCTGCTACATAATATTGTGCCGTATCGTTATTGGTCATCCTTTTTTTTTGGGGGGGGGGGGATTGACGTTAGACATTGTCGCAGCTGGTACAAATACAAGTCTCATTTTTTGAGAAAAAGTTTTTCAATCTGCGCGTTTAAACGGAAGTTTTATAACTTTCTGTGTGTAGTAAGTGCTCACTTCTTTTTTTCAGCCCCAACTTTTGCCTGGATTGAGCTCCAGAAGTGGTTTACCCCTCAATGGAAGAAAGGTGAGCAGCACCTCCAAAACAAAACTGATACGCACTTTTCCTCTAGGACTACTCACTTTTCTACAATATGGGATCAAAGTTGTGTACTGTATTTTGAGCAATATCACACAATGTGGCTTTTTTACTTTTAGGCTCACAGAAAATCAGACACGACAGCAAATAAACAATCTGGCTTTAAGTCTCGGAACTATCTATCCCGCTACTATCTGGCGGGAAATATTCTTGCACCATATTGCGCTCTGCACAGGGCCATCTTGCGATTCAACACGCTAAAAACGGCGAAAGACCGGCATTCTGAAGATCGTGCTTTAAATTACTAATTGCATCTCCGTAATGAGCACTATATTTTCCTCGTTTCATTCGGCGAATTTGGGACTTTGGACAAGTCAAACTGCCTCGGTAAAAGACTCGGAAAATACGGTGCTACGGAACAGAGATGCAATATATAATAAATATCGCACTTCGATCAGGAAAGTCTGTCTCCGGTGTCCGATTCCACGAGAAAAAGAGGCAGGCGTTGAAGGCAAAATAACGCTGCTTTGTTTTATGTTATGCAACTCCATTGGTTGTTGCACATTGTCCCGCTTTCCGATGCTTGGCGGGGAAACGCACAAGATCAATACATTCCGTATCTTGGCTTTTGCAGCTGCGGCAAAGCAATTTCCCAGAACTTCGTAGCACAAAATTCACCCTCGCATGAAAGCAGAAACTCAGGTTAACGTCGAACAACTAATTACCGCTGCGTACGGGGCCAACACAGGCCTACTCCAGGCCCTCATATTGAGCCTTCTGCCCGCCATGGCCTACACCGTGGCATATGGGCCTACAATTTGCGACGAACAGTTAATGCCCATTGCCTCGAGTCGACTGCCAGTAGAAAAGCGCCAGTGCTGACAGCAAACGCGCAATCCCCATGGTGTTTCCGTGTGATTCGCATACAGGTAAACTATGTAAGTCATGTGGTTGCTTATACAAAAAAGTAGTGAAAACCAGAACTTTCCAAAAAGCAGGCAAAATAGTGATGAACCATTTTCCCCAGAAATGAAGTTGAGGCATTTTGTAGCTTGTCTTTAGCCAGAAACAATTCAAAAAATTGTTGCAGGTATCGCCAATAGAGGGTGCTTATTGCCGACTTTTTAAGGCCCCCATGACAACACTTTAGGACAAGACTGTGACAGCATTGGCAAATGTTATGATCTCCAATCGTCACATCAACCCCTGTAGCTTTTGTTATCTTTCTTTTTTGCCTTCCAGCCGGGGGACGATATTGGCCACGTTGGAGTAGCACAACGCTGTCATGTGTTTTCAGACATCCTGGCTGGCTCGTACAGGATCGCGGCCTGCACTCATACTTGAAAAGGCAGCCTTAGTTGCCTCTAAAGGCCGCTAATTTGGGGCAAACAAAAGAACGCCCTCATACGTACACACCCTGGGCGTACGTATGAGGCCCATTGCTGGCGGGAGAAAGGCGCCGGAGTAAGAGAACCCCTCGGGTCAATAGTAGAAGATAAGACGAGAGGAAGAAACAGCTGGCTGCGTGCGTGCGTGCGTGTGCGTCTCTCTCTCTCTCTCTCTCTCTCTCTCTCTGGTCTCTCTGTCTTTTTCAAGCACAAGCTGTGTCGGAGCCCTTGTGTGATACGTGACAACAGTAGACAAAACATGCTTCAGCAGGGAAAAAGTGAGCAGTAACACCAAGGGCATCATGACAACGTCCCTTCAACGGTCTCTTGAGGTAACGTCTCGTCTCTCTCGTTGCCGTTGGTAGGCAACTCGTTGTCATCCCTGATGTTGCAGGCACTCAAGTCACTCAGGATTCCTGGAGCTGTCAAGGTTGTCCTGTCCTTTGCCACCATCTGCACGTTCATCCTCTTGGCAGATGCGTGGACGAACGGACTCATGGTCACGCAATATCTTCATCTGCTCATGTTCGTCCTTGCAGCTGGGCTCACTGCAAGAATCGTAGGTGAGTGCATCGCAAGTTTCAATTATGTCTAAATTTCATTCATAGCTTTGTAGATTCCTTGCTAACGATCCTCCTGGAGAACCCGAGGAGCAGGGAGGGTCAGGCTTTGTTGGCCCAGATACACGACTGCTTATACGGGTCCTTGAGTCTGTTCGGGATCGACGCCTCTGCTCTGCTGGCCGGCTCTGGTCCCTCGTTCAAGGTGTCCCCGAAAAAGAGACAGAGACTGCTGCAGATAGAGATCGAAAAATACGTACAACAAATCCTGGCCCTCTACGTGAGACCCTGGGCGGAGGCCATCAGCTCCACTCAAACGGTGGACGTTGAGCTCGAGAACGACCTGAGGATTGCGCTCAGTGCAGTGGCAGACAGACTCAGAAATCTGGATTCCATTAGGCTGGGTCATGACTTGGTTAGTGTTGCCAAGGCCCATTGCCACAGGGTCAAGAGAGCCATGGAAGAAAATGGTGACTGCTGGGAAGGACACTTTGTCTTCCTCCATCCAGCGTTTGCCAAGGACCGGACTGAAAAGATCCATCTGTTCCTCTTGGCTGAAAAAACCTTAAAGCGCTATAGAGTTCACAAATCTATACCAAACAAACTGGCTTTAGAGTGGCTGTGTCAGATTGTCAATAAGCAGATTCTGGTGGAGATAGCAAAAGCTGCTGCTGAGCTGAACCTATTTGAAAAAAAAGCTCTTAGTCCCAACAGTGAGAGTAGCCACAAGCTAAGTTCAGCTACAACGGAAGCTGAAGAACTATGCAAGGACGAAGGTTGCCTCGTGGATGAGCAATCACCTGGTTTAGGTGATGCTGAAATATCAGCAAGTGACAACAATGCTTCAGCAAACGTTGACACCAAGGCTAGAACGACTGTTTTCCAGCTTGGTGGACCCACTAGAGGCGGACCAGACGTGTTTCCCCCTTCTGGCTACATTGTCAAAGAAGAAGAACCTTTTGCAGTCGCTCCCCCGCCATCTGGAAGAATCTCAGCGGCCTTGGGAGGCCTGTTTTCTGCTACAGCTGGACCTTTGCTACCTGAAAACATTGCGTTTAAGTCATTCAACAAGATGTGGAGGTCACAGTCCAGCGAGGACTTGCAACCGCTAGGAGAGAAATCTTCACTAAAGTTTACCTTTCCCCTCAAAAATGAGATCATTTTTCATGAGCACCAGCAAGCCTTGACGTCATCTCTGACTTGTCCGTCGACTCCCAGAGATGAAGCACCTCCTCCAAGCTCGAGTTGCAGCAAGTTTTTGGACTTCAGATCTGCCCAAAATCTCTTTTTATCAGGAAAGAAATACCTCACGAAACTTCCAAGCGTGCACGCGGAAGACGAAGTCGATGAAGACCAAGATGACAGATATAGTCCGGAGCCAACTTCACTGAGACGTCATTCGACAACTGCTCACCAAGACGTTCCAACCTCAAATGGTAACGGCGATATTAGCCGTGGTGGAGACAGACCTTCTCCAAACTACGAGGACAACCAGGATTTGGAGAGCACAATATCCAAGCTGAGGACTCTCTTGTCAGAGAAAAGTCACAACGATTCTGTAGGTCAAATCAACGAAAATGACCATTTGGCTCGTGAAGCAATAACCAACGGTGATGATCGTCGAAATCCCCCCGAGATTCCTGGCGATGAGGAGAGTTCTCAAGGATCTAATATTTTAGCTGCCAGTGATTTACCCACTGACGGGCGCCTCATTCTGAATGTTAGAGTGCCAGAAACAGAAGTGGTCACCCTTGCAGGGGGTGGAAGTAGTGGTGCGCTGGCCTCCTCAGCAGCTGGCGCTGCCACCACCTCCAACAGCGGACCAACATCTCTCACTGACACCCACCTTCTGTACTGTATTAGGCAAGTTAAAATGTTGAAATTACAACTGCGTTTCTAATATCCATTTGATGCAGGTATGATGGCATTTATTTGGAAGCCTGTGGCCCAAATGAAAACAGGTATCGCTATGTGATCCACTCGAGGCTGGTGAAGCGTCGATTCAAGGAGTTCCTCAACCTCCAGCGCAGTCTGGAAGCCAATTCAAAATTGCGCATGGCCCTGAAGGGAATTAAAGGTCCAAATAAATGGCTTGACTTGCCATCACAATCTCTAAGCATCTCCAATGCTGGAAGTTCCACCGAGCTGGAGATGGAGAGAATTTTACTAGAACGATGGCTTGAATCTCTGTGCCGACAACCTCAGATAGTCCTCTGCCCCGAGCTGAGGCAGTTCTTGGCCTATAGGGATGACCGGGCGGCTGGGTCATTCTTCCAGAAGGCTGGAGAAGCCAAGGGAACGAAAATGGAAAAGGTAACATTGGCGAAAACAACTCGTTCAATATATGGACCTACCCTGTTGCATGTTACGTGTAGATTTCCCGAACTGTGTCTGGGGTGATTCACTCTCTGAAGGATGTCCTGCCAACCTTTGAGGATCATGACGTCAACAGCCACAACAGCAACATGCCTGCAATCTTGTCCAGCGTGGATTTAGCGGAAATGGCCTCCGAGGAGGATCCACGTGAGAAGCGAACGTCGGGATCACCAGCATCAACACCAACATTCCTGTTTGTCCCCAAGGCTGGCAGTGAGGTATCGAGTGAAAATAACAAAAGAAATGTCAGAACTCAGAAGTCATCCCTCCTTTGAAAGGTGTCAGAGTTTGAGAGCGCGTTGGAAACCTTTTCACTTCGCAAAGATCGCAAGACCAAGTCGGTCTCATCCTCAATTGAAGAATCCTCCCCGCCTCTGTCATCATCATGGATCCCAGAAGAGCAACTGACCGTCGGGCCTATTGAAGACTGGCTCAGCTTCCAGGAAGACAACGAGAAGAAGTCATTGGCTGTACATCTCTTGGAGACCTTGGCTGAGGGAATGGCGCTTCCTTGGATCAAGAATGTTGCGGTTCAGCTGGCCCTGGTCATCTTCTCAGATGTTGTGGACAAGGCTATTCAAGACCATCTTGTCAGTGAGTGTTCAAGTGATTGGTTCTGGGCCAAGCAATTCAGAGATCTGAGGCACTGGATCTGGGGCACTGACGGCGACTCAGAAAAGCCTAGGGATGAAGATTTGGAGCATTGGAAGCTGTATCACTCTTCCGCTTGGATCCAGAACTCTCGACGTAAGTCGACGGGTGAACTTCCAAATCCAAGTTTGTTCTTGTTTTACTTTTTGTTTGTTTCTTGCTGTTCAGGCTTGCTCCGCCAAAGTGGATTGGACGTGAGTGGCTTCCACAATAGAGTTCAGAGGATGCTTTCGTCGCCCAGGGTCAACATGGAACTCGTGCTGTACTTGACGGACGTCATAGTCATGCACTTGACAGAGGAACAATTAGACAAAATGTAGTTCCTGTACAGTAGGCTAGGTCAAAAAATGAAAATTGTGGGATTTGACTGAGTGCATCTTAGGTTTGCTACCTCATACCAAATGGTGAAGACGTAGTCAAATGGTTTTCAAAAAGAAAAAAAATGGACCCCCCCTGCATGGCAAGTAAGGTTTTCCTACATAAGTTCAGTACATAACAAAGTGCTCAGATTTTGTAGTTCGGTGACAAAGCTGAAAACACTTTATTTCTACCTTCATATGAATGCATTGCTTTGGTTTTGCATCTAGAAAGTAGCTGAGCAGGTTGACATCAAATTTGGGATGCTGGCCTAACATCCTTATGTACTGTCTTAAACAGTTGTGGGACCCAGAAAGTTATTAATTCTTCATTCCATTTGACTGCAAGGTCTTCAAGTGAATTCTTGCCACGAACCTAAGACGCCGCAAGAGATTAGAAAAATGGCATAGTCTATTGTATATTTACATATATACCTGCATTACGTATCAGAGATACCGCGCAAGCATTTCAATAGGTGAAAGGCTTAGAGATTGGACAAGAAGGAAACAACTTCATGTACACGGAGCAGACACAATGAGAATAATTGCCCAGAACTAAATTGTTGATCTGGATGCAGGACTTCTTACGAAATTGAAGTTTTGGCACATCGCCCTTCTCATCCTGACTCAATCAGTGTGAACAGTGGATGATGTCACTAAATCGTTCAACAGAGAAATTCTGCAGAGTGCTGTATGAATCATTGGCAAACAACGTGAGCTGTGCCTGGGAGAAAATGGCAGCCACTTTCAGCAACTGCTGTCATAGTTGACACCAAATCACAGCAATGTCTGATCTGCAAGTCAAAAGCGTACATTTTTTGCTAAATATTTAATATAGGGAAATTCCCATTGCGTCTATTCCCAAGACGGGTAAAAGTTTCCCCTCGTAGTCCCCTTTCTGATCCTCTCAGAAATGGAAAAACTTTAATTGTGATTGCATGTGCTATGATACCATGTGTAGCGCCATGTAGCTGGCCGAGCATTGGCGTTACCGCTTGTACGATGTTATAAATGGTACCTGTTCATAAGTTTATCAGGGGAATATTGCGTCGAGGTATATTGTAAAGAAATGAGTAGGGTACCTACTTATACGATGCTGTGTAAATCAGGGCTGATAGCTATATTTTAGGTTGAAAATAGAGACCAAGTGTATATTGCTTACGTGTCAGCCTCGGTAAAAGTTATTTCTGAAAGTGGTTTGGTTGCTTGTTATGCAAGTTAAAACTGTGTGAAAACTTCTTTTTAGATGATTTACCGAAAAAGTGACTTGGAAACCGTTCTATTTTCTCGCAAGACAAGCAAGTAACATGTCCTTGCTTCGCCTGCACATGGCATTCAAGACATCTCATAAGCAGTCACCTTAAGCAGAGAAAATATCAGCTAACTTTTTGCCAGAACGGCAATATTTAGATGAAAAAGTTCAGTTTTCAATAAAACATACTACTTCCTCAATAAAACATACCAAACGCCCTATAGTACTTGTACTCCTAGATGTGTGTACACTGCCTACTGAAGCCAAGGAGTGCGGATACTTGCAAGCCAAATTTCAGCTTCCCGTGCTAGCATCAGTAAAATACATAATCTTTGCACAATGCGTAAAGATAGGTAAAGATTTCCGCTGAAGACAGTGCAATTTATTACGTCCCACACTGTATATTTGAGCCAGGACAAAATATCGTATGTGCAGCTTCTTTCTCTGTTTAATGAGTAGATGGCAATGGATACTCTGGGAAGGGGGACATGTTTATTTTGATCGTCCGGTTAAAGACACTTGCCCAACCATACCAATGGTTTTCATGTGAGAAATTCAGTCTATTCAAGCATCTTTCTCCTAAGATGGTTTTGGCTACATACGTACGTACGCATATTGTAACAGCAATATATCACAGATATCCTTTGTTTAAGTGAACCTCTTGAATCCTTCGCCCTGCCTTCCTAGACGGAGTTCTTCCACAAAGGTCGGATCACGCTCAGTGCCAACGACAGGATTGTCAACACTCTCCTGCAGAGAAGGAACACACACAAGTGGGACGCGAGCAGGAAAATGAACGCGGCTTTGGTATTCACCTGGACAGCGCACATAGTGATCTCCTGACTAAGGTCTGACTGTTGCCTCCCCAACTTCTTCTGCTTCAGAGCCCAAATAAAGATCACGGTCAGCGGGATCAGCAAGGCCACCGCCACCACAACCCCTATCACCGAGGGCAACGAACTATACCCTGCAAAAAAAACCACTTTTCAATTAGAGGGGTTTTCATATTACGCACTTAAGGTGATCATGGCACCTGTTGAGGTGGTCTCGACGTAGTCCTGAACGGTGAATACGAGTGAGGCGCTCAGCTGACTGGTGCCGTTTTCGTTGCCAGCCTTCACGGCCAGCTCGTATTTGACTCTCGGGCGCAGGTTCGTCAACACCAGGAACGTCTGTGTCGTGTCATTCTTCTCGGCATGCCTAGTTATAAAGAAGTCAGTTAACAGAAATATCATGCGGAAGACTCTAGTGCTCGGACCTCGTTCCCTGTTCCCTCCACAGCACGCGGTACATCTTCGCTCTATCCGGGTTCTTCTCGGGCTCGTCCCACGTGACCTTTGCGGCCCTGCTGAAGTCACCCATGGGAGTGACCTTGACATTCCTGGGGGGGCTGGGCAGTGTAAAGGCGCCCTCCACGAAGCACGCAGCGATCTTTCGAGCATGGGAAAGGGCACAGAACTCGGTGGCCCCAGGCACGACCAGTCCGCGGCACCAATCCAGGCACTTGCCGGGGACTCCCGACACACTACAACAGTGCCGGTGATCCGAACCGTCTGACCGAGAAGGAAGATATGTTTGTATCAAGTACTACTACGTACAACGTTTCGATCTGCTGAGGTTTGCAAAAACAGACCCCATTGAGCAGGCGGAGATCAATGATCGATCTCCTGGACCAAGGATCCAATGCAGGTAAATTTTCATAAATATTTGAATGCCCCGAAAGTGTCACATGAGATTTTCTGTACCTGAAGCACACTTCATGAGCTTGTGAAACTCCGGGTAACACTCGGGCCTGTAGAGCAAGAAGTCCAGGTCCAGTGCGAGGGAGCAGAGTCCCTGACAAGAGGTGGAGACATTTTGTCGCTGACAGCAAGTTTCGCCTTCAGGAGAGCCCTAAAATTATATCATGAATCTCCGACTGAGTAAATAGATAACTTTCTTCCTTAAAATTGGCACTTTTTAGAATGAGTACAAGTGTGGGGAGTTGCACTTGGGTCTATTTCAGCCTGCATTTATACTCATCCGTGGGGGACAACACTCATAGAATGCTAGTCTCAATTGCGATTTCTTTCACGTCTACACGAAACGAAAGTTTCACAACACAGGGTCATTCATTGGCCTTTCTTCAAGAGTACCTCGGAAGCAAGGGGTAAGCGAGTTGCAAGTACGACAAAGACTTGCTCTACTTCAACAGTTGCACCATATATCCGACAAGATAAACTTATGAGAAAAATTTTAGAATAATTATATGGACAATAATTCGCCCTATTGTGGCATCCGAACGCAAAAAGCATACTTGGCCACGTCATGCATACAGAAGTTACCTTCGTCCTCCAAGTATTGACAGCCAGCGTAACCTTGGTGTACACCTTGCCCAAGCTGTTGTTCGCCTTGCAGAAGTACTCGCCGGCGTCGGATAGAGTGACGTTCCGGATGACCATGGTCACACCGTAATCATTAGAGTCCTAAATGAAATAGGTCTGTCTTCACTTCTGATTCTGCCTAATCTAATGCTTAATTATTATTGACCTTCTCGACCGGCAGCACATCCATATCGAGCCTCTTGCTGAGAAGCAGTTGTCCTCTGACTTTTCCCACTGTGATGACGGGTTTGGGGAACGCCTGCACATTGCACGTCAGAGTGAAAACCTGACCGGCCTCCAGGGACACGACAGAGACCGTCGGGCTTGTAAACACGGGGGCGCGTTCTACGTTGATCCTCCGCTGGGCCACCATCGGCGTGCCGTAACCGTTGTCAGCGTGGCAGGCGATGTCCCCTAGACGAAGAAAAGCATTGTCTTCAGCCAACACAGACTGTGTGTGTGCTTGTGCATGCGGGAGTTACTCATGTAATCCGTGACGTTCTGAAGTGTGGTGGTCATGTGTCTTGTGACCTCTGATCTGATTGGGTGACCCCCGATGTAGAGCGTGACGGTCGGGGTGGGAGAGCCCATAGCAATGCAGAGGATGGTGATGGAGGAGCCCTCCTTTATGCCCGTAGACGGGTGGACGTTGGGAGCCTATAAAAAATTGTCAAAGGAGGAGTGGCCGTTGGTTGTACAGCTGCTTCTTTACTTCTGCGAATGCCGGTACAACAGGATCTGTCCAGGTGACCACAGTCTCCGAGGGCCTGCTCTCGCCGCCGCTCCCGACCGTGGTGACGTAGAGGACGTACTGAGTGTTGGGCTGCAGCAAGGATAAGCGAATGTGATTGTCACTCGTCGTCAACAAAGTTCCGTTCTTCTTTGACGAGGTGGAGTTGGACAGCTCGCGGTAGAAGACCCTGCCAACGAAACAACAGTAAGATCACACTGATCGACAGTGTAGCGAGTATAATCATTTTTACTTATAATAAACATTTTCCCCTGAGTGGCTTATTGTGGGGCTGGTCCAGGCGAGGTCAACGTAGTCGGTTGCCCGTCGGGTCACTACGATCCGGTGGGGGGGCGTAGGAACGCCCCGCAGCTTCTTGGCGTCTGAGGATGTCCACTTGGATTTGTCCACGAAGGCCTGGATCAGCGAAGACGGCAAGGATGTGCCTACATCGCTCCGCGCAATCACGAAGAACTGGTACAGGGCGCCCTTGGTCAAGTTGTCGAGCTTTAGCACCGTGCTAGTCACATTCTTCCTCTACGCGTCGAATACAAACGGAGGGGTCATCTTTGTTTCTTACTTGATGCAAGCAATTGACATAACTCTCACCAAGTTGTCATCGAACAGGTTCCTGATGTCTGTGTTGTTAGTGATGTCTTTGTAGTAGACTTCGTACTGGATGGTTCGCGGGTCACCTGACTGGTCCCACGTTAGCTGCACAGAGGTGTTGTCGACGTCCACCATTCTAAAATTCTCCACAGCGGGAGGCAACGTCAAGACTCCTTAAATGAAGGACTAAAATCATCCCAGACAGCCAACCAGATCCGCACAGATCACCCCGCACCTTCCTCAAGGCAGGTAAGCACGTTGCCGATGTACGGGAGGCAGGTGGTGAAGATAGACGAGTGGACATTCTCCTGGATGCCCTGGCACAGGAGCTGGCATCGGGCTGGAACACCTCGCCGCTGGCAGCAGGGCATGTGATCCCGGCCACCCACGGAGCACCGGGTCAGTTTGGGCAAGTCGGTGGCGCACGAGGAGACCTTGCGCTTGATAACGCTCATGGACACGTCGAAAGTGCAAAGGTCCATACCTGAATGTTTAAACTTTAGAGTAGTTTCAATCATATTATATGGTTCATGCATGACGTACAAGAGTCTTGCACTTTTGAGGCTTGGCAGCAGCGCGCTGGTTCAGACATCAGCTGCTCCTTCTTCTCGTCCTCCTTCAAGTCCCTCAGAGATCTCTTTGCCGTGCGGAACACGATCCTGCTGGAGAACTCCCCCACACCGTGCGTGTTCTCTGCCTCCACGTAAGTCTACACGAGTCAGAAGATGGAGTTGAACTAGTGAAACAGTCCAGAGAATTACACGTCAATATTTTTTGTTTTAAATTTACTTCGTAGGACGAATCCTGCTCCAGCCCCTCCAGCACAAAGGTGGTCTTGTCGCTAGTGAAGATCTGCTCAGGACCCAGTTTCGACGATACCTTCTTTAGGTGGATGCGGTACCTGACATCGTTTCATCAGTACTTGTCATCAGGTCAATGTTTTAGTCCAGTGAGATACCTTTCTATGCTGTCTCCGTTCTTCATAGGCACATCCCAGTGAAGGAGTCCAAGCGTGGTGCCAATGTTGGAAAACCTGAAGTTCCTGGGCTGCGAAGGCAGGACCCCGTGAGACTGCAGGATGCAGTTGGAGATCTGGGGCAGGTAGCTGACGCACCGAAAATGTTTGTAATCCACGTTGAGCATGCTTCCTTTGCAGATGCCCATGCAGATATCAGGCACGCCTCTGAGACTGCAGCACTTGCTGTGGTCGGCACCATCCGCCAGACAGGAAAACATGGGGCCACTCCAGGCGGCGCAGATCATCAGATCGGGCGTGCTCGCCACCCTCACGCTGTGAGGGTCGCAAAATGTGTCCACACATCTAAGACAGAAGCATAGGAATCATGAGTCTTCCATTCCGCGATGAGTGCACACTTACGAGTCATGCGTGACGTTCTTGCTTCTGCAGCAGTTCTTAGTGTCTGGCAACTTGGGCAGGTTGGCCAGGCTCGTCCCTCCCTGCTCCCAATCGAGTTCGTCCTGGGTGCGGGTGAGGACGAGCACCGCGTAGGAGGGGAGACTCTCGCCGAATTCGTTCCTACTCACTAGGGTCACGTTGTATAGGGTGAAGTCGGTCAGATCGGAGATCGTAGCTCTCCGGACGGTGCCGCCAACCTTAAAAAGAAATGCAGACCCTTGGAGATTCACCATACTCACTCCACTTTATTCTCCTACTCACCGTGGTCAGCCTGACCTCCCCATCGCGCGCCTTCTTCCTTTCTTGTTCGTCGACGTCATCGTCACTCTGAAGAGCGTTGGTCATTTTACTGAGGCAAGGAATAAAGGTGTTGTTATCATTGTACCTTTAAAGAACACCAAAACCTATGACTCTCACCGAACTTCCTTCACCCTGATCTCTGTCTCGTCGACCTGGGTCCCTCCGGCCTCCGTTACCTCCCACTCCACTACGAAGGACGACCTTGTGATTTTCGTCACTCTCACTCCTTCAGGGCGGTTAGGAAGAATGGCTGCAAAGCAGGAGAGAATAGAATAGCGTCAAAATCTCAGGACGAACGCGATCTTGACAGTCGCGGCGGCCACCTTCTGTACGGATGGGGCAAAAGAGCTCAAGCTTACCAACTCCTTCAGAGATGCACATGAGGGTGGGTGCGGTGAAGGCGGAGCACGTGAAGTGCGTCCTCGCGTCGCCCGTCTGCCTCGTGTATTTGCCCTCACACATGTCTTGGCACAGGTCAGGAACGCCCGCCTTGGAGCAACAGGGGACGTGATTCTTGCCGTCTAAAATATTGATGCGCATTATTTCTTGAAATGTCATGGTGTCCAAGTTCTCACCTGCCATGCACGCCACGATATTTGGGAATTCGTTCTCGCACTTGACCGGGTTAACGCCGGCCTTGTTCTCGAGGATGTTGTTCAACTTGCAGAATCCGAGGCATCTGGCGCTCACTCCGGAACTTTGGCAACAGCTAGTATAGTCGTGGTCGGTGGAAGGAGTCTGGAAGCCCCAGATGTTGGTCTTGCTGGCGTTGTTGACATCAGTAAGGTTTTTGCCCGTCGAGTTCTTAATAACTAAGGACAAATAACACCAGGTGTGGGTCAATGTCAGTCACAAAGATGCCTCCCAGTTACCTGTGACATCGTGAAAAGACCTAGTGGGGGGGTCCGTATTGACTTCGCACACGTAGACTCCGGTATCCCTCATGGTCACGTTGGCGATAGATAAGACGTAGACGTCTCCACCTGCCAGAGGATGAAATTTCGATGCTGTCGGAGACCTTAACTTTGACAGTGTATCTCATTGATCTCTCTCACCGTCGTCGTGAATGATCTCGACCCTCTTGTCCTTGGTGACTCTGGTGTTTGAGACCGTGAGGATGTTCCCCGTCTGGTCCTTCCATATGAGAGCATGGTCGCCCAAGCTCCTGACCACGCAGGTCATTAGCACGTTCTCGCCCTCGCTCACTTTCACCGGCCGGGAAATATTAGTGTCCACAATAGCGACTGTGTACAGCGATGATATTACCAGCAGGGGATTTCTTGTTACATTACTTAACGTAAGTCAGGGATTTGAAGCGCAATCGTCTCTTTACGGAATAGTTTTTCTTTTAAAGAAATATTGTTAGACTATATTCTCACACCACGCCATGCTTAAAAGGTGACACGCAAGCTCGAGATATTTCTCAAACAGCCTTAAAGGGCCAAAGCTCTGTAACCATCAGGGGAAAGTAGTTGCATTTTTTACCCTGGAGCTTGATAAAGTACCCAGTAACAACGAGAGTAAGTTATCAACAACGACAAGAGTAAGTCAAATTGTTACATGAGGGTGACGACTTGGATTGGAAGGCTCTGATTCCTTCTAAGTAACATAATGGACAAAACTAGTTGTCCGAGAATGACGAAACAAGCATGTTTGATCACCACCATGCGTGCAATTGAGCAGTTGGTGCTTGGATGAAGAGTCTTAGCCAGGTCCCGTAAAATTATTTCAAATTACTTTATGCGGCATTGACTGTACTTTCAATCCGAAATTAGTATGAATGCTCAAAGCTCTTGTGAAGTATCAATCAGTGGTAGCTGAGGCTTTGCTCAGAGAAAGTGACGACTGGACATGGGTTGTCCAGGTCCAGTTGGACTAAGTTCTTATCCACAAAGTTCAAGTACAGGTAGTTCAAAGGTAGCATAAAATTTATGATCGATAGACTTCATCGAAAAACTGTGACAGTGAGCTCGTACAGTCGTCAAGTTGACGATAAATAAAAACCATTCTGCAGGGATACCGGGTGTACCGCATATCCGGCTCAAATTTTGGAACATTTGGCGATTTCCCAATTTTTTTTTTCTAAAATAGGATACATGAAGAATCGAAACTTTGGATGTCGATGAATTGCAGGTTCCCAAGTTGAAATTTCTCCGTGGATGTCATGTCCTTGACAGATCATTGCACCAGAGAAGGGGACTAACAATTGCGGGTATTCAATAAACACTGTCAAATTCATCGAGATCTTGAAGGCGCGCTTCGCCTCGTCTGTCGGTCAGGTTTGAGCGAGGATTGACAGTACATTCGGTATGCATCAATGAGACGATAACTGGCGCTCACACAATTGACAGACGTAGGGTTAAGATTGCTTTTTGCACACTCTATAATTTATGTCAGAGCAATTTATGCATGAGGTTGCACAGAAGGGCAAATGACGGTGGCGCCAGCCTTCACCCGAGCCAAAGCACGCCTACTGTACATATTATCATAATGACGACATGTCCTCTATTGGGTGGGATGAAAGTGCTGTATGCAGTAAAGGATTTCACCACACCTGAGACAGCTCGACTTGATCGCTTAATTTTCGCCCCGAACAGCCGGAATCGATAAAGGCAATATTTCGCTCTGTTGTCAGGTACTCATGAAGTGTTCCACTGTCGCGTCATTTTCTACGGACGGGTGTCTCTCGCAGGGCTCAAGGTTAAGCTGGACGCGCTGTCTTCCGACGCGTTCTCCTCATGTTCCAAACAGTCGACTTTCAATTTCGTCAGATTCATCGGTGAGACCAAAAACGGAAGAAAGTGCTGAACAGTTCCCCTCATGGTAATGAGACAGCAGTCATCATTCTAGTCTATCATTGGCAGAGCAGAACGTCCTTTTTTGGTTACCGCATCACCAATATCCATGGTTGACTACCAAGACTTTTGACTCTTTTTTGTATTGACAAAAGGACAAGAAGATGACACCACCCAGTGCAGCTGTTGGTCATTGACATCAGTGATCTTTCTCTGCGTTCGCTCTTCAGATGTCAGCTCGTCATCGGCACTGCAGACATCAGGTCTAAGGATCACTATGAGACTGCGAGCTTGATCCTTTTTGTCGTCAATAGTTAAGATTTGGTCATTTTGTCAATGCCGTTAGCTTGTCTACTGATCTAAATAGAATCATGCAAAGCTCTATTAATATTGAAGCTACACAAACTATACTTACATCGTTGGAAAGCTTGAAGACTTAGCAGTTGAACTTTTCACTTTACTTTGGATGAAATTGCATGTTCAAGGCAGCACTGGCAATTCAGCAAAAAAAATATGCTACGTACGGTCACTTCTCCACTACAGAGCTGGTGTTCAAATACTTTTGGAGGCAAGTGTATATTTGTAAAGGTGTGGTTGCTGTATCAGTTAATCCTGATCATTTCACCCTATTTAAGATAATGCCGTATTTGTTCGACTATAACCCCCCTTTTGAATAGTAACTCCCCCTTGAATACAAGCCCTCCGTTAGGTGACATTAATGGCGTATAAGCTACCTTTGAATAAAGCCGCAGAAGATGTTATCGCTAAACACTGTTATTTTGCATTTCTTCAGCCAATAAACGTTGTTCAGTATTGGGAAAGTCTTTGTATAAGCCCCCTTCTGCATAGGAACCCCCTCTTGACTCCCCCCCCCCCCCCCAGCGCACATTGAAACTTGCCAACCCCGAGGGTTATATTCGAGCAAATACGGAAGTCCTCCTTCTTTAAGTATTCCCCTGGGAGTGCCAGAGAATAATCACCCTCATTCTTATTAACCCCTCCCACAACATTAAGCAGTAGAGTTCAAGTCTTGATTTCACTTATCCGAGTCATGCATTGTTTTACTCACTATCACATGCCTCCTCATTAGAGGCGAGCACAATAGACTGTTTGGGAAAGTCAGCAAGGTTCTTCTGCGAGTCTCAAATGTTGTGCCCGTCATGATGAAGAGCAAAGTGTTCCTGACGAAGCAGATCAACCAAGTTGCTCTACATTCGAGGAAGGACTCAGAAGACTTTGCACGACTTCTCAAAGGCTCATTTTTGGTCGTCTCTAGTGACCATTCTTGGCAAGCAGGAGAGGAAGGAGTCGTAGTTTTAGCTGGTAATGCAGGACACCAGTCATGAATTAAGACTTCACTGTACAGTTGGCGACGTCGTTAGCAGGGACTCCTCCCATTAGTCCCAATTATTACCCCCTCCAAAAATTACATAGAAACAGCGCCTCCTATTACAGAAAATGCTACAGTTTGTGTGTTGGTTCTGGAGAAAATGGTCCGTTACAGTTTGGTTGCCACTTCGCTGGCACAGCACTGTCACTTTGGCCAATGTCACGGAACAAAGATGACAAAGTGGAAAGTTGACACGTTTCCAAATCAAACGTGGAAAAAGTGAGTGTCGACTGTAGCGCTGCTTTGCCCGCAATGTCGACAAAAAGTTTTGCTTGTGATGCTACACACGGATCATTTATTTATTGAGAACCTCCCGACATCGTCGGTATCTGTCAGTCCGAGATGGCCTCCGCAATTGCTACGATATTCTGCTTGCTACTGAACTGGCTCTCTTCTCTGAATGCCTCTAAAGTCTCGACTCCTGCGAAGTTCATGGTGGACTTGAGTCATCATTGGCAGAGAGACGCGCTGGTCGTGGCCGTCACCGAGTGCATGGACAACGACGCGGTCATGACTATGCTCGTCTCGCAGGTGGGAAGAGTTGAAGACATGAGGCTTAGGGGAGCCGTAGAAGCTGTCAACGCCAACGTGAAGGGTAAGGACAACAGCCTGACCTATGTCACGTGCTTCTGGAGTTCCAAGTTGGAGTCTTTCGACGAGGGAAATCTTGGGCAGAAACAGGTCTGGATCTTGCCCCATGAAACGGCGACTCCTGACCTGATGTCGATGTTGAAGCTGGACAGCAGAGCGTTCACCTACGAGAATCTCGGCAACGACACCATCAAGATGAGAGAGGCCTTCGCAGTGAGGCGCGTTCCTCACGTCCTTGACTTTGCTCACTGGTCATCGCGGGACGGCCTCGCCGACGTGCCAAAGGACGACTTCTGGGAGCGGAGACAATTTGCTCTCAAGGGCCTCAAAGTTCGAGCCTCTCACCTCCCATTTCCTCCCATGACCATAATCGACTATGACAGCAGTGGTCAAATAATCCGGTCCTACGGGATGTTCCCAGAAGTCATCAAACAAGTGCAGGTAAAAAGAAAGTGATCTGATCAAAACTTTCTTGATCAACCCTCAACTTCCAGGGTTACCTGCAATTTGACCTGGAGGAATCTTCTCCGGCAGATGGAGCATTTGGAAAGCCCCTTGGTGATGGAAAATGGAGTGGAATCATAGCTGAGCTGATGTCAGGAAATGCTGACATTTCGCTCGCACCTCTGACAGTGACAATTCCGAGGACAGAAGTTGCGGACTTTGGCCTCATACTCTATGAGGAGAGGCAAGTCAGAAGAGGTTCACTTTTGTCAGCACTACAGCAACCTCTTTAATCTCAGGTTCTCCATCAACATACCCAGGCGAGGAGGCACCGCAATCAACTTTTGGGCGTACGTGCTCATCTTTTCGACCTGGTCGTGGTGCGTCATCGCCTCCATCTATCTATTCACCACAATCGCGTTTGTCTGCATCACGAATTTTCTCGTGGACACGAATGACGGCTACGAGAAGGACGTGGGGTCCTGGACGGTGCTGGGCAGCGTCGGCGCTATTTTTCTTCAAAGGGACAGCGAAGGCGGGATGTTATTAAGATCCTTGACCATTTCGTCCCAGATTCTTCACCTGACGGTCAGTCTCTGCGCCGTCATCGTGTTTGCATTTTACTCTGGTGTCCTCACCTCCCTCATGACCGCTCGTCCTCTTCCTCCGCCGATCACATCGTTCTCGGACGTCAAGGACCTGGGTCTGGATCTCCTGGTCATGGAATCCTCCTCGGATGAGACATTCTTAATCCAGAGCAAGCCAGGGACAGCCTTGTACGACATCTATTATGGGACCATGGTGGGAGACCCAAATCACTTATACCCCAACTATGACGGCATCGTGAGGAGAATGAAGTCTGACCCAGACACTGCTCATTTTGGCTCAGACATAGCAGCACTCATGGACGACGCCATTGTGTCCCTGCCGCTTGGAGACGCTTTCAAATCTCCTACCGCATTCGCCTACCCGAAGAACTCGGAGTTCTTTGAGCTGTTCAACCACGTCCTGCACAACATGGAAGAGAGGGGAACCATGGACAGAATTAGAAGAAAGTGGCTTCCAGATGGGAATCAAGGTGCTTCTGGACAATCATTGGCTGATGCATCTGAGCTGGACTACTTCAACTTGATCTTTCCCTACCTGACCCTGATCAGTGGGATTCTAATGGGATTGGTCACTGTAGGTGTGGAGGCCATGGTTAGCTGCGTGACGAAAATAAAAATCAGTGTGTAGAACATTCCAACGATGCGTAGCAAGCACGTAGCAACCATGAGCACTATGACCAGAGACCGGAAAAAAGCTCTTGCTGCCCAAGACTGCTGGTATAATCGCACTGAATGAAGTAATAAGGTCACCTGAATCACCTTGAGTGACTACGTAGCTCACAGCAGCAACGCTCAGAGCAACCAACACGACTAAAGAAGCAGCCTCGAGTAGAAGGAATTTCTTTCTGGTCTCTGACCATGACATGAGGTGTGCAAGTCCCTACTCACGTCACTCATGGGTTTATAGGTCCAAATTTCTTAGTCCTGATACTGTCCAGTTAATAGCACTATTGAACTGCTGTACAATTACAGCACAAGAATTTATTGAACGTTGACATTTCGATGCGGATGACGAACTGATCTTCGTCTGCGGCTGGCTCAAAGATGAGGACGACAATGACAAGACACCGGCTAGTCTCAGTATCCCCTCTGGTGGGGGCACCACTTGAACCCCCTCATATCACCTGTAAGGCCCATTTTTCTGTACGTCAGGACTTTCAGTGGCAAGGGATGGAAAAAGGGGAGGGATCGCACCCCAATACTACAGACTTTGGGTGTAGTATTAACTCAATTTCGCTTATAATCTAAACTTTCCGCCCGAAGTTTCATTCTGGCTAAACATGATCTCACGTTTTTCAGCTAGGAATAACTTTGAGTTTCATGTCCTGAACGCTCAAGCACTCTGATGACAACCGCCTAGTGTGTTAGAAAGCTATTCAGTCCAATCTACTGGCTGCAAAAGTTTAAGGTTGTTCACACTGCCAGATGCGGCGCGTAGAGGAACTTCTCCGGGTGTAGGATAATCCTGACTGTCCGTCATTGACCGCAGCTCGAGCAGAGAGAGCACAAATAAAGTCTGACTTGGTACAATTTGTCGTAGTCTTGCCAGAAAAATAAACACGATTGCAAGTCGCATGCAGCAACTTCACTTCGTCGGTGAGTTTCGCCTAAAAATAACTTCACTTGAGGATTCAAAGATGCTGTAGTTGGAGACTCAACATGCACTAAAAAATTAGGTACTTTCTTCGAGACAAGCATCAAGCCTGAGCCAAAGCATGGACCAAAGGCTCGACTTTCATTTACGCAATTCCTTCTTTTGGCGACAAAATGTCAATCTTCGCTACAAAATGACAGAATCTTATCAGGACGTCAAGACCATCAAGTCCGGGCAGTTCAAGCTTAACAGCGCTGCTCTCGAGAGCTTTGTGTACTGCATAAGTAAACGATCGCGCACGTATGGACTTCACTGCAATCCAGATCTTACTCAGGACGACAAAACTTCCAGCTCGTATGAGTATTGTTGTGTCCATGTATGTATCTCATCCGCTTATTCCGTGTCAATGGCTGGCATCGCCTGCAAGCCTCTTCCTCCCCTCCCCCTCCCTTCTGGGTGTGGAGACCTGAAGTCGGCGAACAAGAGCTTCAACGTGGTGAACCGTGAGGACTGAAACCCGGAGTTCAACTTTTTCCGGTGTCTCAGGCGCTTCGGCACCTTGGACTCCGGATTACCAGTTCGACATCCATCGGGGCATGGAACAGGAGAAAAAGGGGAGCAAGGACCACCCTGGAGTTGCTCCAGGCTGCAATGAATGCTGTACGCTGGCAAGGCCCATCTGCTGACGCACGTCACGTCACGAGAATAGCGGACGTAGTGTTTTCATAAATTTGGAAGTCAACTTGACTGCATTGCTATGTGAAAATGGACGTCATAGTGCCAAGGAGCTAGATAATCGTTATTAAATGTTAACCAAAGAAGAAGCCCTGTTACAGCAGCTGCAGATTACAAAAACTGTGCAAGTCATGACAGGGCTTTAACAAGGGGAAGCCGAAACCGTCAGTCTGCAGGAGAGAAGAAACAAATGCAAGTCATTTTGCTCTGGAATTGGTGGAAAACAACGGAAGTGCGACTACCGGTATTTCGTGCTTAGTCGGTTATGGGAGAAAGTAGAAATGAGCTTAAAAAAGGCTTCAACCTAATACACAGTCCTTGCTTTGACTTTTTTCCGTGGGGACAACCTCACTTCACATGCAGTAGAAGAATGTCTCGAGGTAGGATTTGGATGTGAAATGAGGAACTCAGATACCTAGATTCGAGATGAAGTACAGGGGTTCAGTGATTTGACTGCCAATTTTGATACTACCTTTGAGACTTGACATTTAGCTGTCAGAGGGGATAAAAGTTGATGAAATTGGTGGAACTAGGGAGGCTTGTTCTCCTTCTCATTGGCCTCCGTCGGTGGAGAGTTGACCTCCGGCTCTGGTTCCGTGACGCACAAAAGGAGGATAAAAACTGAGACACTCTTCGACGTCGCCTCCCTCGGCACGTACAACAGGCTCGACCCGGCCGCAGAGAACTGACAGAGGAAGGCTGAGCACTCGCTCAATGCTGGCTTCAGTGGCTCAAATGAATGAAATGAATAAAACGTCGCTGCCTGACGTGTCTGTGTGCAGTAAGATCGTCTCTCATGTGCAATGAGAAATCGTCGTCGGAGCATAGCATTGTCACGGAACCTTGCAACCTCTCCCCACTGGACGATTGAGTTTGGGGCCCTTGCATGCCCAGCAGGGATCCGAGTGGGTTGGGGCATCCCCCAAGAATTTTGGGCTTGGAGGAGAAGGGGGGGGGGCATGAGGACGCCAGAAACTTTTCTGCCAATCTCGTCAACATTCATTGTATTTTGCTGATGTCGAAGTGTTGCGCTGTTGCTCTCTTTTTGTAACTTCACGAAACCTAGCAACCTTTCATCCGAAACACAGGTTTTTGCATGCTTGTGCATCGCGCCAGAGGGCCTGGGAAGTGAATCCCCCTGGAAATAGTGGGCCAGGGGGCTGGGATTGTCCCATGCAAATTACAGGCAATTTCATCAACTTTTACCCCCTGAAAAAGCCAAATTTCAGTCCTATTTGGCATGCCCTCCTCTCCAGGTGGCTTCCTTTTGATCGCTGTAGCACCAAAATGGGCAGCCTTGACATTGGACCTGTGTACTATTGTGTCCAAGTATCACATCTACGTGTTCCACATCACAATTCCACTTTAACACGTTTCAGTACAGCGTAGGAGGTCGTTTCGTACTCGACGCCATTACTCAAGGCCAGGACTGCTCTACAGGTCAGTGCGTTAACGTTGGTCGCCAAAAATATCCGGCCTGATGCTCCACGGCGCGTCAGCCTGGATATCTTGCTCATCGAGGCTGTGACCACTAGCCTCAACGCCACATTTGACGAGAGTACCATCAGAAACCATCAGAGAAGCACCAAGTTCTGCCAAGACTGCTCCAGCTAGTGCTGCGCGATGAGCTCAATTGTGAGATAACGAAGAATTCGGTGCAATTCAAAACCAATCTAATCTGCACCATCCACACCTATCGAACCACATGAAAGCAGTAATGTAGTGGGCCCTGGAAAAGAGCGGTCTTCGGTCTCGACCCGGACCAGCCCTAAAGTGCTCGATTGCCATTAAGCCCAGACCGAAAATGGGCTACGCCACTGGGTAGATCTGTGCACCCCGCCATAGTTGCAAAGGCACGCAGCTCAGAATGTGCCAGGAGATACGAGTAGTACTTAGAGTGCCTCAAAGCCTCGGACACACCACGGATGAGAGGACTATTATTCTCGCTGATGAAAAGAAGTCCAGTCAAATCTTAAAGTTATGATGCTTTTGTTGGTGACCACGAGTTGCGCCGGAAGAAGTAGGGTTTTCATCCAAACGACTTTCGGTCATCTTCCCATATTGATCTGCTCTGGACTATATTATCTGGGATAAAGTATCCCGCCGGCCATGGCGAGGGACTGCGCCAGACTCTGCGCCGGCGCACAGTTGTGGCATGTTACAGGCCCGATGCTGATTATGTAAGGGAGGTCACGGCACGTTTCGACCCCGTGCGGAGGCACTTATTGCAGCTGAGAGAGAGGCGAGCTATAAATCACGGTGAGCCAAGGCGACTGGTCTATGTACAGGCTTAATGTGTTGGTGTGTTGGCACACATAAGTATTTTCTTGAGCTGCAGTGCCAGTTTGTTATGCGTGCGCAGGTGGCCAACATTGACCGACAACCCTGTACCGGATGCTTTGTACGGAAAATGTTGTCTCGCTCAGATTTTGGCATCGATGAACAAAGAATTTTGTTGCGACCAATGTCAATGACTCTTATTTAAACAAAAAAGTACTCTCTTAGCACAGACGGCAAATGAAAGAAGCTAACACTGCGGTGCGAGGCGGCACTGGCAGGGAATATCCGTAACAAAAGAAAAGAAAAGCATCACTAGTCTTCAGTACACGTTCCAAAAACTTGTTCTCTTATAGTCACTCGGATGATGACTGGTTTCCATATCTGGACAGCAGACAGGCCTTCTGAAGGGGATTATTGGCTAACCACAAAAAGCAATTGGAAAGAGTTCAGAGGTTGGGATTGCTTGCTATGGCGCATGTACAACATTCAACTCCCACTGCTGGGCTGGAGGTCATCTTGGATGTGACGCCGCTTGATCTGTTCATGCAGTGTGTGGCAGTCCAGGCGGTCCTAAAGACCCTGGGTAGGAACCACCATAGCAGGGATGGTATCGGATGCAGTTGCCTAAGGGGGACATCTACTCTGGGGGAATAAACTCGTGGAGGGGATGGAACTCAAGGATGACCAAACAGATTAAAGGAAAATTAAAGGATTCTTCTATGGCAGGTGGAGAATGAGATGGACTTGCCTTCCGACCTGTTGCCAGACCAAGTTTTGGCTGGGGAACCCTGGCGGCCTGGGTGACGCTCTGGCTCATCTGGATCGCCTGACCCTTGACCTGGCCTTACAAGCCACAACAGGACATAATTACCTAAACTATCACCATAATATAGTAGGTAAAATCTCTGAGCAAATCTGTCATTTTTGTGGGGAAGAACATGACGAGTTTATTCACTTTGTGTGCAAGTGCTCCGCACTTGGACTTGGTCCGGGGGCAGCTTAATAGACAACCTCTTGACCCATATGGGCTTGTCAGGTTCACAAAAGCAGACTGTATTGACCGGGCCATGGAAAGGAGGGCAGAGCAAGTTAAGTTCACTGGTGGACTCACCACGCCAGGCCATGATGTCCATTAAGCAATTAAATGTTTGCCACAAACTGGGGCAGGAAAAGACCCAACCCAGGGTTACTCCTCTCTCTTGTCGTGAATTCCATACATTTCGAGAGACCCCTTTAACAAACAAACAAACAATGTTTCAGTCACCGGGGTAAGATAATGTCATGTTCCATATAAATGTTGCACTTCATGATAGTTTTGCTTTAGGAAGAGAAGTAAAAATCGATCAAAGTAAAAAAAGTACGTTATACTTGGACCTGACAATCTGAGAGTGAGAGGTGAGTCAAATAAAATACCTTAAAATTCGATACAAATATAATTTAAAATTCACATGACTCTGCCATGACCTTTTGTGCTTGTACTGGCTGGAAGAACACTGGCTAACCTTCTTATATTGCATGGAGCTTCGTAGATTTGCACTTAAAAGTAAGAAATGAAGTCATGTGTGAAAAATAGAACTTTTTACGTCTTAAGTATGAGAGGCCTGTACTTGCTGCTCAAGTTGTCCCTGCTGCATTATTACACAGTTCATGCCAGAATCAGATGAAGTAGCGTATGTTGAGAGCAGTCTAAGTTTTTCCCTCTCAGTACCTAGACTAAGACTCCTTCCCGGTACTCCCGTGACTTCTGTTGCTGGACCATTTCTTCAGGGAAATGTTGACAGGAATCTCATTGTCCTGTCCCTTCCGAAATGCAACTGAGTGATCTTCAAAAAGACAAGAATCTTCTGTGAGCAAGAAGCATCAGTGATCGATCAGGCCAGCTCGAAAAAAATCCTTCTTCGCCGCTAGATGGCAGCATGAGCAAATTCATGCAGATGTCATAGAGCAGAGGGACGAGTGAAAAACTGGAGGCACTCTTGGAGACCATCTTTAGGAGGGAAAACTAAGCTCAGCTGACGAACAAATGGTCGATGGCCGGGCAAGGTCGGTCACCATTCAAGCGACTTGATCATTCAAAACAATACTTATAGAGAGGGAGGGATTAGGTATCAGTTGAGTTAAATATTCGAGCTGCAAGCTAAAGCTCCAGCTAATGGCTGAGTTGCTTCATGCACAGCAGAAGTCTGAGGTCATCGCCGAGATCGTAGCTATGGACTCTTCGTAATGTCAAACATACCCAGGGGGAGGGGAAAAGCCTCGAGAGACAACCAGGTAGTAGTGGCCACAACAGAATATGCAATGATGACTTTGTTGCCATACCCGAGGCAGACTAGTGATGGGCAAGAGTCGATTTTTCTCGGTTCGGGTTTGGCTGAGCCAATTTCATGATAGCCCGCCCAAGTAACATTGCTATAAAGCATTACGAAATTGGTAATGACTGCTGTGATGACATTACCTATAAAAACAGTGTAATGATAGCTGTAGCTGTGATCATTTGCGAATTGAATACTACTACTGGTGAATGTCATGGCCAATTACATTTTTTATCAAGAAATAGCAATGGCCATTTATTACCTTTCAAAAGTAATGAGTGTTGACTAGCTCTCGGTAGGAATCGAAACCACTGCACTCGTTGAGATGACGTAAATCCTTTACGCAGTCTGTGTAATATCGACTTTTTGAGTGAAAATTAAAAACTTTTTTCCTATGATTTGACGAAAGTCAAGATGTCAAACAACGATAGCACATGTTAAATGGGCAAAAAAGTTGAAGTGTCTCCCCACTTGATTCTATTCTCAGTGGCAAAAAGTGTTTCTCCCCAGAAAACTGCTTCCAAAATCGTATGTTGACTCGATCGTACTTCAATTATTTGGAGGGCTGAAATCTATTGCACACTGGGAGACTCTGTTTAAAACACACGCTCCAGCGTCCCCATCCTCACCCTCACAGTCTGTGTCTCCCACCTCTGGACTGATCATCCCCAAGCACATGTGTCTATGATCGCCAGAGAAGTCATTGTACGATTGATCTTGCTCTAACTCTCGACCTCAATCACGGGGTCTCCCGTATCTGGACTAATCCGGCTGTTCAACTCTTCCAAGCCTTTTACTTGGGCTTTCACTCTGTGTGCGCATCCAACGCCCTCATCATGCTCGGGCCCGAGGAGGTAGAGCAGCTGATCTGCGGCTCTCATGTCTTCGGTGTCAACGAGCTAAGGAGACTGCCTTGCTACGATCGATACAAGGCTGAAAATATGACAGTCAGAAGATAGCTTTGGGAGGAGAGTTGTAGCTGATACATCATCGGTGATGACTTTTCGCTTGCAGTGATGAGTCATTACTGATATTTTGTCTAACAGTTCAGAGTTCAGCAGTTAACACTAAAAATGTGCTGCTCTTGTAGGGTCGCAAGTACCTTTGAGCCGGACTATTTGGACATAATCAGTGTTTCCCGAACGCATATTCTGCCTATTCTACTAATAAACACACGTCTTCACCGAATTTTCCGAAAACATTTTACTCTCTGTTGTCTTAAGAGACCTTTGCCCCTCTGAAGCATTGCAACTTCCTCTTGTGTGTGAGCGAATCTGTCTACGATTTCAAATGTCCAGTACAAAGGTATAGGTACTAATTCTCATACACGAGAACTTTGGTACAGAGGTTTACGAATTTAGACTCACACAAAGTAAAGCAAAATCCATTCAGTCATCCTGGCTTTCAATCTGGTGAAAAACGGTTCGGTACCAATAAGAGTGCACCATTTCCCATGCACAAAACAAGGTGGAGATATTCGCATTATTGCGCACTCGCTCTCTGTTCTCTCACTACTGAATTTTTGGCACCTAAAAGATCTTCTTTGTTGTAAATTTGGTCATTTGCCGAGTGAGTCCTGGACTGAATCTATCACTGATCAGAGGGACGGTCGCAGACTGTGACGTTGCCATAGAGGGCGTGCTACAGCTCAGCGACATCTAGTGACGAACAAGTTCAATTCATCTGAGCTGGCCAACTCATCTGGCCGTTTAGTGTACTGGGACTTGTGACAGCTTCTTTGAGTTCAAAGAAGAAGGGCTTGGGCTTGGGCTGGGCTTGGGTTGAAAGGGCGCGCGAGGAAATCAAAGCCAGAGGGTCATAAGTAAGCCAGGTGGCCCACTGACCTCTACATTTAGCCTGCTGATGGATCAGGTATCGACCCAAGCAAAGCTTTCACCTCAAGCAATGTCAGTTTGGCAGTGGGCTGACCTTCGCATTCCTTATTTTGCATATTGCAGTATGGTGGCGCTGCAAAACTGTAGGAAACATTTCCTAGTGACATCAATGTTTTCCAGACGTTGGAGGACTAGAGCAAGGATCTCCAAAAGAAGTTCCTCCGGTTCGCCACAGGCAATGACCGGGTGCCGGAGACATGACGATGAAGCTGACCCGAATGAGAGACCGGGCGCATCATCTGCCTATCACACACACGTGCTTCAGCCAGATTCGACTCCCGGACTACAAAGACAAGGAGAGACGCAAGAGGAAGCTCGCAACAGTGATCCCCAACGCATTCGTCACCTCAAGATATTCGGTTAGGTCCCCTTTATAAATTGCTTCATGCACATTGGTGGTGTCGATACTTATGCATACAGTGTGAGTCCCAAACACTCATGGAAAGTCTTGAAATGAATGAAGACTGGGAGAAATACGTGTGACATGGAGCTCATCCCAATGCCATAGTGATAGCGTTCGATGTTGGTGCAAATCTCCAGCTTGGGCATATTAGATGTTGTTATTGTTGTGTCACTCAGGAAATTAAAACAAAGGTGCTGGTGAGCACTTTCTGATCCTCGTCTTCAGGAACAGTAAAAGCTTTCTGTGTCTCTCTGAGTGAAGGGGAGAAATGAGGGGGAAAAAGATTTCAAGCGATGAGAAAACCCTTTTCCTCTCTAGGAGAGAGTCGAGGAAAATATTGTCCCCCCAAAAAGTTTCTGCCTTTCCTTAATTTAGTGGGAACTTTCAGCTGTAGAAGAGCTATTTTTTAGCTCATGAGCTGCATTCTCGTGTGGGCAATTTTAGTCGGCCCAGAAGAAATATTCTCAGCTTATTTTCTTCCTCAGAAAAAGAGGGCGATATAGAAAGGATTCCCTTACTATATTTCGTTTAAAAATTAGTATTTTAATTAGTTCGGAAATGCCCGTTGTGCAGGGTGATCAAGAAGTTCTGTGGCACGTTCACTTTGCTTTCGTTCACCGCGTGTCAACGCCAAATACATCTTGGAGGCCCTGTAGTCCTCCTTGGTGATGGACTTGGCTGTCACTCTCTGGTAAATCAAGCACGATCCCTGCAGGGGCGTCTGGAGCAGGTCATGGAGGCCCAGGGAGGTCGCTTTGACCCAAGCCGGGCGTGAGGGTTTTGTGTGACGAACACGGAACGAGAACCGGAAGATTTGATTTGTTCTTACACCAGTAAAAGCAACCGAACACGTCACAGAACTTATTGACGCCCCTTTAAGTCTCATTCACTCACCGTCATTTTTGTCTCCAGAAGCCAGACCAAGGAGGAATATTGAAGTAACTGGAAGAAAATATCGCTGGACCAACAGCATTGTCTGAAAAAAAGAAAGAAAAACCACCAGAGTGATGATATTCGTCCAGTTCGCTCTCACGTCCCTCATCAATGAAGTATTTTTCCTGTGTGTTATGTTCAGCAGCAGAATTGCATGTGCATTGCAAACGTTGTGCACTGGATCTCAAGCGGCCTAAGGCCTACTCAGGCATGCAAGACAAATAGTTCCGCGGTGATCGTTATTAGGGAAATATGTGATCCAAAAGGAAATAAGGATGGGAAGTGAGTGCAGTCGTCACCACACATATTTTCACCTTCTGCGCAAATGTGTCGATACACACTTATGCCTGCCTACTTACGCAGGTAGGCATAAGTGTGACAGTGTAAGCGTGCGTACTAGACACAGTGCAGGTACACGCAATAGAAAGGTGTCTCTCATGACTTTAGGTGCATCTCTAATCATGCATGTGATTTGTGCTTGAATGCGTCGGCGAGGCAAACTTTGTATCTCTATAGGTGCATTGGAGGACTTAGACCCTAAAAATTGGCTGAACAGTGAATAGATTGACCCTTGAATAGATCGCCAACATTGGATAAGGGATGCATGTGTACGGGGGCTACAGGGGACACTCCAATGTAGCACACGTGGTGTGAGTATCAACGTGGGCGGTCGGGGTCATTACCCGCAGGGAGAGGGTACTGGAGCAGACGGTACAAGTGAATTCGGGCGCCTGTGTACCCTAGTGCCGGGGCCCATGACAGTCGTATTTCAGGAGCTGTCACCCAGGCAGTGGGGGGTCATTACCCATCAGCAGTTCGGGTGTGGCAGTTCTCCGGGCAGCCAATGGTGGCTTCGGGTTCATCCCCGACACCGGGTTTTGGCACCGTCACAGACCGAAAATGTGCAAGGTGTCCAAAAAGTCATACCGTCTCGCTAAAAAGAATTCACTTGACTAAATTCTAGATTCACTAGACTAAAATTGTGCCCAAAGCCAGGGGCGCCCAGAAGCAGAATCGATGAAGAAGAAATGTGACATTTTCAAGTCAACACTTGATTCGGAAACAAATCACTATGACTAAAATGTTGGAATTCCGAACATGTCATGACCTTTTGGACACCGTTTTTATGTTCTAACGGTGGGCCCATTGCAGGCAGGCCCATTGCATTCGGCCATCAAAAAAAACTTGTGTGTACAAATGGAACTTTTTTCTCCCTCTCTTTCCAGACCCATGAACCACCTACAAGGTGACTAAGAAGTTTCGTTACATGATCAGTCAGCTCTGTGTGACAAATGCCTCTTAACTAAATATTCACATTGACGTCACTCGTTGTACATACATACTGCATTGCACTACAGCCCCATAACCTTAGCGATCCCCTTTGTGGCCTTCTTGATCTGCTCCAGATCCCCCTGAGACACCTAGCGAGAGTCCCACACAATTTCGAGAGGGTGACAGCCAAGTCCATCACCACGGAGGACTTCAGGGCTTCCAAGTCGCCGCGTGGCTTGGCATGTGAGGCGAGGAACGTCACTGTCACTCAGAAAATGTCAAAACATGTGTGCATGTCCGCTTTGTACACCCAAACCAAGAGTCTTACTTCCCAGACCTATACATACTCTGAATCAGCATCACCCATGGATGGTTCGACGCACCCATTTTGGGTCAGGGGTACTCAACAAATGGGCATTACTAGACCACTATTTGGTGCTATATCACTATTTGGTGCTCAATAAGTCTCTGGGAGGCAGAGTCGAGGCATGTTTGATGCTGAGTAAGTAGTTGCAGGAGATTTTTCCTCGCATCAGGTTTTGGGTAAAAACTCCGGGAGGCATAATTTCAGCACGCATGATGCTGACAGAGTAAATGGCAGGGACTTTTTGGTCCCAACAAGCACATTTGGGGGCATCATGAAGGCATGCTTGGTTTTGGAAGGGTGCAGTACAAGAAGTAGTTGCTGGAACATTGCCTCGTCTCATCTCAAAGATAGTTTCAGTTGGGCCAAGCTGTCTGTGGCAACTGGCAACAGCTGGAAACCTTCTTGAAAGGTACTGCGAAAAGTAAAACCAAGCGAGGGCGTCACGGAACTTGGTGGACACCCTGTAAAGCATTTCTGCATGATGCACCAAGATCTGCTCCTCAAGCAAACATCCACGATTCGACAAGTTGAATCATGAAGAAAATTGTTCGAAGATGACTCAACCATTGGCTGCTACTGCCTGCCTGCCCGCTTGGCCTGAACAACAGGGAGGTTGATGGCCCAAGAAAGAAATCTCGATGTGTTTTTGGGTGAGGCCAACGACTTTTGAGTCGCAGTTGCTTGGGCCGGGATCGACACCGAAGCTGCTGTCGATGCTTACGTAACCGGACACAACATACACAGGAAGAGGGAGAACGAAACAAGGGGAGCCCCCCTAGGAGCTCATCATGCTGCTCGGGGTGCTGCGACCGCTGCAAAAACGCCATGCAATTGATGCTGTGCAGTCAGTGCAAAAATTGCGCACTTCATAGCCACAAAATTGGGCAAATGAAGAGTCATTTCAGAGGGACTTGGCGAAAAAAGGTTCAACATTCTTCATACAGCAACGTGAAGAACAACAGATAGGAAAACTCTTCAAAAAAGTGAGCCCTTCGCTCTGTGCGTGTGTGCGTGCGTGCGTGCGTGAGTGCCTATGTGCGTGTGTGTGTGTTTAAGAGATGGACGTGAAAAGGTTTCCTTCCCAAAATTCGAGTGCTTTTTCGATCTTATTGGTGATAATTTTGGCTCCACTCGTCCACCAACAGGTTCTGCAACCCAGCTGCTCCTGCTGCTACTGCTGGTGTTGTTGTTGCTGCTGTTGCTGCCGCTGCTGCTGTTGCTCTCATGCAATAAGATCTTACGTACGACGCGCTTACTAGGCCGAAAACTGGAGGCTCAAAGGTTGCACTCAAAATTTCTTATGTCTATTTTTTTAAATTCCGAAAGTAAGAATGACGCTCGGTAGTTTCGGCGGCAGCAAGGTCAAAAGTGTGCTCAATAAACCTTCAGTTCAACTTTTCAACCTGGACGTTGCTGCCCGCCTTTTCTTGGCCGTCGTTTTCAACACACTTTTTGTGGCACACACGATATCGTGTGAACTCTCCTTAATGTACGTGGTTGATCAACAACGTCTTTCGCCTGAGGGCATCTACAGCAAGGGAGAGAGAGACAAGAGAAAAAGGGCTTTTTCAAGGTCAAGAAAATTCTTTGTTAACCTGGTCATTCAACTTGGGCCTGTTTGGCGCTAGGCCTAGAAAATACCCAAGATGGAGGAGGAGGTGAAAATGGGCCTCTTGGCAAAGTGGGAAAGAATATCGTGTTCGTCTGGCTTACGTAACAGGGGTTTCCTCTGTCTTAAGACTTTGTTTTCTTCTTCTATTTCTTCAGCTCCGGCGCTCTTTAAGACCATTGGTACATAGGCCTCAACAGTGACTTGGACGGATTTTTTGGTGAACAAACGGGGAACAAAAAATAGTCAATTTCTTTTCTCGTGCTCGCCTCATCCAGTCCGCTTTACCCGCACTGCATCAACTGATTTGCATACAGACAGAATTTTTTTCTGTCTTTTTATTACTGAGCTTTAAACCTACTTTTTTTTCTTGAAAGCGCACCAAGGGATTTTGATTACTATTCCACCATTTGCGAGAGAGGTGGCGCTGCTGATTTCTTATTCGTGCGAAATTGTGCGAAAACGTGAACGATTCTCGCGGATTTTTTGTGCGAAACAACAACGCTTACCTTGAGCTTCTTGTCCACTTTCTTTCCCCCTTTTTTCCCTCCTCGACAACATGCAACCACTGATGAGGCTCTCCTTATTGGCGACGACGATGTTGTCTGCTTTTGGAAGAGCGCGCGCTTGGAAGAAGATGAGCAACTAGTCTACCGGGTGGGCCATGTTGCACAGCCATCCGTCCCCCCACCCCGACGAACCCGCGTCTCGCACTCGGAGCCGGGGGCCAAAAAAAGGCCACAGCACCAACACAGTCTGCATCGGGTCGCAGCCGCTCTCGTTCCGGTGGGCCTACATTGCTTTTTGCGCCACCCTGTATCTCACTGGAAGCTCCCACCCAAAGTCTTTCTGTCGTCGCTGCCTGTGAGACAAAAATACGTAACACACACACACACACACAGACAGAGAGAGAGAAAAGGAGACACGCGCGCACGCTCTGCTTGCGCGCCCGGAGGATGCGCGCAAGCGCGCGCAAGTTCGCACGCGCGCGCAGGCGCGCGCGTGCCGAAAAAAAAGCCCGAACAAAACTACTGTGGTGCGGAACAATTGAGAAAATACGGCTGGCTGGAGCCAGCACATTTCTGGTTGAATCTGTGATCATTCCAGCATTGGGATCTTGACAGCTGCGGAGGCAAATTTCTGGACGAAAATGAGTGTGGACATAAAGTTACGCAGTCATAAAAGAAAGAGAGCAAGGAAACAGATGGGAGAGTTGATGTTCTGTATAAAAGTGACGCATTTCCGTACGTTGACGATCTCTCCCTCGCTGTTTTTTGCCTGCTTGCGTGCCGTGTTTTTGGATAACTGTGTCAGCGCCCGGGGAATGAATGCAACAAGCGACGACCTTCGGTAGACTCTTTTGTGTCGATTTTGAAAGGTATTTTAACTGTGTGACTAAATCAGCTTCTATGGCTGTGGAGACATCACAAGTGTATCATTGCTTTATAACTGAGTAATTGTCGTTTTGAGAGGTGACTGCTGTATTTCCTCTGTGAGAGGCCCAGGGCACACTGGGCCAGCCTGACCTACTGCTCAAGCATCATTCGAACGGAGGCCATGAGTTGAAGCAAAATTCAGCGCTTCATTTCGTTGCTCTAATCAAAGCCAACTTGAAGGGGAATTTAGATTTACAGGGCGGAGGGGACAGCTCCATTCCCTACTATTTCGAGCAGAGGCTTCAAAAAATTGCGGTATCTACCAATATAGAATTTAAAAGAACGCTTGCGGCGTGTGGGTAACACAGCAGTTATCAGTCGATATCAAGAAGCCACAGAAAGCTAAGTGGTCCCTTATTTAACTCTCATCGCTACTGCAGTGGATGCCGATCATCAGGGCTTGCGATATACAAAGCTATGATTTTGTCAACCATGAGTCAGTGTTCATGCTCATAGCTCATACCAGACGTTGCACAAACTTGACACAGACAAACTGACTGCGACAGACATTGGTTTGATGAACAAAGATGTGAAATGACTGCAAAAAGATATGGACTTGGGCGATCTCAAAGACATGCATCCTCAGAAGCATACGCATCCAGTACAGGGCCAAGGAGGAGTCCTTGAGCTTTGCTAAGGGTGTGCATGAGTGCTATTTTTTTGGTAGCATCACATCCAAAAAAGACCGACAAGTTCTAGTTTCATCCTAACCTTTTAATTTTAGTCAGATTTTTAGATCATTTTTGAGATGTTAGACCTCAACTCCGGATTTAAAGTACTCTGGCAGGCCAAAAATGTAAGTCCACTTTCTGAATGCGATATAAAGACAAACAACTCGTTTCTCACATAATTTAGGGTGAACAAATAAGTTTATTTAAACAATGAACATTTCAATTCTTAAAAAAAGCAGATTCCTGGCTTCATCATTATCTGTGTTTAGCTGTCATTGGGATGACACGTTTTTGTGCAACTTCTGTGACACATCTGAAGGGCAATTTGCCGCCGCTTGACTTGACCAGAAGGTCACGATAGTTTCTGACCCTTTTCAAATAATTTCATTTCAAGGTTGTGTCCATTCTCCGTGGAGAAACAGGAGTCGTCTGTTCATCAACCACGCCTGCAAGGACAACTGAAGATCCCACTTGATGAGACTTCTCATCTGCAAAATTCAGTTGCTTTGACTAGAGAAGCACTTCTAGCCAATTGCACAAACCCTGAGTCCCAAGTCACCAGTGTGTTTTACATCCTGTGGCTCCTGGAACCAGCCAAGCAAAAGTGCACCTTCATTTTTGGACAGAAGGAGTAATAGCCCTGTAAGGGGGGAATGCCGCTTATAGAGCCAATTTTGTCTCGACCCAAGGGTGTCCTTATAAATGGTGCACACTGTACCTGGTGTGTTTACTTAACATTACGTAAACGTACTTTGGCGAGCACAGATGCGCACAAGCACTGTATGCACATTCATGTAAACTGAAATCTAGGCATTCATGCTTTGTTCTTCTTTATGCTGGTTTTGGTGTCTTGCTTATTTCATAACCCAGTAGTTTCTTCAAGTAGTAAGGTAGTTATGTATACATGAGACATTTTGTTCAGTGTGCACCGACCCTTCATCCCTCATCAACTACTCCCATAGGCATGTGTATTTTAATCTCATAAGGCTGGAAGCCATAGAAAGGTACACCATAAAAGACTTACTTTGCTAAGGTGCTTCCATTTTTTTCTAGCAAAGTAGTTTGATCATGGTGGTCTCATTCCGCGTGTACAAGAAGAGCTCTCCCAATGGAAAGCTCACTGTCTACTTGGGCCGTAGAGACTTTGTTGACCATGTCTCTGAGTCACAGACCCAGTCGATGGAGTCCTCCTTGTGGACAAGGACTATCTGACTGGGAGGCAGGTGAGCTCTAAACAAGAAAGAAAAATAAGGAGAGGAAAAAGTCTGGTTCTCCTTCAGATTTTTGCCCAATTGATTTGCTCATTTCGCTATGGCTGTGAGGAGGATGAGACAATGGGGCTGCACTTCAAGAAGGCACTGCAGATGAGCAGGTGTACCCACCCACCACCAGGAATCCAAACTTGACCAGGTGGCATGAGACCTGACAAGACACAGGCTAAAGGACATAGCTACATACACTTCTGACTTCTAATTAGACTGCAGAAGCGGCTGATGATGAAGTTGGGTGCCAACTCATTCACATTTAACTTCAACTTCCCGCGCCACTCACATCAATCACACTGCAGCCGGGCAGGGATGACCAGGTGTGCCCTGTGACTTCAATCTCTCACTTGGGCTTTGGGTAGCACCAATTCTAATTTTTAGGGTGCTCCTTGTGGTGTGGAGTACTTTGTCCGCTGCTATGTGTTGGAGACTGACAAGGAGCACTCCCACCGTCACTCGGCTGTCTCCATGACCATCAGGAAGATCCAGTATGCACCCACCAAGCCTGGTAGGCAGCCATGCACTGTCGTAAGAAAGGACTTCATGTTCTCACCAGGTAATTCCAGCTCTTGCCACATGTACATATACAGTCCTGGCCGTAAGTAATTGCATTGGGCATGACAGCACCTCCTACAGTGTACTGAAACATGTTGAAGTAGAATTT
>JAAUXU010035589.1_pt1 | contig 37427 bp, 44 predicted proteins | sample 7278151 | NCBI WGS metagenome assembly JAAUXU01 (sample SAMN14350113, study PRJNA611818) | marine sediment metagenome | isolation source: surface marine sediment (1.8m) | place: French Polynesia: Moorea | collected 2018-08 | reverse complement strand
GAAACATCACCTTGGCCAGAATCTCCTCGATCAGCTGACCAAGACATGTCCTGGTAGCAGCTCCAGAGTCACTCATCCTCGTTCAGTGTCAACAATTCTGACGCACCCTGTAAAACTGTTCCGGTCGGTTGCGATGCACCCTGTGCATTTTCGTGGCTTCATCTGTCTCTCGGTCGGCCAGACGTTCTCCGTCACCTCCGCCACCTACAGCGACCTCGCCGGGTGTGTCAAGTGCGTCGCTTCCAAGGCAGGCAGCAGCAGCGTCGCCCTCTCCGGCCAGTCACACCTGGCACGCGTGAGTCTTGTCCGCAAAGGACAGGGACAGTCTGGGGCTCCTCCTCCCCCACATGGGCTCCTGCAGCTGCTACAGTTGTCCATTACTCACGGGATGGGAACGGGCAAATGACCCCTCATTGAGTCGACTCTGAGAGAAAAGCAGAATTAAAACAAAAGTCCATCTTTTAATATTTTTTGTTTATATACTTTTGGACTTTGGCACGAGTCCTGAATTTGGCACGAGTCTTGGCAGGGCGTCTGTGCAAAAAGAAGTCGAGTCGAGGACTCGTTTGCACTAGCACATTTTCGTCGACGCAACCATGAGAGCGCGGCCGGAAGAAGAAAAAAGTCAACTCTTCCCTTAAATCTGCAGGTTGGGGTTTCTCAAAGTCGAAGAAGAAGGGGGGGGGGGGTTAAAAAACGCGGAAGATTAAGTTCAGTTCAATGGCTAAAAAACTTGTTCTGTTGTCTGCATGCAAACTTCCTGAAAGTGGATCAAGGGCAAAGCACAATTAGTTCTGCACCATATTGTCAAACGCTGCTTAAGTGATTCTGTCAGAGTCTTTGTGCGCGTTCAACTGCGCCTTTAGCAGCAAAAGGGCACTGGCAAAATAGCTTGCGAAGTAACACGTTGACCTTTTCCGGGCTTTTGGCTCCCAACCGGATGGCCGGAGTCGGTCCCGGTGGTGACCCACTTAGGTGCGGGTCCGGGTGGAAACCTGTCATGGGTGTCCGGACAGCCCAGGGGCGTGCCAGACGACACTACAACCCCGGTATTATGGCAAGTTGCCACCTCCGTCATCCTGCTTGAAGTGGTCGCCGAGTCATCTGGTTGCATTTGGTGTTGAGCACCCAAAGCGTGCCCAAGACGTCGAGCCCCATTTAGTGGTTCACGGTGAAGCCGAACCTCGTCGTCTTCGCCTCTGGTCTCATTTATTCTCGTGCAAAAATCCATTTCTTCCCGGATGTGACGTCATTTCCCTAAAAAAAAAACCTTCGCTCAATCATCATTGGTGCCGACCTCTGAAGCTCTGCAGAACAGAGTTGACATCATAGAAGACGTTCGCGGCGTTGCAGGCGTGATAACTCACGCTCGGCGACTTGGGGGGGAACCACGTCAACCCCACGTTGTCCAGCGGACATCCATGTGACGACGGTCGCTGATCTCAGCCGTGCAGACGCTCCAGGCGAGTCCGGTCTGCCGCGGACGTCTCGTTGACCAGGGCCATAACCCTGTTCCAGGCGTCCTTCGAGTTATTTATTTTACTGCGGATGCAATGAGGAAGGGCGGGAAAAACCCACAGTCACGAAGTCAATTCTCTTTTATCTCTTCCCGTCAAAAAATCGCACCGACTTCGCAGCAGACGAATTTCGAGCAGAAATTTTGACTGTACGGCTTCCCCACTTAAAAAAAAAAGGCCGTGCTAAAGAAGGTGATGAAAATATTTGCCCTCATTGGCGACGGTGAATGGGCGAGCGTCGCGCCGTTCGGAACGACGCCGCGAGAGGCGAGGGCGCGGCCGACGCCATCGACGCCGTCGCCCAGAGCAACAGCGCGCACGCGACGTCTGCGGCAACGTTGCCGCCCTCGGGTCCCGACCAAAGTCTCCAGAACTTCTTGGACGAGAGAACCTCTTTAGAGGCATCGATTGTCAGTGCTGCTTTTCTGTGTTCGCTCGGCAGCAGCAGCAGCGTTTTCGCGGATTTTTCGCACAGCGACTGTGCAATTCTAGTTCCTCATGTGCGAGAATCGGCACTGAAGATCATCCCCATGAGGATTCCGCTGCTGCTGCTGCTGCTGCTGCTGCTGCAACCGCCGAAGCCTTTCCAGGCCTTCGTCCTGGACTCGCTGTTTGCCAAGTTCACCCATGCAGGTAAATAAAGTCAGGTAAATGAGTCCCTTCAAGGACAGTTTCAGTTCCCTACCCAAATTTGGTCCCCCCTTCTTTTCGCCCCATTTCCTCCCCCCCCCCTCGACTTCCTTAAATTCCTGTCTGTCTAGGATCTTTTTTTTGTCATGACATTGTGAGCCTCAAAAAAGGTGTGCATACAGTGCTTCACCCTTTACTTGACGCTCTCATACTTGACATTGCATTTGTATGGAGGTTCTAACCTTTTGTAGACATCAGGTATGTCACGTCCGTGGCCGTCGTCGTCGCCGTCGTGGACGGCGGCCACGGTGACGATCAATGTCACGCTATCCTTAGGAGGGCCGCGGACAACGACACAGGAGTCATGGTGTCCATATCTGGACTGTAATGTACTCAACTCGATCGTGACTGCGATGGTGTGATAAGAGAGCTCGTGGCCGTAAAATGTGACCGACCACGATGCGGTCGCGTGAAGGTAGGGTAAAGACGCGCTCCTTCGTGCTGGCTGACGAGGCGCACAAGTTGGACGGGGCCCTACTAGACGGACACGACGCTGTAGAAGGGCACGGGGACACTCAAGCACCCTTCGGACATGTCAGACCATCCCTCCTGCCAACTCGTGGGCGCGGCCCGTCAATCCATTTCCTTGGCAACGGTGCTGCGTCCTCCGGGTGCGTGTGTGACACGGGCAGGGGGATCCCCCACCTCACCCCACCCCTTGTGCTGTTGCTTCGAGCAGGCTTGATCACCCGTTCAGCACGGTAAAAAGGTGTCAGTTCAACCCCGCCCTGAGGTTAAATTGATGTTCCAGCGTTGCCAGAAGGAAGTAGAGCGTGATTAACAATCGTTTCTTTCTTTCCCCGCCCATGCGCAGTGTTTGGGTGGCAGGACCATCGTCACGCCCGTCAATTGGCCAACGTGGCCAAGGAATGTCTCCATCGGGGGTGCGAGCACCCGGAGGCCCGGGTAGACTGCCACCCGGAGCCCGGGGGGTCGGTTGAGCTGTGCAGACAGAGGGGATGCATCTACGACGAACCTGCCCATCCGGGCCCGCCTTCTTGCTTCTTCCCGGACGACTTCGGCTACGTCCTGACCTCCGGGCCCTTCCAGACCCGAACGGGGATGGTCGCTTACCTCAAGAGAAACCCGGCACTCCAGGACAAGACGTTCGTGGGCTCAGACTTCCAGTTGGTCACCGTCAACGTCGACTTCCAGACCAGGGAGAGGCTGAGGATCAAGATCTTGTGAGTGTCTCGTCCAGTCAGCAGCTCCGCCAGACTCCATCAACCTGATCTGTTTCAGCCCGAGCAACGTGACCCGCTTCGAGGTGCCCATCAGCATCCCCTCGGGTCCCGCTAAGCCCGCCCACCCCCTGTATGACGTGACTCTGGGCGAGGGAAGACACGGATTCTTCTTCGAGGTTTGCAAATTTGCATAGGAAGTAGCAGGAACACCTGAGACGCGAGGGCTGCGACTCGATGCTTGTGGCGCTCCCTCGCGGACGTTGAACCCGTGTTTGCGCACGATCCGGTTTCCAGCCGGACGCTGACGCACAAAGTGCGTACGCAACAGCAGCAGCAGCAGCGGCGGCAGCAGCTGCTGCAGTTGACGCCAGACTGGAATTGACGTTTCTCTCTCTCCCTCGCCCACGGCTGCGAGGCGGCCGTTCCAGTCCTGCCCTTGGGGGATTCGCGGTCGCGACGCAAAAACTGCGTCAATCGATAGCCCACTCAACGGGACGGACAGCTTAACCCTTTTATGAGACAGGGTGTCTCAGAAAAAAAGTTTCAAAATGTGACTTTACGGCATGTCAATAAAAAGAGTGACCTACGTAGATGTGGTCCCTATGAACAACCCTTGCAACCTGCAGCTCGGCCTCTAATATACAGACAATCGCTGCTTTTGCAAAGATTTTTAACTCACTCCTGTAGTTGCCTGAAGGAAGAAAGAAAAATGTGGTGCAGTCAGGTTTGGTCACGGACCAACCACAAGTCAGCCCTGGGCTTAGCTCCTAGTTGACAGCGATAGAATCTTATTTCATGATAAAATCATAATTGAGGATTCTGAAGAAAGACTTGTTTACAGGCAAGCGGGCATAAATCCCACTTGAAATTGGCGAAAAAGGCTGATGAAAAATGAGCCAAAATGACCCATGCATGATATAACATTATATACGTTGTGCATACCTACACGGAAGGGGGGAAGCGCAGACCGGATCTTTTTCTCGCTTTTTTAGCCGTCAGTCAATCAAATACAAACCATGGCCAGAGTTGCCAAACTTTTGAAGTTACTTTAACTGGGGTCTCAGCACGTGGAAAAATGTTTGCATGGGGACCTTTCCTGAGTCAGCTGTGTGCCCTCCCATTGGCATCTCCAAAGTTCCCATGGAAAGCACTTCCCGCCTCTGACTGCCTCTCCGTTCTCCAGGTGAGACGCAGGTCCACCGGGCGGGTGCTCTTCAGCACCGACCTGCCGGGGCTGATCCTCTCCGACCAGTTCCTGCAGGTCCCGGCAAAGTTGGCCTCCAAGAATGTCTACGGCCTGGGTGAGAACCTGCAGAGGACGTACAGGCACGACCTCACCAAGTGGAAAACCTGGGTCGGCTACGCCAGGTACGTAACTCACTGCATAGAAACAACTTTGCCACTACACCCCAAGTGGGGGGAAACACTTAGACGTGACTTACATGTTGTATTAGTCGATGCTCCTGCCAAAAAGGTGACTGCCAAATCAGGCAGCCCGGGCTGAAATTGGCTGAAGGGGTCAAAAAATTGAAGACTTCTCGTTGAAAAATTAAGAATTCAATCTCTCGACTCTCTGTGGGACAAAGACAATCATCATGGCAAGTTAGAGTTTGACTGACTGGGCCAGACATTGTAACGTCAACCTCTGAAGACAAAACACAACAGTCTTTTACACATGGTCCAACTAAATTTAAGCAGTTTTAAATATTGCCATTCTTTAATAAAAAAAAGTTACTGTTTGGAGTTGCGTCTGAGGAAAGATCTTGGAGTATCATAAATGAGCTGCCCAAAAAGCCAAACCCAACGAAAGCGCCTTCCTGAAGCAGCCATTTCGGCCCTGCTTGTGCGGCCAACACATTCACCACGGCTGCTCCAGTGCTGCAGTTTCGTTCATCAAAAAGTAGACAAGAGTGCAGCCAAAAGTGCTTAATTTCCTGACAGAAAAAGCTGGTGAGTAAACATAGAGAATGCTCAGAAAGCCTGCTGTGGGAGGGTGCGGACTATGGAATATAAGGCCAAGGACACGTCAAATAACAAGGATCAAGATGAGGAAAAAAACCCCGCAAGCAATTGGCAATTTGATGCCAGATTTTTTGTCGCAATGGCACAAATGCCAGGAAGCTCGACCAGGCCTTCCACTGCACCGTGCCACTCTTTTGAGGAGCCAACTCCCACAGGATCTCATTGGCACTCATTCGATTCCTGGCAATTTTTTTAACGACACATTCCCTCTATTATTTTGGTTCACATTCTGCATTTTTTTCTGAGGCCCCTACCAGTATCACTTGGCAATATACCTCATTCCAAGGGAATTAAAGTGTACTTCCCAGCAACTCTGTCGCAAAGTGATTGTTTAAAAAAATCAGTCGATTATGACTCGACAGTAAAGCGAAAATCTGGGGATAAGCTTTTGAATGACATAGAGAGAGCCCTTGAACACATTAAAGCCATGAATTACTTTTATGGAGCTATACCCATTGGTTCTCCTGAGTCAGCAGAGGGCTTGTACTAGGCTATTATTAGGGTACGGCACAGCAAATGTCAGTTGGCTTGTTTTTATCGATGCGCACAAATGCGCTCCTAAATCAGACTGCAAGCGTTCCGTGGCAGTGACGGGTACGACACCATACTTACTTTTGATAATTCTCTCTGAGTTCGTTTTCACCCGAGTCCTTGGAACTTACCGGGTGCGTCACACAAAGGGGTCTCTTTAATAACGAACCCTTTAGACAGCTCAATATGGCATCAAAAGATTTATCTGATACAGTTCCAAAAATTCCTCCCTCTGAGGCAATGTAGGCCTCCAGGAGGCCTTTCCTACAGTGGGTATGAAGTCTGGGAGGTGATGGAGGCCCATGCCTCCTCCACATCAGCCTTTGTGGGATCCACATTGCTGTGGCAAGTCGAGGTCAGATTTTTAGCAGAGCACTTCCATACCTTCCTCGAGGGACAGTTGTCAATAAATGTTGATGAATTTGGCATCTTTAGAATTCTCAGAGCTTTCCAAAAAGATGAATCCCCACCTCATACATTTGCATGTTTCATTGTAATGAAGGTGCTCTTCCAGCCTAGCATCACATGCTGACACAGCTGAGAATCTCTCCCTCCAAGTTCTCAGCTTCTGAAGGGCTCTCTTAGCAGCAGGGGTCAAGTTGAGGCCCTTCCAGGTCTGCTATGACATGCATCATTTCCATTGTCCGACCCAATTCCCTGCTTCTGTCTATGATTCTAGTCCAACTGGGTCGCGATTCCCTTTGCTCCTGTAGACGGTTGGTGCGCTGAGAGTGACTAGCAATACTTCCTAGCAAGTGTCGACAGCAGAGTCAAGTCGAGCTTCAGCAAGTAGTTGAGCATTCATTGGATTTCCCTACCCTCACAGTGCCCTGACATCAGTCATTGCCACGTCGTGACTTTACCTGGTCAGCACGGCTCCCGGGTCGCACCTGTACCGAAAGGGTCATGATGGTCATGGGTTTGCTTGGCACTTGACTGATATTTCTGGTCATCTTGGCCCATCACGAACCTGCTATCATTGTGAACGTCCAAGCTCCCAGGACTAGAAGATCAGCATGAGGGCAAACACACTTGCCACTTGAGAGACTTGCAGCTTTAGTATCAGGCAGCGTCTACGTCACAGTCAACGGTTCTACTTCTGGGACCGTTGTGCCAGCTCATGTTACCATCCAGCGATGCCGAAGGACGTTTCATGCGGTGACGGCATTAGCCACTTCAAATGGTTGACGTCTGACTCATCTGGACAGTCAATAGAGTGTTTGAGCACAGAGCCATAAATGAATGCAACTACTCAGTGCATTCTATTTATAGTGCTTAAGTCAAGTTACAGAGGCAAGGCCTGAGCGTCCTTACAAACAAGTCCTCAGCTCTTTGTTTGCCTCTGCCTTTCATACGTTCCCGATCTGTCCCCAGGCATGTCTTTGTGTGCCACTGGTTACACCTGTCAAGGTCAAGGTATGGTCTTCACATCGTCAGGTCAGGTCTTGTTCACCATCATGCGTAGTCTTGATCATGATTCGACGACAGCTTTAGGTTCGTTCATCAAAGGTTGGGTGACTATATTTCGGCTTAATAGCGACTTTTACAGATCAATTTCTGACAAAGGCCCTCTGTTCATTCCCGTATATGCGGGGCACTTCTACTGTCCCTAAAGTCCTGGTCGCCATACCCGACATCACCACATACATTAAACATCGTATGAGTCTTAACAGGCGAGTCTTATAGGTGGGGCTGCCCCACATTGATGTGTGACATAATGAAGGGGTCTTGATCCTTGCATTCATGAAGACTCAGTTGATTGGTGTTGTGGCTGATGGAGCTGATGTCATGACAGGGAGGAGACAGGCATGATCCGTCTGGAAAGTTGAAAAACTTTCTGCACAACTAAAAGTGTACACAGAAGTCACTACATGGCACATAGACTTCAAGGGGTGATAGGGGCTTGGTTCAGTTTTGAGGACGTCAAGAGGGTGGGAAAAGTCCTTGACATCATCTGTAAGTTTATAACAATCCAGGATATGACCGACTTACCCATTTGAGGGAAATGGCCAGTTCCGTGGAACTCACTGGGGCTGTGATCCCTCGTCTCTGCGCAAGTGCTGATGGTTAGCATCGGAACACACGACAGTGAAAAGTTTTCTTAAATCCTAGCAACTCCTTGCTGACGACCTCAATACAATAAGGGAGGCTCCAGCTTTGGTCCGGGTACCAGGACGAAGGCTTTCACCTTGACCTATGTTTTGTAAGACTCTACAAATTATATACACTTTCTAAGGGAAACGATTCCGGAGTACCTCTCCAACCTGTATGGGGTGCACCCAACGTACACCAGCGTCGAGTCTGACGGCAACGCCCACGCAGTACTAATGCTCAACAGTCACGCGCAAGAATGGAGCCTCACCCCCCTGCCCGGACTCATCTACAGGGCCATCGGGGGCGTCATCGACCTCTACTTTTTCCTCGGTCCGGACCCCAACGCCGTCAACCAGCAGTACACTGAAGCAGTAGGTAATGAGGACAGACATTGTAAGGCTGCGCATGACGTGGTCCATGGGAGGCATTGGGTAGGTCAAGCATAACAAATGTCATGAGGTTGGCCATGATTAGGTCGGTACCCGATCCCTCCTTTTTGGTCCTTGGGCTTCTCCATCTGCCGCTTCGGCTACGGCCTCTTGAGCCGCATGAAGGACGCCAAGGACCGCCAGCTGAAGGCCAAGATCCCCTTGGACAGCCAGTGCGCTGACATCGATACCATGGCACAGCTAGGCAGGGACTTCACCATCAGTAACAGGTTGGAGAGTGGCTCCGACAGAAGATGTAAATGAACGGGGTTCTTATGCCGTTGCATACGTACAGGTTCAAGCACCTTCCACAGTACTACAAGGAGCTGCGGTCTCAGGGCATCCGTCTGGTCCAGCTACTCGATCCATTCATCTACGACTCTGGCGGCATCAGCCCTGGGCTGGTCTCCGGTGACCGCGCTGATGTCTGGGCCAAGACGCCGGCCGGTGAGCCCGCCAAGGGAACCGGGTGGTTCTTGCACCAAGCGAGGTTCCCTGACTATACGGATCCGGTGACCCAGGTGCGTTCCCAATCGGCCTTGGTGCTATGCCTGTACAACTGCTCGCCTGACCACCCTCCAGATTTCTCATGCTACTTCTTTGACTCTCGTCATATTTTTCTATTGTATATGAAGCTGTTCGGGTAAGTACGAGTGTTTGTATGCGTCTCTCCAGTACTCTTAGTTCTTTACTGACCTGGCTGATTTTTGGCCGTTTCGAGGCCGAGAGGGAGTTCAAATGTTGCTTTTACTATTTAAGTTATAGATAGCTATACCAATAGGTATAAACAAAGTAAAAAACAGAAATAGTGAGAGGGAAGCTTGTGGTGAGCGCGAAGAGCGTGGTGAGGTTGAGGCGCATGGACAGCGTGAAGTACGTGGTGGACGAGGAGAGAGACAGACGGAGAATTCTCCCAAGCAAAGCCGGGTGCAGGTTCAGCTAGTCTCTAGTATAATCGGTTTTTCTCTCTGTTCAGAGCTGGTGGTCCAGACAGATCCAGGCATTCTACGACCACCACCTTCACTTTGACGGGTTGACCATTGACCTGAACGAACCCACTAGTCTTTCACTGTTCGGAACAAAATGCAAAAGTAAGAACGCTCAGTTGCCCATTTCTTGTGCGTGCTGTCCTCGATGGACCATTTTTTCTGCACAGACAACAGGTTGAACTTCCCCCCGTACAAGACGCGAGCGTTGGGCTCCAGCCTAGCGGACAAGAGCCTCTGTCCGGACACCGTCCACCTGGCGGGCAAGTTCATCACGTCGCAGTTGTCTCGGAGATTCGCGACAATATCCCTGTTATTTCCCCAGGCCCTCACTACAGCGTGCACAACTTGTACGGGTGGTTCCAGTCGGAGCCTTCGCTCCTGGGACTCCAGGCGGCCTCGGGCGAGCGCGGTTTCGTCCTCTCCAGGTCCACCTTCGTGGGCTCGGGCCGTTGGGTTGCCCACTGGCTCGGAGACAACAAAAGCACGTGAGGCGGAACAACAGTTGCATGCATATATTTTCCTACCTCCTGCACTTGGCAGTTTTGCCGCTCTGCAAAGGCTCGTCTGTCCAGTCTTGGGCAGACGGATGTAGGTCGTGTACCCGAGTGACTTCGTGAAGTAGACAAAGAAGGCTCAACAGTCAACGTTATGCAATCTGGACATGAAGACAGTCTTAAATAGTTGCCTGGCTCATAAAAGCCAATCCAAAAGCAGACTTGATCGTCTGGTCCCGCCGACATTTCTGCCCAGCTCGACGCAAAAGTTAATAGTGCAGCCAGCCTCCAACTTGTCCTCATGTCCAAACTGCACTGTAGAATTCAACGATTTGTAGTTTCACGAGCTTTCTCCGAATAATCGGCTGATTCAGTCCAAAAAAGGACTGCGTTGGCCGAAAGAGATTGAGCCGATCAGGGAATAAGAGTCCGAACCAAAAGTCAGTTGTTTTTCAACAAAGGTAATTTTGTTGAACAGCGCTGCCAGACACAGTTCTAGGATGAGAGAACTGAAGCAGGTGACTTCTGGTTGTCCATGTTTCGGCCAAAGCCAACAATACAGGGTGTTTCGGAATCAATACCAGAAAATTTCACCGATACATGTCCGGCTCTTATGGTGGCCCAAATGTATTTGCCGAAACGACTGTATGGGTTTCCGGTTGTCCACTACTGCATTGTGATGACTGATGAGCCACCAGTGTTATGGATGGTGCTTGGAGTGCTATATCATCCATCCCCTTCTCCAAAAATCGCATGGGGTTGTCCCCAGTGGAGGGAAACTGTCTCAATGGGTCAGTGCTTGCAGCTTTGGGAGGCTGACTCGTACCTGGAGACTGCGATGCATGATGATCGTTGTCATTGGACGCCCCGAAACATTGGACCTCAGTACAATGTTTGTGTCAGAGACAGTATTTCTGGGTCACCGCCTAGTCTTCATTTCACAGGTGGGAGCACCTTTATCACTCCATCATCGGTATGCTGCAGTTCAACCGCTTTGGGATTCCTCATGTCGGAGCAGGTATTGTTTGACATGGCTCATGGATTGCCACTTTTTCACCAGCTTCCTCCTCAGACATCTGCGGCTACGCCGACAAGTCCCTCGTGGAGCCTACAGGTGTGGAGTTGTGCACCCGGTGGCTTCAGGTGGGTGCCTTCTACCCGTTCTCCCGGTCCCACAATGACTACGGTGGCAGGGACCAGGACCCAGGAGCATGGCTCTCAGAGCCCAAGGGTGGGGGACTCCTTGTGGAGTCCACCAGGGTGGCCCTGGCCTACAGATATCGCTTCCTGCCCTACCTCTACACCCTCTTCTACCAGGTATGGTACCTCAGGTCATCATATGCGTATGAGAGTCGCCAGTTTGGGTTACGAAGCGTCATTTAGCCTCCAGAGTAAGGAGTGTGGCAACACTGAGCATACAAGGGATATTCTTGATTTCTCCTAATAGTCTGAGTGTACAACAGCGGAGATCATGGACGGAACACTAAATAACATTGCGGTTGTGTTACGGACCACATTAGCATTAGCCAGGCATTCCTGATAGGTCCTGTGGCGTGTTGCCCAAGCACGGGTCCAAGGCCTATGAAGACGGTGCAGCCAGATTAGTATTAACTGCAGCAGATCCTAACTATATTTTACTTCTGGATTTCAGGGTCTGTAATAAGTACAGGGCAATAAATTCACTAAGAGGCTCTCACCACCACCCTTCACACGCCAATGATAGTACCTGTTGTCCTTTCAGCACTATGTCCATGGCTCGTCAGTAGTGAGGGCCCTGTGGGACGAGTTCCCTCGGGACAGACTCACGTGGGCCATTGACGACCAGTTCCTGTGGGGCGGAGGACTCATGATCTCACCAGTCACCAGGCCTAAAACAACAGCCCGGCGGGTCTACTTCCCAGACGCCCGGTGGTACGACATCACCCGGTGGGTCAGAGAAGGGATTATCAGCGAGGAGAAAGAGCACGGAAAGTACAAACTTGTAGGTAAGTTGGTCACTTATGCCCTAACATCAGAATCTTCGACGAGTATAGCAACTAGTGGTCGACCGAACTAGGCTTTTGCCGGACCAAACACCAAAAAGTAGCCGAAGTTATCGAACCGAACCATACTTAAGGCTAAAAATTCCCAAATTTTGTTTTTTCTTGTACCTGAACAAATGCTGTTTTCTGTTTTTTGTTGCCAAGTGAATGAATCCCTTCCAAGGAACTGGCTCCAGATGAACTCATAGAAGAAATTGAATCCCCATTGATGGCAGCTTGAAGCCATCATTTGTTTTGCTCTGTATATTCTTGATGCTAAAGTTTATGTTTCAACAATTGAATCTAGCACTTTTTTTTGTTTGGAATGATTACCTTCATTGGGTGCCTTTTTTCCAAATGCTGAGTCATTGTCCTCGTCAATTGCTTCCTTGGTTCCATGAGGTACTTTCTCATTGCAAGTGTTGCAAGAGACATACTTGTGGTCTGTCGTACAGGTCTTCAAATAACCCCAAATATAGCCTTTTCTGGGCATTTTGGTTCACATTAAAAGGCGCACCTCTTTCCAAGACCAAATGTTGGAATTGCTTACATGCCCAAGAAGCATCAAACAACTTGAATTGGAAACATGGCTTTTACCAGGTCTTACTGGTAAGTGAGGAGGAGTTGGACAGATTTATGGTCGTTTTTCGACTGAACAGAACCTCTTTGTTTTCAGAAGAAAATATATGTGCTTTTCATGAATTTGCCGAACATGTTCGGTTCGGTGGAGGTAGCCGAACCAGGTTCAGCCGAATTGTTCGGTCGATCACTACTAGTAACAATGATAACATGCCACTGGATTGGTCCTGGTTGGACTTCCAGTTCAGTCACTGCCCAACTGTTTGCTACCATAACTTCTCAGTTCCTCCAGACAGTGGAAGTACGACTAATGTGAGCATAACTTGGGAACTGTAGAAGAGATTACGTTTGAGAGTTGCCAAGCTAATGACACAGATTCTTCTTTAGTTGCTCCCCTGCACGTCATCCCTCTACATGTGCGCGGGGGCTACGTGTTCCCCCTGCAACGGGAGGACACCAACACCGAGCGCTCCAGGAGCAACCACTGGAGGATCCTGGTGGCCCTGGACAACGCGGAGTCCGCACAAGGAGAGCTGTTCGTTGATGACGGGGTGGACATCGGGACGGTCGAGTCCGGGAAGTACCTTTTGGTGGGTAATGTGACTGGTGACACGTCCGCGTCTGACTTTATGCTGTCGACCTCAGACTGTTACACGTAATATCGACTTAGTGTCAACTGTGCCTAACAAGATTGTCTGACCACATCCTCGATTCGTCAGGCACGCTTTTATGCATCCCCCGGGCTACTGAGGTGCTCCGTAGTCCACCACGGCTTCATCCCCATCAACCCTTACATCCTCCAAGTCGACATTGTGGGAATCCGCAAGAAGGAGATCTCCTCCGTCACAGTCGTTGATGGCAACCGCACCTTGTCCACCTTCTCCTACTCTCAGTCAAGGCTCAGTGTGTGGAACGTTGGTCTAAAGTTGTCGGAAGGATTCACATTGGAGTATCGATAGTCCAAACAATCTTTCTGTTGCCATGCACCGGTTCAAGTCCGTGGACATGGCTGAAATATCCCGAAAGTGCCAGACATAGCTTCAGCTGTGTTCATAATTTCTATTGACTGATTATGCAACGTGATAATAACAACAATGATGACAACAATAACGAAAGGTGCTGCTAACTTCTTAGTGCTTCCTCTCTTTCCCATGCTTTAGACCCTGGGGCGCTTCAGTAGCTGCGGCCTTTGTTGTTACTTTCCCTTTACTAGTGTCTTCATGAGCCTCAACCGAGTGTTGCGCGGCTGCTCCTGCTTCTGCTACCACTGTACGGTTGGTCTGTGGTGCTACTGCGGTGTCGTTGGCGTGGCCAGCCAGCACCACAGCTTGTTCGGCTGCTGCAGCTTCCTCTAGTGAGACCAGGGTGGGCCAATGGTGGTCAACCTTGACAGCTGTGGCATTTGAACTACAAAAGAAGTTCTTCGTTGCTTTTTTCTTTTTCAAGTTTGGTGCTTTACATCAATTTTACAAAAAACCTTTTTATATGCGACCAGCAGTCAATAGCAAAGTCTCCAGTCTTTACCATTAAATGCCAACACAAGTAATGGCGATCGTCACAAAAGTTAAGGTTTTCCATGAGTGTCAAAACTTGACAACTAGAGCAAACAAAGAGTTGATGTTATCAGCAAGAGGCTTTCCGAACCCCAGCTCGACACCCTCCCCCTATTCGCAAAGCCCTTTGCAGACACCAGGACACTCACTCTGAAGCCTCCTCCTCCCCGAATGCCATGGGACTCTCATGTACCTTGCGCACATACACGACGACGAGCCTCCTGACGAGGTCGCAGTAGGCCAACAGGATGAGCACGGAGGCGAGGACAATGAGGTCCTGGTGCGTGCGGCAGCACAGGATTCTCATGATGACTAAGCTTCCAGATTTCTGTCAAATAAAACAGGCCTTACTTGGACATGAATACATATGCAAGTAAAACTGACCAAGTATGCGCCAAAATGTGTACGTCACTGTAGAATATGCGAAGGGCTAACTGAGGTGTTTTTCCAGTGTTTGAGGCTTCATTCAAGCAAAGTCACGGCCATAACACTGATCTCAGCCTCAGCCGAAGGCTACCAATGAAGCTGTTGCAAATAGTGACACCCAAGCAACACTCGGATATCACCCAGAATCATCTGGAAGCTTCCACACCTTGACTGTTGCTGACAAGAGACAGCAGAAGACTCCAGTCTATTGCTGAGGAGCTTCGACGTCTGTAGCTTGCGAATGAAACAAAGGATTTGCGGTGCCGTTGACACCATTGAAGCTTCTGCCGTGGCTCACACGCAGGTTTGACAAAACGTGCAGAGAAATATGCAAATAAAGTCAAAATATGCAAATAACAGCACCACACGCACGTAAAGCATACTTTCAACTTTACCTGCAACTGTTATGATGACGCCAAGGCACTCCCACTGGACCTTTAGCACTGGAGCCTGTGGTCTGGTTACAACAGCTGACTGGGCTCCATTGTGCCTCGTGTTCAAGCAACTATTGAGGACCATACAGTGTGTGAAGGGAAAATAAAGAAGTCGGTTGGTGCACCAGATGCGCCACTACTCAAGATTAATATGACGCATAAGATGAGGAACAAACGAACCCTGCTCAATATTCAAACAACAATCAGTGCTAGTCTATGACTTCTGTGTGGGAACCTCAGTCAGAATCCACTGCTCTTGCTCGACCTACTGAAGCAAACTGCAAAGACAGGTGCGCGCAAAGAAAAAGTAATCATATGTAGCAAAAAACCCCTTTAATTGTGTTCCTTTCAGCGAGTCGATGCCACGCATGAGCCAATGCAGTTGACATACTTACTAAGTATTACTTGGTGCTCAACGCAACAGAATTATTCGGCAAAATGAGACGTTCTAGACTAACTGCTCCATCTCCCTGGCATAGGAGATTGCCATCTTGGCCAGCTCCTCTGGGGGCACCTCTTGAGAGATGTTCGACGGAGTCTTGGAGAACCTCTCAAGGCCATCACCGTCAAGGACCTCGTCATGGCTTGACACATACAGAATGGGCCCAGATGGTCCACCGCGGGTTGGTGGCATTGTCATCCACCTGTAGCAACTTTGCCAGATCCTTGATACTGATGCTATGCCGTCTCTATGCAACAGTCCTTGATGGTGACAAGGAGCTCATTGTAGAACTGTGCATTGTCTTCCGTCATGAGGGTGAGGTCATATTGTTGCATGCCATCATGAGCTGCTCCAACCTGACTGGACAACGGACGTAGGGGTCATACTACGGAGCATCAGAAGGCTTCTGTTCCAGCACCGTGTGGCCGTCAGCAATCCTGGAAAGACACAGACGAAGGATGGAAGCAGCTGGTTCAAATTTATATGCTCTTTGAGAGGCTCACCAATTCTTGTGTCTGATCAATGCCTCACCTGATCTTGGAGAGCAAGCAGAGGCGTTTCAGGCCAAGAAGCTACCCATGGTAGGAGGATTCAGGCAGGCGGTGGCTGTGGTCAGGATAATGAGCGTTCAGCTGTAGAGAAGCGGAAAATCATCCAAGTCCACGGAGAGCATTAGAGACTCTCGATGTGTATTTGAATGAACTACTTGAGAGCGGCGCTGTTGCTCGAGTGAGGAAATCTTGCGGGACAACGAATTGGTCTGAGTCATTTGGGTGATGTTATGCTCAAAAGCAAACACACCCTTCGTGATGCACACACCTCCAGGATGTATTAAGCAACCAGCAGGCCCTGAGGAAAGAGAGAAATCTGCGCGAGAACCCCATGCAACTGGGGAAGTTTTCCAACGAATATCTCCAGCGGGCAGGAACTCCTCCGTGGCCAACGGCTGTTTGAGACTCCCCAGGCTACGGCTCTTGACAGCGTCAAGGTTAAAATCGGTTGTCAGGAGCCTCTATCTTAAGTCAGACAGAATCGATAGCAAAGGCATCTTTTCATTCACCAATTTAGCAAAAATACTCAATTTTTTTTTTTTTACAAACAAACGTCAAACAAATGTCAAACTTCTGAACAAAATAAAAAAGGAGCCGAACTTCTTTCCACCTGTACAGAGCCAGCCCACCGGCTTTCCCTCGTGCACCACCCTTCCCACGTGCAACCGCGTTGTGAGCATCCCTCCGTTAGAATTCATCGCCATGACGTACACGCTCAATGATTCCCTTGAGCGTGGCAGGGTGGACTTCCAAGAGGAGGTCCAGGTCCGCCATCGTCAATTTTTGGAACACGGAGGCGATTTCCCTTTTGCTCATGTCCTTCCTCGTCCGCTCTTTCCTTCTCAAATCCTCCGGCAAGTTCTTCAAGGACTGAGTCCTTTTTATCCCCTTTCGAGAACTGACGTTGATTTTCTTCCCCTTGGAAGTCGTTGGTTCAGGTGCTTGCGCCGAAGTCGATTGGGCCGCCGAGGTCGTCCCCTGCGGCGAAACGGGCGCCGAGGTCGTCCCTTGCGTTGAAACGGTCGGGGTGGACCATGGGGCATCATATGTCGTCCCTTGCAATGGTCGCGCGGAGGTCGAGGAACCCCCCGCATCCGATGATGAATAGGGAACGAGCCGTGTAGGCCCTTCCGATGGTGGGGGACTTGCCATCGCCAACATCGAGGAAGCCGACGATGACAGCGTCACCTGACGCGCACATACGTCCGGTCGGAGGCGGTCAAGCCTGACCACCGCTCGACGATGAAAAACGGGCGTCCCCGCCGCAGTCCTGTGATAGTCCGCCAGTTTCGTCGTCAACGATCAAATTCAAGTACTAATGTACTACTTCAAGTAGTCCGGTCGTGTCGGCAGTACAGATGCTTCGAGCCCAAGGCCGAGCTCGAAGGCTTCCATTCTATCTTCACTCAGTCCAGCCTGACCCCAGCTCGACCAAAAGCTAACCCGATGCATCTCGAGTCACCCTCGCAAAATCAAGTTGAAACTTGCGTGAAGGCTCCTGGAGCAAAAGCAGAGTGCGCCAAGAAAAGACCGGCCCTTTCGGCCCATGAGCTGTCCCAACACTAATGAACCACTCAGGGATGTAAATTTGCCCACTTTAAACTTTAGAGGCTGGAACTTCAACCAGACTTATGTCGGCAACCAGAAGAGATGCTTGATTCAAGGAAGCTTTCTGCTAGGTTGGCAAAAAACCTCAGACTCATCAGTTTCGTCGCCGAAGGAGAGGTACCGATCGTTGCACCTGTTCCTCACAGGGTCAACAGTCCACAAAACGCTATGACCCGACTGGCTCTGACACTCTTCAGGTCATTGAGGAGGTGTCAGTAGTGCTGTTCACGTTCCAGGCGGATCTTTGGCGTCAAGAGGGGCCTCTCCATGCGCAGGAGGGACTTTCCATTGAGGATCTTCACGGCCGAACGGACTGTCTTTGGATCAACGCCGAGGTTGGAGGCATGAGCACGCATGATCTTCAAGAGTTTGGCCTCAAAACAAGGCTTCGGAGTGATCCAGATCCACGCAACGACGCCTACGGCCGCCAGACTTCCTCTCAAGACCCTCCTGGGCTTCCCGATACGAGGCCTTCAACACTTATTGACGTTGTAAACCGTCTTGTGTGAGATGCCTATGACATGGATGATCTCCGCTGGTGTCTTCTCCGCGCGGAGATCTGAATTCTGCCGTGGCTGTCTCGAGAAACATTTAGCAGAATGAAAAAATGATTGTTATATGCATTTGACTGGTAAACCGGTCCTCCTTATTGAGTAATTTGGTCGAGGTGTCACTGTTACTTATAGAGGTCAAGATTTAAGGGTACAAATTTTAACTCCCCACCCCACCCGGTAAGAGAATAGGCAACCACCCTGTTTCATGTCTTAGTCGAGTTCCCTTGTTCGTGATGGTGTTGCCTGCCATGAAAATGCTCATATACTCGTTCCTGGTAGTGCCAGATACTTCTTGGCAAGCTTGAAGAGGGTGCCAAAGTGGGCCTTGTTCTTGTTTCGTCCATGTCACTGCGTTCAGGGACCTGGTTATACTGACACCCTCCAGGTACCCAGAGATCTCTTCACTGACAGTTGCAGTGGCCTTGATGATCTTCTTCTGGTTTCTTATTAAATCAGGCCACACACATACGGTGAAAGCTGTGGGAGTGAGAGTGGTGGGTGTGGTGACTGCACTGCTTCACCCAGGTCTTCTGATCCGTGATGGGAACGTGGTCAATAACCGCCTTCAACAAGATCTAGAAGAATTGAAAGACCGTGTACGTACTAGATTCTCTGCTTCCAATGCAGCTCAGCTTCTGGCTGCATCTCTATCCCTCCAGGAAGTTGTGGATTGAATGGCAGCAACTCTCAACAGTGCCTCAAACATCAAATTCAGAGGTCACACACTCGGAATGAAGCGTCGGAAATACATATTTCGAACCTAGGCCCGATCCCAAAAGCTCGTAGGCTTGAAGCTATTATTTGATTATGCCAATTCTTGTCATGTTCAGCTTCAGTACTCAAAGTGCGGCGCTGAAAACTTTGTCCCTTTGAACCACTTGATGATAAAATTTGCCGAAATTTTCTGACTCAGCAGCCAGCTCCCTGAACCCACATCCCCAAGCGGAGACACCCCCGGGGCGTGCTACATGCACAAAACGCCCGTCCGGCAGACCCTTCTTTTCCCTTGTACTGACGGACGAAGCCCCCATTGGGCAGCTCCCACTTCTCCTGCACTGACAGCACTCTGCAGCTCACTCTGGCTTCGTCGGCCGCCCCCTCTGGGTACGCCCTTGTCGCCTGCGCGTGCCTTGCAGGCTTCAGACGTTGTTGCTTGCAGAGGAGTCGAAGACCAGACGAGGGGGTTGGCCGCCGAACGCGGGTTTAGCGCCAGTAGAGCAACCGGGGAGCGTCCGGGTCGCGTGACCTGCGCGGAACGAGTGGAGCCCTCGGCACCTCAGAAAATTTGAGCAAATTTCTGGATCCCTAATTCCGCTTTGTGACGCGTCAGTCATGGAAGAGGTGAACTTCTGCTGGAAGGACATCCGCGTGGAGGTGCCCCAGGGGTGCAGGGGCAACAGCGCCAAGACCATCTTGAACAATGGTGAGCAGTTCCTGTTGTCTTTTTTAGACCTGACAATTTTCTTTTACTAGTAAGTGGCTTTGTCAACAAGGGCGAGCTTGTGGCTGTCATGGGCCCTTCAGGAGCAGGCAAGACTACGTTGTTCAATGCACTCATGATGCAGAACATCAACAGACTCAAGGTATGGCAAAAAAGTGACTGTCTCAAGGCCATAGGTGTAAAACCTTGACATTCAGGTGAGTGGCGAGCGCTACGCCAATGGGATTTCCATGACCCCAACGTACATGACGTCAGTGGCCGGGTATGTCGAGCAGAACGACCTCTTCATTGGCACACTCACAGTACGAGAGCATCTGACCTTTTTAGTAAGTCATCAAGCTTTGTAAGAATTGTGAGCACTCAGTGGCCCTTGTAACGTGTCTCTGTTCGCTACGTATTTCGCGCTATGATTCTACAGGGTTGCAACTCGATAGCTAAGGTAGCGAAGGTGACGACAGTCAAGAGTGACGATCGTGGTAGGGACGATCGCAGTAGCAACGGAGGGAGGTGAGGAAACTGACGCAGCAAAGTCTGAGTTCAGACTGGGGTCTAATGTACTTGGGTCTAGATCTTATATACATGTGAATCAGGAAGGGGAAGTAGTACTTGGTCAGGTTTCGCAATTGTCTGGTCTAATACATGTTAATGCGAATTTTGTCTGCTTCCCTCTGCCTAAGACCTTAACCTCGTGCAGAACCATGTACACGCTACAGCCCTGAAGGTGCTTGTGTTTGTAGGCAAATCTTCGCTTGGGCAGGTTGACTTCAGAGGAGAAGGTTGACAAAGTGAAGACGGTCTTGACCAAGGTAAGATGACGGACGTGACCTGAATATAGAGTGTTTGACCATGTCTCTTGTCAGCTGGGGCTGTCCAAATGTGCAGACACCCTGATTGGGATCCGCGGACGCATCAAGGGCATCTCTGGTGGAGAGATGCGACGCTTGTCCCTTGCCTCTGAGATCCTCTCGGATCCTCTAATGATCCTCTGTGATGAGCCAACGTCAGGGCTTGACTCCTGGATGGCAGAGAATGTTGTGAATCTCTTGAGGTGGAATTTGATCAGTTTTTTTTGTCATTGGTGAAATTGGAAATTGCCTCCTGCTTCACTCAAACCAGGTCTACATGCAAAACTGCAAGAGAATCGCATTTTTTCCTTCAGAGAAATGACTACTCAGGGGCGAAGTATCTTGTGTGTAATCCATCAACCCAGCTCTGAGGTCTACCTCAAGTTTGACCGGGTCCTTCTCATGGTGAATGGCAGGAGTGCCTTCATGGGGTCTTCCCAGGAGGCCGAGCAGTTCTTCAAAGAGTAAAAAAAAAATAGCTTCAAGTTGTAAGTAGATTTTTTGTAGGCTTCATGAATTTCCTTATCCTTAGGATTGGCTACCCCTGTCCCGAGCTGTTCAATCCTGCTGATCACTTCATCTACAAGATGTCCATGGTGCCTCGGGAAGAGGATGAGTATGAACAGAGGGTGGACTATATCTGTGAGCAATTCCAGAGCTCCAAATATTGTGAGTCAAGCTTAGCACAGTGCTCATGCTTATATGTACTGGTCACCTACGAATTGTTGTACATTGCAGCCAAGATTTTAAGTTCTGAAATTGACAGCCATATCCACGATCGCTTTTGCAATGAGGACTTCAGTCCCTCCCACTTGAACAATCCCTACAAATCGTCTTGGACACAGCAGTTCAGAGCTGTGTTCTGGAGGTCCTGGAGCGCAGCGGTCAAGGACCCAAAGGTTGCCACGATTAGGACCATTGAAGCCATAGTGAGATGTCTCAACCAAATGTCCAGATGGCAAATCCATAAGATTTCTTTCAGATTATGAGCTTGCTGTTGGGCACCATCTACTTTGACCTGGAATACAACCAGGCTGGAATCATCAGCATTGATGGTGCTATGTTCTTCCTTATCATGAACCAGTTCTTTTCCAACTATACTGTCATGCTGAATGTGAGATTCCTTTTTTATGTTATACAGTTACTAACCTTTAGTCACTGTGCAAATGTGCCTTTAGATTTTTACATCTGAGATCCCAGTGTTCTTGCGAGAACACAACAGTGGTCTTTACCGCACTGATGTCTACTTCTTGGGAAAGCAGCTTGCAGATGTGCCTTACTACGTCTTGACCCCAGTCCTCTTTATGTCCATCTTTTATTACATGGTCGGTCTCAACAGTGCATTTCAGTGCTTTGTCATCGCCATCCTCATCACTGTGGTCCTGACGCAGACTGCAGTGGGAATGGGTAAGGCAGATACCCATACAAATCTGCAAGCATAGAAAATGCAACCTGGACTTTCAGCTCCGGAACTACAGTTAGACATGCAAATATTCTACAGGGGTAATGCTGTCATGCCTTTCTCCAAACCTGACTGTGGCCCTGGCGATTGGTCCAACCATCTTTGTACCTCTGCTCAATGTGGGAGGATTATACATGAATGAGGCGTGAGTTTTTCCACCTTTCCAAAGAAAATGTGACACTAACCGCGTATTTCAAAAATTCACAGTGACTATTGTGTCTGTTTCAGTACGATCCCAGATTGGTTGATCTGGATGCGTTACATCTCTCTGTGGTTCTACAGCAATGAAGCACTTAACATCAACCAGTGGACGGACGTCGAGGGCATCAAGTGCGAGTTTGCCCCCAGCAATCCACGCAGTCATGCCTGTCTACGCTCTGGACAAGAGGTGCTCAGCTTTTTTGCCTTCAGAGAGGTAAGTGCAATAACTCAACCTATTGAGAGATCAGCGCATGCAGCAGTAGTGCATACCCTATTTCTACACTTAGGACAAGCTGTGGGTGGACATCGGGGCCCTCATGGCCTTGGCTGTTATATTCAGGTTCATTGGCTACTGTGCGCTATACTGCAAGGCGAGAAGGACCTTGTAACACAGATCTGTCCAGGAGTTGTCCGAGTCAGTCCAGCAGTCTCGGCATGAAATGTGCACCGAAACTGACAGAAATCCACTCAGCCTTGATGTATGTTTTTTATAAATCCCACAAGTACCTGTTGCACCATTAAGTTGTTGTAATAGTAAGACCCTGTCAGCTAATTTTGACATTTTGCATGCCTGTTGCTCACGCACTGTCCTTGAGGTTTCTCCAAACGATCGTGTGTGTGCGACCGAGAACAGTTTCTTGTCACTCTGGACAACAACGTGTTCCGCTTCGGCACAGATGCTGAACACAATATCCTACGATCCCCTACGATTTTTTCCACGATAGAGCCAAAGAGGGATTGTCCCTTTATACCTTTATATCTATACACCAGCCTCGGGTAGGATGACGTCATCTCTGTTGCATATGGATTGTCTTTGCTGTGATGGCGATGGGGCAAAGCTTGACCAGGTTTGCAGTTTCGCTGCCGCTAAGGCCGTGGATTACCAAGTAATCATCTGTGCAGAGGGAGTGGAGAAGGACCACCAAAAAGACAAGAGTCGCACTAGTCCGGGTGTCAAGGGGGGGGGGGCAAGTCGACTCTTCCCACAAACTTTGCCCCACGCCAATCCATTGCTTTCCTGACTCCATCCAGGACGAAGCCTATTTCACAGTCCTCCTCCTTCACTTTGCCCTATAGTGCCTTGATGGATACATGGAGTCCAGGAGAAAGAACCCCCTATGCTGGAACACCATTCTGCTAATGTGTGGCGTGGCGATGTCCACATTGTGGCGCCAGACCAAGTTGTAGCCCTTGGTGCTATAGTCTTGGAAGGTGAGAGCGAATCCACGTATCTCCGGCAGGGAGTTTCTTGTGATGACTTTGATGATTCCAAGGACTCTGACACCAGCTGATTTTGTCTCAAATTCTTGACCGCTTCATTGAAGTCTAACACCTGCAACGAGTGAAGTTGTACATTCAGTCCAAGCAGAGAAGCACCTTGCATGTGCAGTCCCTTAGAATTAGGAGTGAAGCCTACACTATGGGTCACTTTACCTTCATGCAGAGGCGTTCCTTCTTGTGCTTCTCACACTCAGTGCAGTTTTGTGGCTTCCACCGGTTTTCCAGGGCCAAGTCTAGGTTCTGCTTGAACTCTTTTGCATGTGGAAGCGCAAAAATACAATATCCATAGCTGGCTTGCAATCCGTAGTCTCGGGATCAGCTTCAGTCTGTCCTCGTCCAAGAGGAGGCGGCCGTGCAAATGTCAGAGCCTGGAGAAGTTGAAGCATGGGTGGAAACATCGCCTCATCGGGAACCTGGAGACGCTGACCCTCTTGCTGACGGTCCTCAGCAGTAAAATGGTCGCTACAAATACAGCTTGGATCATCTTCGGTTTTTCAGTGTGGAAGAAGCCGAGCGTTTTGACAAGAACCTAGAGGCAACAGACTGAACCACCTTGAAGCACACAGCACATATTAAGTACGCATTTAAAAAAAACCCCAAGCATTGCTACTGTTTCATCTCGAGGACGAGCTCGCTTGGTTGTGACGATGTTGCCTGCCGATGAAAATGCTCTTGCCGATGAAGCGCTCGTTCCTGGTATCACCAGGCACTACTTGGCTAGCTTCAAGAGTCTGGGAAAGTGTGTCTTGTTCTTGTTCCACCACGTCATGGCACGGACAGTGCAGATTATGCATGGAAAAAGGGCTTGAAGAGATGCTAAAAAAGGGCTCGAAAGAGAACTCGAAATGTCAAAAAATTTAGGGACAAATAGCTCGGAAAAAGCTTAAAATTATAAAGACAAAAAGCTTGAAAAATAGATTGAAAAAACCTCGAAATGTGTCGAGCTTTGGGAAAAGGAGGGACATTTCGAACCGGTGATTTCTCGAGCTAGCTCGATACAATTCGATTTGACAAAAAGCTCAAAGCATCCCTATTGCACATTGACAGCTGAAGAACTCACTGCGGAAGCAACAAATACTGTAGTGAAAGAAGTCAATGTGATGGGAAAACTCCAAGGACCAGTTGGTCCCAGTGCCACAGTCCCAACATCACGGTCACCGGGGGCGACAGGGAGGAAATCCGAATGTGTGCAGTGGTGATTTGCCTGTCCCTCAGGTATTGGACAGACAAGACCTGGAGTCTGACCAGTGTTGTGTGACATCCTGGTTTCATGTAACTGGCAGTTAGGTTACCCACGTGTGACTTCCAACACTGCTTGTTGAGCAAGGATTCTATTTCAGGATCGGCACTATTTCTGCTTCCCCGCCAGGGACAAAGCCAGGGACAAGATCTGGGCCAAGATTTGCCGTAGGAAGGACTCCGTCAACAAGTCGGGCTCGTATCTGTGCCCCCCACTTCAAGGAAAGTGACTTTGAGCGAGACCTCCAGAGCGAGCTTCTTGGGCTTCCCATTCGGCAACGTCTGAAGCCAAGTACAGTTCCTACTCTGTTGCTGGACCCCAAGAACGGGTTGGAGTCCGGTAATGCCGTGTAAATCCTGCGTCACGCAGCATTTGTCAGGATGTGGGGATTTACGGAAGTTGCAGCCTTCAAAGGCACCCAGTCCAACCCGTCATGCCGCTCAAAAACCATAGAACCGGATATCCCGATTCAGCAGACAGCTAATTTGGTGCCACCCAAAGAACTTTATTTAGTTCTAAAAACCTAAAACATACGCTCAGGGGTAATTTGGATGGGGGGGAATCCTTGCGACGATTTACTTTGTTTTCCTTTGAAATTCTGCTTGCCCCCCAAACAACCAGTGGAAAGCACTTGATTGCGTACAAGTACACGAAGTACCCAGGTACAGCATCAAGTACCAAGGTTAGCAGACCCTGTCAACTAACTGTGAACTATCCGATCCAATCTAGATTGCATTTCCGAAGCAGCTGGGCAGCGACGACGACTTGTGTGACGCCAGCAACACCAGTGACGCTCAATCCACTGTCCAAGGCTTCTACGTTAGTGCGAAGCCAGAAAACGACAAGTGCGTCCCAGCAGCAGTGGAGACCAGGGATGCCTCTGGCATCCGCAACCGCAGCAGCTGCGACTTCATAGACTGAGTCTTGCACTCTCGTGACAAGTCTGCCAAGGAGGCTGTCCCGGGGCAAAGTTCAAGTGTCTGGCTTGAAGTGAGAGAATTCTAGACTGAGAAGGCAACTTTCAAGCAAGGATCACATCAAGCAAGCCTTGTCCAAGCCCTCAAGGGCCGAGGTCATGAAGAAAATGGTGGGTGCTGAAGAGCCACCCACAGCGAAGCTCCTCTGACGCAATGGAAGTCACCGAGATTGTTGAGGTGGGTCCGACTCGGTTCGGCTGGCTCACTACCCGGAGTACGTCAGGGCCGACGGACCCGTGTCAACCGTGCCCGATGAGGTATAGCTCTACCTTGTGTCCGGATGAGGGATCTCTTGTCAAAGGTTTGACAGAGTTGCTGAGTTGACCAGTCATGAGCATCCAAGTGCTGCCAAGGTGTCACAGACGTTGACGAGGGTGTTTTCAGAGCGTCCTCGACCAAAAAAGAGAAAGCCTCTACCAGAACACTGCTTGACACGTTCAGCAACCTGGTCTTTTGTTATTCAAGTCGCTGTCGTCACATCTCTCATTGAGGCACAAGCAGTAGCGCGGTTTTGAGCCGAGGCTCTTGGCCTTCGGCTTTTTACTATGCTACTATGCTACTTGCTATACTTACTATGCGCGCTTTTTCACCGCATGTGATGCATCAAGTGGCCATTTCACTTTTTGGCTGAAACTTTTGACTGGATTGAGCTGCGCAAATGTTTGACCCCTCCACGGAAAGCTCAGAATACCCTTTCAAACTGAACTGATGTGCATTTTTGCTATAGAACCACGCATTTTTCCACAATATGGGATCAAAGTTACGTACTGTAGCAGAGTTTTCTACATATAAAGTTCGACTGTATTGTAAACTATCGAATGGTCCTAGAGGAAAAGTCCGTTTCCAGTACGCACGAGTCCGGTTTCAGGGCGGATTCCGAGGGTCCCCCGAACTATAATTCTCAAAAGCCCGGAATTGCAAACCCCGCCAAAGACCCGGTGACTGCTCGAACGCTCTTTTGCAGGAAAGAATTGCCACAAGAAGTCGGCTGAGTGACATTTGGCAGGGTTGAGACTGATTTGACTGTGACTGCCAATGGATGCCAGACTTTGGTTGCATGTTAAGGTGGGGATCTTGCCACTGCCAATGCGATCGCTGAAATGCAGGACTGAGAACACGTTCATGGCCTTTTCGCAGTCGGACGAGGACTGTCTTGAACAAATAAGTGGCCCCAAGATGAGATGCAGCTCAGGCTGATCTTGCACTGCTTTATTAGCAAATCAAGACTGCAAACGCGATTGCAGACTTGATTTTGCCATCATTTTGTAACAGGATTGCCATTGGCCACCGAAAAAAGGTGATTCATCTCAACTCTGGCATTGGGCACACGTCAAAATTCCTGTCAGGAGTTGGGCCTGACCAACGTCACTCAGCACCTTACGTTTGAGCCTCAGTCGGCCGTGAAAAAAATGTGTAAGTTTGGTCGACTTTAGACAGATATTTCATTCGATCCCCTTAAGGCACGTTGGCTTTTTTCAACTTTTTGTGCTTTGCACACGTGGTCTTTTTTTCTTGGGAAACACTTCTGCTGGAAGGGAAATATGCTTAGTGGTGTACGTGAAAAAAAAGGCCAAATGTTCACATTTCCCCACGCACTCAAGTAATGTTTTGCTGGTCTTTGCACTTTTCTCGGTCGGCTTCATCTGTCCTATGCATTCGTCCAGAGAATCCACCGGGTGGCGAAGTGCGACGGCCAGAGGCAAAAGTTGCTTGGAGCCTCCGCCACCCTGTACAATGGTGCAGAGGGAGGCTACGTTGGATTTTGTCAGCTTTTTGCCCCTTGAATCGACTCGACAAAAGATCCCCAATGAAAGAGCTTCACTCACAGAATCTCTCGTCGACCTCGGACGAGGATGAACTTTCTTGGCCAGCCAATGAATTGTGCCAATGTAAATGATGAGAGGAAGTATTGACTTTCGGGCTCCGAGTGTCTTCTGGAGAGCCTTTTTCTCACCACAGAAGTGGGTAAAAAAAAAGACCCGGTCATATTTTTTACAGCGTAGGATGTCTCCAGCCGAGGCCGAAGGCCACAAAAGGTCTTCGCTGAAGCGTTTGACTTATGGAGCAAATGTGAAACGTCATGTGGAGCGACTAAACTAAGGCCAAATATACGGTGGTCTCATTTTTCATGTGTTGCTACCATTATTATTAAAAAATCACGGCCTCAGGCAAGTTATCGGAAAGCCGGGGGGGGGGGGGAAGGGAGTGATTTCTGCTGAGTTTTCGACGCAGTTTTGGTGCGTTGAAGGTGCCCAAAAAAGTAAATTTTTTCTTAGAAAGTTTTTGCTTTCAAAGGCATTAATTTGGCACGCACCATCTGGTGACTTTCGTCGTTTCCCCCAAAAATGAAGCCATGGAAGACAAAGTTGGAAGATTTTCGTGCTTCTGAAACGATCGCTTTTCTCCTTAGTTGGAGGCCATTCGAAAAAGAACTTTGCTGCTGGCATCACCTTGTTGGATCTTTTCTGCAGCTCTGGAGTTGGTGCAAAAAATGCCTCTGGCTCCTCTGGAACAGGTGTCTCAGCCGAATCGCCCAACTTCGCTGCAGTAGAGGGTTTTGGGCTCTTGTTCTCACTGCACATTTGAACGACATTGAAACATTCAGCTTCAGACTTTATATTTCCGTTCGTATGTTGCTATCTCACTTTCAAAGACAAGATTGCGTTCGTGCAATCTTTGCCTGCGATCACTATGAGTGCGCCTTGTCACTCCAAACAGCTTAGGCCTTACAACTCCAGGTGCTTGCAATAAAGCCACGGATTCGCACAGTTGGAAAGGGAGGGCCTGGGCCTTCTCACAGCCTCTCGATGCAGTCCCTGCACAGGTCGTAGTCGCACAGGAAGCAGTTGTACCTGGTGACGAAGGAGTCTTGTTGAGTCGCTCACACGTTCAGCACAGGGTGTGACAAAATTGATTCCTATCCTGCAATGATCGTGAGGGTATCCTTTTTTTCCCTGGCCCGGGACGAGCACACAAGGACAAGTCGTGTCACAGGACTCAGGTTTGCCATAGCTTCTCTTCTAAACTAACTAAGCAAAGCCTAACGCAAACTAGCCCAACTGAACCGACCAATGCCCAACCTGACCCAGAAGTGAAGGCCAGGGGGGAAGTGTGAGGCAGTCTTGATGCTGCTGGATACCCGGTGACCTTGCCAAGCCCGACCTAACCAGAGATCACTGTACAGAAGAGATGGGCAGCAGACACTGTTGAGTATCCAATATGAGTTCGTCAGCTGACTTGTGGGAGCGCAGTGCCACGAATCAACTTTGTCACACCCTGTAAATGACTTGCCCGTACCTGTTGTCTCCACAGTTCATCTGGAGCTGCCTATGAGGTCCTGACACTCGACAGAGTTCGTTTTGGCACATGAAATCGAAGGGAGAGCAAGGGAGCAGCAGGAGCGGCTGCTTGCAGATGGGGCAAGACGCAAACGGGTGCTGCAAAGGACAGAACACTGTGAATCTGGAGGCCTACCTCGAGTAGGCCTACGTCGACCAATTATTGAGCTTCAGTCAAGAAGAGGGGCTTTTTTTGGCCATGAATGGATCAATCGGACCCAGAAAGCCACGTCAAAGGGTTGCATCACCACACAGAGAGGAGGCAAATGTTGGCAGTGTTCATCGCCGTCGAGACTGCCGAGGCTCAACAGCCGTTGTGGCTTAACAGAAATGGGTGTAACATGATATTCAGCTGCAGCAGGTCCATTCAGGGGACTGAGAAGTCCTTTTACAAACAATTTGGACTCTCTTTTAGTGGGTTCCTTCGTACAGCAGGTGAGTTGCAGGTCGACTGAAGCTAAATCAATCATTCCTTGTATAGAGCTCTGCACTGTCCAATATATACTAATTTATTCATATTTCTCGTTCTTCTCCTTAATTTTCTTGCCGATATCTTCTGTACCTTGAGAGTTCCTTTGCCAGCTTTCAAAAGTGCAACACAGCAGAATCTTATTAGAATATCCCAGTTGTCCCCCTGAAGAAGAGGCCCTTGTGAAAACTGCATATCATGGCAAAAAGGCTCATCCGGGAGCAAGAGTGCAGTACATACAGATTGTAGATGGGGCTCTAAGCTTTCCACAGAGGGGTGTAGCACTTCTGCACCTCACTGCAGTCCAAAGTTACGGCCATTTAATGCTGGCCGATCACCAACTTTGGCTGTCTTCCTTCTGGTCGGCAGCATGACGTCAGCGTGGCGTTGGACTGGAGCGAGGTGCAGAGGGCTGCCAGGTTGGGTGGTTTAGGCATCAACATCATAAGGGGGTTCCACTGTATTTATCCTCTATTTTTTTACGGATATCGTGTGCATATTTAGCCACTTATCGCGTGTCTAGAGGCGGCAAAACCGACCGACGTTGGGCCTGGTCCAGTAGGAACAGGCTCAACCCCGACAAGAAGCAGAGGCTCTAGATTGCGGAGGATCTTGGTCACCATGATCATGAAAATGACATTTTTGGCGAGATTCGGCGTGCTGGTGGTCGAGGTTGGCAATCCTGGAGCCGTCGCTGCTGGCTCTGCGCAAACCTGGGTCCCCATGAGTCTTTCAGAGGGTTGAGTTGATGCTCACCAAGTGCATCTTTTGGAACAACATTCGAAAATCGATCGGACTCTTAAGCTTTGCCACTTCTGCATGGTGCAAAAAACGCTGGAGGGAAAAGTTGTTCCTTGCTCAAAAAGTACTTACAGTAGATATTCAGTTTCCGCAACTTTTATTAGTGCAAAAACCTCGATTTTTGCAAGATTTCGTTGCTGTCTCAAGTTTCATCGAGTGAGGAACCCACTTTTTTTTTGTTTTTGCAGAGCTTTCGATTTTTGCCAGATTATCCTGTGACCCTTTGCGAAGGTCGAATGTGCACTGACTCAGATTGCACACATGACGTTGGTCATTACCTGGTAGAAGTGTGCGAATTTATGCGCGTTTTTCTGCCGGCACTTTGCCCGGTGCTGCCCCCACTTGGCGCACACCTCCTTGGCGCAGATGTAGCAGGCGCTCTGGCGCAGATAACCACGGCGCAAGTCCCACTTGCGCGCCAGGCGCAGGCACAACACGGCGATGGCGACCAGGGACGCCAATAGGACGAATAACCCGCATGCCAACCAGCCGAGATCTGGTGGAGACACAGAGAGAGAGAGAGAGAGCGATGAAGCAAGAAGGCCATACATGGACTCTGGCGCACCTGGCGCAAATGGGGCCTCTGGCGCACCTGGCGCCAAACACCTGCCAGGAAGAACTGGCACTTCGAGAGGCACCGGTCAGGCAGGCTCACCTCTTTGCCGCCACACAAAGACTTCTGAACACCCCTACTCAGTGTTAGGCCTGAACCCACTTTGAGACGTTCCCAATAACGATCTGAGGCACTTTTAGGCCCAACTTGTACCTAGCAACGATTCCGGCCTTGGAGGACGACTCTCAACATGCCTATGTGCCGATCTTCCCTGTTGCAACCCTTCGGCTCGGACTTGGACGTCACTTTTACCTGGATGACCTTACCTGAGTTGGAAACTCCCAGCACGATGCCGTCGGACCCCGAGGAACCCGCGGGTTTGGCGCCGACCACCACCACCAAGACCAAGAAGGTCTTGGGGAGGCTGGGTCCTTCCATTTTGGGGCAAGAAGACTGTGTTTTGTTCTCACGAAGCTGCGAGGGGGGAATTTTCCCTCTAGAGGGGGGGGGCAGAGAGAGAAAGCCTTTCTTCTCCTGGCCCAGGTGCCAGCCAAGTTGATGCCGAAACCACCCAACCTGACAGCCCTCCGCACCTGCCGAGACCGTCGGGGACTGCAGAATTGGACTGGCAGAGTCTGCACAAAGTCGACTGCAGCAAGCACTGCAAGTCCGGCCTCCTCCACATCGTGCACGACTCCTTGGGGAGGCTCACGAAACCTCCTTTTCGAAAGTTCCTTCTCCCTCATCCCTGTTGTACTTAAAGTACACACGTCTGTACCGTACGTACATTGTATTTCATACCTATAGCAGCAGTTGATCAGTATAGTACGTCTTATTATAGAGTACAGCAAGTTGTAGGTTGTTGTACAGAGGTTTCTAGCGACTTCTCTTTTTAAATATTATACAGAATAGTACGGTATTTAGTATATATAAGGACGAAATCTCTTGGCATATCTTTACACAAATGGGGAGGGGTAAGGAAAAGCCCTTGAGGGGACTCTTTTTTTTTGGGGGGGGGATTTCTGATGGTAAAACTTTGAAAAACAGACTGGATGTTTTCTTCTTTTTTTTGTCAACAGGTAACAAAACAAAGTCTTGCAAAATCAACACTGGAGGGTCTCTGAACAGAAACTGACTCCTCCCCTTTGACTTTGTGCCTCCCCACTCTTCTCACCCCCTCTTTTCACACTCATGCATACACTCAGGGGGTTGAAGATTATACAATGGGCTTAGCATAGTACAGATAATAGTCTTAGCTTAGTTAATAGAAGCAGCAGTACATAAGAAGTTGCAATTCACATACCCTTTTATCAATCACATACACTCTACCTCCACACATATTTTATTTTTCCCTAAGTTCTTTCCCAGATTCAAAAGTTGCTGCAGCTTCATCCACGGTGGAGTCGGGACTCGCGAGGACCGAACACTTCTCTTCTTTCTTCTTCTTCGTCGTCTTGGCAGGCGAGTGCGCGGGGCAGACGTGGCAGAGACCCTGAGGGTCCCCGTCCTTGTTGCCACCCGGCGGGTGATGGTGTCGACCCAGGAGGCCGCCCGCGCGGCGTCCGGAGAGGTAGCCGCGGCCTCCACCACCACCGCCACCACCACCACCACCACCGCCGCCGCCGCCGCCGCCACCACCACCACCACCACCACCACCACCACCACCACCACGACTCAGGCGGCCGCCGTGCTCATAATGCTGCTGCTGCTGCTGCTGCTGTTGCGAGAAACGCCGCGGAGGATGTGCGTCAGCTGATTGAGGCTGCCCGCCGCCGTTGTTGCCCCAGAAGCGACCGAACGCCCTGACTTTGCAGCCGCCGCCGAAAGACGAGTGGTTGCCGCTCCTGTTGAAGCCGCCGCTCTTGTTGTTGTTGGCGTTGGCAGGTCCGCGCGGCTTCCTGAAGCTGCTGCACTGCTTGGCTGTCACCGAAACAGGACAATCGCCCTAGAACAAAGAGTTGCAAGTTGACTTTCTTTCTCTTTTTTAATACTTTGCATGGAAAAATCCTTAAAGAAAAGAGCCTCATGTATTTATTTAGCTTTTTTCTTTCTCTCTCCGCCTGTTTAATGCTCACAAAGGGGGTCCAAACACAAAAGGCCTCCCTTATGCAAATGCACATCTATCAAACAGCCTCATGCATACATGAACGCAGTCAGTGACGCATAGCGGAATGGACCGGAGCGGCCTCGTCAAGGCCTGCCCGAGCTGCGCGGACGGCTGCGCTGCCCGGTCCGGGCAGTCGGGCAGTCCATGACCATCTAAGGTCCGTCGTGGTCATCATCAGGGCGCACGGACCACTTGCTCAGAGTAATAAAAGGTCAAGAAGAAAAAGTTTTTTAGGGAAAGCTCTTCAGACCTCACCTCGTTCTTCCTTGTGCTGATCTCGGCGAGCTCGTCCAGGTCCAAAGAGGAGCCTTTTTTAAGGCCAGGAAGAGAGAAGTGGTGGGGAAAAAATAGCATTTACTGACCACTTCTTGAAAGGAGAGCGTTTTAATTCGTACCGGGCGGAAAAAGTTCTTCTCCCTGCATGAGTGGCGGGTAGAGCGGCGGCGGAAAGAGGCTCCCGCCGCCCACGTCGGCCCCGCCGCCGAGGAAGAGCGGCTGCTGCAGCTTGCTCGGGGACATCGGCGTGGACGCGCACATCAGCGGACTCTGTGCAGGAGGAGGACAGCGATACAGCTTTATTAAATATGGCTCTCCACATAAGAGGAAGCGCTCGAGTGGTAAAAGGTTTTTATGTCAGACAGGCAGGAGCTTTTTCCCCCGGAAAATTTGGAGAGCCACGTCTTGAATTTGATTAAATCTCGCCATCACCTCTCCCGGGATATTTTTGCAGACCCCTGCGAGTCTGGAGAGGAGGGCCGGACTTTTAAGTGGTTAATGGGGGAGAAAATAAGGCTGGGAAAAGAATGTCAAGTGCGTGGAAAAGCGATGCCAAATTTGGAGGCTGCAGCTCAGTCACCTCGTTGTTGTTGTTGATGTTGTTGTTGTTGTTGTTGAAGTCTGCGGACTCCAGGCCAGGAGTGGCCATCAGCTGGTGGCCAGCAGTGGCCGGGTGGCCGCCAAAATATCCGCCGGGATTTTGATAAAAGCCGCCCTCGGGAGGAGGAAACGTGGATGAATACCTGGAGCAAGACACGCATAAACAGTCGAGGATGCTTGTCGTGTCCATGGACGAGACGCTCTGGTCCGGGCTCAAGTCAGTGACTTTGACAGTGATTGCCTTGCCCAAGTCAATGGTGTGGGCAGCCAGCGGCCTCGTCCAAGTCGACAACGACCTTGGCAGTCACCTCGCCCAAGACGACGATATTCGACAAGCCCACGAACCCGTGCATGCCGCACTTACCAGAAGCCCCCCTGATCTCCCAGTGTTCCCAAGATGGACGTTCCCGCCATTCCCTGGGGTGGCGGGGTGAGGTAGAGCGACTGCTGCTGCTGCTGGTGCTGGTGCTGTGACGGTGGGGGCGGCGGCGGCGGCGGCGGCTGGTTCAGAGAAACGCCGCCGCCTGCCGCGGACAATGGCAGCGGCGGCGGAAGAAGCGGCGGCGGCGGCGTGACGAAAGCTTGAGGTGGCGGCGGCGGATAAGCCGCGGCGGCGGCCGTCGACGGCGGAGTCTCGGAGCTGGCGGCCTGAAAGCAACAAAGTCAGGCAAGAAAAGGTCGACGAAAGTTTTCCTGTTGCGGCTGAAAAAAAATAAAAAGCCGCCAGAATTTTTTGAAATCAACAAACATGCGAGGACAATCGAAAAGGAAATCAAACACGCACAAGCCGGGGATGATGAATAAAAGCGTTTAAAGCTGGAAAAGTGATGCAAAATACGAGACTTTCAGGGAAAGCAGAAAGAGTTGAAGTGGAAAATTAAAAACTCCCTTGAGAGACGAGAGAAAAAAAACAATCCAGGGCGAAAAAAGAAGGAAAAAAATTATCACAAAGCATGATAAAAGTCAGACGAAAACAAACGCTACTCGACGAGACAAGAACGCTTTTCTCAGTACCTGCACGTCCAGGGTTGTCTTCTGTTCTAGCAAATCTAACTGTGTCTAGATACATCACTTCCTCTTTCTAGACTCACTTTTTACACACTTTTAGCACTAGTAGCATCTTCCTCATAGACTAAAGAGTCACTAATTTGACTCTGCTACTTTCTTCTGAGGTTTAGAGAGGATTTAAGGATTGGGGAGGACTCTAGAGGGTCATTAATTGGCTAATAGGTCCTGTCCGGTATCACAAATTGCGGCTGCTGCTGCGGCTGTTGCGCGGCTGCGGCCGCCGCCGCCGGTTGCGGCTGTTGCAGCGGGAAGTAGTGGAAGGCGGCGTCCAATGGAATGTAGCTTGAGGCGGCGAGTGCTGCCGCGGCGGCCGCGGCGGCCGCCGCGTTATTGGGACCGGCCGCCGCCTGAAAGAGAGATAAGCAGATGACGACGACGACGACGACGACGACGACACAACTTTTGGTGACCAGCACAGATCATGCCAACTTCTGTCTCAGCCAGATGAAAACCAACTTGCAGCACTTGTGTGCGTGCGTGCGGCTGTAATGTTCATACGTGTAGGAAGGGGGGGGGGAGAGAAAAAAAATGGGTTTTTGCTCATACTTTTTTTTTTTCGGGGAAAATGCGGCAAAAAGATGGGAGGATCCGGAGTCCTCAATTCGGTCGACATCATAGAAGAAGACCCTTTCTCTCTCCTTTTTTCTCTCAGCAGTGATTTATCTGAATAAGTTTCAGCGAAGACGCTGTGCGTGTGCGCGCGTGCGTGCGCGCGTGCGTGCGTGCGTGAGTGAGCACTTCTCTGTCTGGCCGAGACAACAAACAAGTATATAGGGGGAAGAGAAAGAAAAGTGCATTTTCCCTCACAAAAGAGCTGGAAGGCCAGAGTGACCAAGATGCTTAAGGCGCGGTCGCCCAGGGGGAGAGTGGTGTTCCGGCCGCAGTCGGACCTGTCTCTCAGTGCCAGCAGCTCCGTCCCGGCACCGGAGCAGCTTTCCCTTTGTGTGCAGTGCAAACGCGCCCTAAGAGATGTTATATCCCTGCAGTAAAAGCGCGCGACCGCGCAGAGATAGAGAGAAGGAGCCTGGAGAGTTAAAACCTTTTTTGGGAAGAAGAAATCATTGTGCAGCCGTCAAATGGGGAAAGTGCATGCATGATAAATGAAGGAGAGGACGTATCAATGATGTGGTTGAGGAATCCGCAGCGGAAAACGCCGGCGGATTCCGCCAGAAGCCCAGGCTGGCGAAATTTGTATCGACTTTTAATGCCCTCTGTGTCTAACTTTTTTTTTTCGCTACCATTAAAGCTGCAGTAAAAGCTCCGCAGATTTTCCTCTCTCCTCCTTTCCCTCATTCTGCTCACTGCAGCAGAGATATAAAAGCCAAAAGGGGTCACGACGAAGATGGACTCGCACTCTTTATGATGGGGCCATTTCAGGGGGGACATAAAATGGACTCAAATCGAAGTTATATTTGGCCCAGGTCCGACTGCGGCGAGGCCTGCTGCGGCGAGGCCGACTTCGCCCTGGAGGGCTGCGGGGAGGCCGACTCCAGCCAGGAAGGCTGCGGGGAGGCCGACTCCACCGCCGGCCTGGACGGCGTCGACTCCCAACGAGGAGTTGGCGCACACTGAGCGCTCTTTGCCCGGAAAGTTGTTCAGCGTCATAGGTGCGTAACTATCGCGCTAATGGCCTGCGCAAGATAACAGGAACTTGGCCCTAACTACTTTTGACCACTTCTTCTCTCTGGGGAGGGCAGAGGCCAAACAATGGGGGCCGCCCAAAAAAAGGGTTAAGCAACCGCCAGACACATTTCTGGTTTCCCGCCAAATTCGGCCTGCATAAGAGCGAATTCAGCTGTGCTCCCGCCATTTCTATCTTCTGGGAGAGATTGATAAGCAGGGAGGCAAAAGAATCCATCAATGATGACAAATGCTCTGGGCTGGAGGACCCAAAAAATGTCGAAAATTGAGCTGGAAGAAGTATGCGAAACTCACGTCAGGCGCGTTGTTGGGGGAGCCCCAAAGAGGCCGTGACAGCTGCTACTTCCCGGAATAACTAATGATACAGGAGAAAAGTGTTGAGGGGGTCGACGCCCCTCAAAAGACCATAATAAGAAGGCCCCAATTTGTTGCTCCAGCTTAGAAAAATTCGACTTTTTTTGGGGTGGCTCCAGGAGGAGAAAAAAAAAACTTTCGCAGAGAATTGGAAGTAAAAAAGAGAAACTTTTTGTCCTCCTTTTCAACAAAAGTGCGGAAACTCATTGCAGCCATTAAAACCGCCGGCCCAATGTCCGTCCTCCCCCCTTTTTTAGTCAAGTTTCTAAATTATTTGGGACATTTTTAAGTAAAGTGGGTACTTTTTCAGACGCCCTCAACCACCCAGAATATGGAGCTTGTATTTCACCATCGACGCCACAGGCAGAACCCGGCACAAACACCCCGGACTATGTGCCAAAAAAGTGGCCCATAACATACACAGTTGTCAGTGGCAGACAGGAGATGTCACACACGCTCTTTACCCCATCCCTTTTACTCTGGCTGTCTCGGAATGATCTTGGTCCGTGTGTTTAGAGGTCCATGACCGATCTTATTTGCCTATGTGAGCGCGCGCGCGTGACATTTCCTTTGTACTTGATGTCTTCTGTGGGGGGGGGGGGCGGGGGCGGGCGGGCGGGGGGGGGGGGGGGGGGGGGGGGGGGGGGGGGGGGGGG